>Ga0364886_10546_pt1 | contig 16764 bp, 17 predicted proteins | sample ExccelJu500001D3_4_FD_206926 | JGI IMG/M metagenome (GOLD analysis project Ga0364886, IMG submission 206926) | Enriched cells from Trout Bog Lake Hypolimnion, Wisconsin, USA - BchlTB.July23.5000.01.D3 | ecosystem: Environmental > Aquatic > Freshwater > Lake > Hypolimnion/Profundal zone | place... | reverse complement strand
AATCGTAAAACTCACGCTCAGTGACAACCGAATAAGCCCCTGTTTGGGCATTAAATTTTAGCTTCTGGTTTGCCCCAAATCGCATGGCTTGAATTCACATAAATAGTTAAAAATGCCTTGGGCAAGCTTAGTGACAACAGGCACCGCCACTGAATTGCCGAATTGGCGATAGGCCACCGCTTTACGGGCGGGTATCCTGAATGACTCGGGATAACCTTGCAAACGGGCACATTCGCGTGGTGTCAACAGGCGGGGATTGTTATCTTTTTGGGGTACCAGACATTCTTTGCCGTCTTTCCAGTATCGGGCAACTAGGGTATTGGCAGGTTTTTCAATATCTGCACAAAAAGCCGTGAAACCGGCTCCTCGTGCCAAATTGGTTGCAGTGCGTCGTTGGTGCCCCGCCCATAACTTATCGGAAATGGTAAAGCTATCTGCCACATTAGGTTCAAGTATGGTTTTCAAAGGGATGGGCTTGCCATTAAAATCCGGAAATTCAAACTTTACCGAAGAGTCCCGCAAAGCAACAATATAACATCTTTCACGTTTTTGCGGCACAACGGTCTGGGCATTAATGACGGCATAACTGAAAGAGTAACCCTGTGCTTCGATAGTGTTTTTTATAACCGAAAAGGTGTTGCCTTTATCATGACGAACAAGGTTTTTAACATTCTCCAGAAAAATAACCTTGGGTTTTTTGGCTGACACAATCCGCATGACATCAAAGAAAAGCGTGCCTTGCGTTTGGCAAGCAAAACCATGGGCAGTGTTAAGGGAAGTGCGTGCAGAAACCCCCGCCAAGCTAAACGGCTGGCAAGGAAAACCTGCGCATAACACATCGTGGTCGGGAATTTCATCTTCAGCAATTAAGGTGATATCGCCTTCTGGCCATTCGCCGTAATTGTCAAAGTAAGTTGCCTGGGAATCTTTATCCCATTCGCTGGAAAATACACATTTGCCGCCAACTGATTGCATGGCAAGGCGAAAACCGCCTATTCCGGCAAATAAATCAATAAACCTGAACTTGCCATTTTCATGAGCTGGAAATTCACAGTCTATTGGAAAAAGCGGGTCACATGCTGTCTTATACATTTTTTAAAATATTAAGCTTTTAAAAATCAAGTGGATTTATGCTGGCCTTAAAGTCAAACGCAAATCCGCCCCCACTTGCCTGACATCCTGCCATACCAAAGCTTGTTTGTCGGCCATTGCCAACATTTCAGGCAGATAAAACAAACTGCGCCCTTGGTGGCCCATCAGGCTGGGAGACATATACACCACCAGTTCATCTATCAACTTTGCCGCCAGCAACGCGCCATTCAACACCGCGCCTGCTTCCAGCAAGACTTCATTGACCTGCTGCCCTGCCAAAAACCGCATCACGTCAGGCAAACTTAACCGCCCGTTATCATCAGGCAAGCGGTAAACTTCAAAACCGGCCTGTTGCAAACGTTGCTGTTTGTCGGCATTTTCTGAGCAGGTAAGGATTAACGAACGCCCCGGCAATGCCGCCATGTGTGCGGTCGGCGGCGTTTGCAGTTGGCTGTCCAAGATAACCCGTAGCGGTTGCTTGACCGGAAAACTGACCCTGGCAGTCAGTGACGGGTTATCAGCCAATACCGTGTTGACCCCCGTCAATATAGCGGAACTTTCCGCCCTGAGCCGATGGACATCGGCGCGGGCTTGCGGGGAAGTGATCCATTGGCTTTCGCCAGAAGCCATAGCCGTGCGTCCGTCCAGGCTCATGGCCAATTTGCTGCGCACAAACGGGCGGTTTTCGGTCATGCGCATAACAAAGCCACGGTTTAAAATGTGGGCATCGTCTGCCAACACATTAACGCTGACCTCAATACCGGCTGTCTGTAATTTTGCCAAACCTTGTCCCGCCACTAATGGGTTGGGGTCTGGCATGGCAGCCACCACGCGGCTTATCCCTGCTTTTACCAGTGCATCCGCGCAAGGCGGGGTTCTGCCATAATGGTTGCACGGTTCCAAGGTGACGTATGCGGTGGCACCTTGAGCCTGGTTTTCTGAATGCAGCGATTTAAGCGCGGCAATTTCGGCATGGTCGCCACCCGACCGGACATGCCAGCCTTCGCCAATAATCGTGCCGTCTTTGACCAATATACACCCGACGCGCGGGTTAGGGGAACAGGTGTAGCGACCCCGCTCCGCCAGTTGCAAGGCTTTGGCCATAAAAAAAATATCTTGTTGCTGGGACATTATTTTTTTTGTAGACGTTCGATAATTTCAGTGAACTCGCTGATATCCTGAAAGCTGCGGTATACCGAAGCAAAACGCACAAAGGCCACATGGTCAAGCACGCTCAATTCCTTCATGACTTCCTCACCCAGCTCTTGGGCACTAATTTCCCGCTCACCTTTAGCCACCAAGTTTTTTTTGATACGCCCCAGCGCCGCTTCTATTTGGTCACTGCCAACCGGACGTTTTTCCAATGCTTTGAGCATTCCGGAACGCAATTTTTTTTCATTGAAGGGTTCGCGCAAACCATCCCGTTTAATCACCCGAGGCATGGTCAATTCGGCCGTCTCAAAGGTGGTGAAGCGCTCTTTGCAGGCATTGCATTCACGACGGCGACGCACTTGATCGCCTTCATTGGCTAACCTTGAATCAGTGACCCGCGTATCATCTGTGCCACAAAATGGACATCGCATAAAATTTAACTGTCAGTGTGTTTGGCGCATGGTAATTTTGCCTATGCAAGGCTTACAAAAAATTGACCGGCTGAAATTTGCCATAGTGATGGTGATAATCTTCCATTGATCGGTTTATGACTTCATGGGCTTCTTCACGTCCGTAGACATCGGTAATCTCACAAATATTGTTTTCGCTGGGCAAATGTTTGTAAGTCAAAAAGTAATGCTTTAAACGGTTGATATAAGACAGCGGACAGTCGGATACATCATGCCATTGCCGATAAAACTCATCACCCTGCATAACAGCAATAATTTTGTCGTCCGCTTCGCCACCATCCAATAACCTGAAGCCTCCGATGGGTACGGCCTGCACCAGTATGTCACCGTGGGTGACACTACGTTCGCTCAGCACACAAATGTCCAGCGGGTCACCATCACCTTTAGCCACCACTTTGCCTGAACGTTCGGCGGCGAATTCAGCAGTCTTTTCGGCACAAAACGTCCTAGGGATAAATCCGTATAGGGTAGGGATCATATTGGAAAACTTTTGCGGCCGGTCAATTTTTAAGTAGCCACTGGCTTTGTCAATTTCATATTTAACGGTGTCAGAGGGTACGATTTCAATGAAAGAAGTGACCACTTTAGGGGCTTCCCCACCGGGACAAATGCCATGCCAAGGATGTGCTTTAAATCTTTTATCCATTTGTTAATTGGGTTGTCATTGAAATGATGGTGGCATTGCCGTTATACGGAAATGGCACCTTTAATAGGTTCATGCGCCTGATAATGGGTCAAGGCGAAATCCTCATAGCAATACTCGAACAGTGATGCCGGTTTGCGTTGTAAAGTTAGGGACGGCAATGGGTAAGGGGGGCGGGCCAATTGTATTTTAGCCTGTTCTATATGATTCAAATACAAATGCACATCGCCACCCGTCCAGACAAAATCACCTAATTGCAAGCCGGTTTGCTGGGCAACCATTTGCACTAGCAGGGCATAACTGGCGATATTGAACGGCAGACCCAAAAAAGTGTCGCAACTGCGTTGGTAAAGCTGGCATGACAATTTGCCATCCGCCACATAGAATTGAAAAAATGTATGGCATGGCGGCAAAGCCATTTTGCCCAAGGCCACGTTGGCTTGTGGGCTGATGCTTTCATCTGGCAAATCCGCCACATTCCATGCCGAAACCACCAAGCGGCGGCTATCGGGCGTGGTTTTTATTTGTTCCAGCAGTTGTGCCATTTGGTCAATATGACCGCCATTCGGGGTAGGCCATGACCGCCATTGCTTGCCGTAAACTGGCCCCAAGCTGCCCGTTGCATCGGCCCAGTTATCCCATATCGTGACTTGGTTTTGTTGCAGGTAAGCAATATTGGTGTTGCCCTGCAAAAACCATAATAATTCATGGATGATAGATTTTAAATGGATTTTTTTGGTGGTGACCAACGGAAAACCATCTTGCAAGTTAAAACGCATCTGGTGGCCAAACAGCGACAACGTGCCAGTGCCGGTGCGATCGCCTTTTGGCGTGCCTTCACTAAGCAATTTTTCCAGCAGTTGCAAATACTGCTTCATACCGGTTTTCTATAGGCAAAATAAACCATAGCCGCACCGATTATTATCATTGGCAGTGACAGCAGCTGCCCCATAGTCAGCCAATCCAAGGCAATAAACCCTAAGTGGGCATCGGGCATACGGAAAAATTCCACAAAGAAACGGAAGCAACCGTACAACATCACCGCCATGCCGGTCGGGGCCATAGTGGGCCGGGCTTGGCGGGTATAAAACCACATAATGGCATACAACACCAAACCCTCCAACAACGCCTCGTAAAGCTGCGAAGGATGCCGTGCCAACGGGCCGCCATTAGGAAAAACCATCGCCCACGGCACGTCGCTGGGTCTGCCCCATAATTCGGAATTGATAAAGTTGCCAATGCGCCCTGCCCCTAAGCCGATAGGGGCAAGGGGGGCAATCAGATCGGTCAACTGCAGCACGCTACAGCCTTGCTGCCTGCCAAAAAACCACATGGCGACAAAAACGCCTAACATGCCACCATGGAAAGACATGCCGCCCTGCCATATTTTAAACAGCAACAAGGGGTCGTTCAGGAATTCGGTAAAGTTATAAAATAGGATATAACCAATACGTCCGCCCAAGACCACACCGAAAGCACCGAAAGTGACCAAATCTTCAATGACTTCGGGCTTTATTGGCGACCACGGCTTTGCCGCGCTTTTTTGCCCCAACCACCAGACAGCGGCAAAACCAACCAGATACATCAAGCCATACCAATGGACTTTTACGGGGCCAATACTTAAAGCAACGGGATCAATTACTGGATAAGTCAACATAGTCGGTGATTAGGGCTGAAGGGTAGGGTACAGTGTGTCGGATACCATTAACAAAAAGGTGGTTTATTTTAAAAGCATTTTTCATTCATAACCGGAATACTGTCCGGTCATTTATCCAAAAGGGTTTAACCCATCCAAGGTATTGCAACCTAGCCCCCAGCGTGCCGGGATAGGTGCTAATTTTCTTGGCGAAGGTCTCAAACCGCTGCTATGCTGGAACAGTCACAAACAATAGATTGTACAGTTTACAGAAGAAAATATGGGTGAAATTGTTGCAGAACGTTTATTTGACGGCCTCATAGCCGAAGAATATGGCCTTGTACATAAAATTTGCCCCGCTGCAGCTGATATTAGCCAGCGGGTTGGTGCATTGCTGAGCTAATGAAAACATCGAAATCTTAGAAATTGGCTGTGGCACTGGCGTGACAGCAAAGCAACTGTTGCAGCACTGCCATAAAGCCCGATTGACGGGCATCGACAACGCCCCAGATATGCTAAGGCAAGCGGCAATCAATCTTAAGAAAGCCGTACGTTCCCTGAGCGTAGTCGAAGGGAGCGCAACCGAACACTCGGCAAAACAAGCCGTAGAAGGGGCTTCGGCTACGCTCAGCCAACGAGCTGCGTAACATCAGCCAATAAAAGTCATAACCACTATTCCCCCATTCAAGATAAAAACCAGAATTATTCGAAGCTGTTTTCCAAGCGTCAGGCAATAACGGCCCGATTAGTCGGCGATTGTCCGCCATGACTCAGCCGTTTTTGGCAACCGCCCAAAATCGTCAATCAAACTCACTTGGCTTGCGCCACTATATCATTGAACGCAATCAAGTGGTTGCAATTTGATTTTCGGACATATCATGGCTTAGTTGGGTAAGGTTTGATCGTCTTGTCACGACCCCAAAGCGACATTTTCGGTATTAATTTCTTGCCTGTTGTCTTCAGTCTGGGTTCTGGTCTTCGGTTGAGACGCGCACATAACCACATCATGCCTTATTTTGGGACGGATTAAAAAATGCTAGTATTGTTGTACAAGATAACGTACTATCGTATCTTAATTTAAGGTCGGTAAACACAGGAGATGTACGATGTAGCCATAGCCATTCAACACAACTGCGGACTTTTGAAGAAGCTGTAAAACAGAACTGTTTCCTGCCATAACTAGATGAGTAGAGCGTAAGTAAAAAATTATGAACATCTTAACTTTTAGCGAAGCACGCGCCAACTTGAAGACTGTAATGGATGATGTTTGCAAAGACCACTCCCCAAGCGTTGTCACCCGTGTAAATGGTGAACACGTTGTGATGTTGTCTCTGGCTGATTTCAATAGTATGGAGGAGACCATGTATCTCCTCGGTTCGGCGAATAATGCCAGTCGTTTAATGGAATCCATTGCACAGCTTAAAGCTGGCAAGGCTCAACAACGAGACCTGATCCGCAATGAAAAACAAGAAGACCCAAAACAAAAAACAGGTTAAAACTATCGCCATTTCATGGACTCCCAATGCATGGGACGAATACCTATCATGGCAAAAAGAAAATCTAAAAATTGTATATGAAATCAACGATCTTATAGATGAATGCCTACGCAATCCTTTCAAGGGAACTGGAAAACCCGAGCCTCTTAAAGGAAATCTTACAGGTTTATGGTCTAGGCGAATCACTCATGAGCATCGCCTGGTTTACTTGCCGGAGGACGGTGCTATTTACATCGTGTCCTGCAGATACCATTATTGAATATTTCTCTCATGTTTGCTCTGGATTCTGTAAGTGGGTTGCATCATTATTATCAGCGTATCACCAGCATTAAGAGCCTTTAAGCATTTTGTCAGCTCTACCCGTTTGGCGTTTGTGCCGCTACCCTATTGGCAAATAAATGGTACGCCACATCCCCCGCCTGTTTGCTTTTAAGCAACTGCCAGCTAGCAGGATACTCTTCTACTTTTAGCTTGGCTTCGGTCTCGACATAGATTTTGGCATAAGGGGACAACCAGCCTTTATCGGCCAACCAGTGGCAGGTTTGCGCCGCCAAGCCTTTGCCAAACGGTGGGTCGAGGAACACCACATCAAAGGTTTCGGCATCGCCCGCCAAATAGCGGAACACATCCATTTGCACCCGTTTGATTTGCGTTGCCTGCAATGCCGTGGCGTTGGTGTGCAAGGCGCGGCAAGCTTCGGCGTGGCTTTCCACTTGCACCACTAACTTAGCGCCACGCGAGGCCGCCTCGAACCCTAATGCCCCGCTACCGGCATATAAATCCAAGCAACGGCTGCCGATAATGTCGGTTTGCAGCCAGTTGAACAGCGTTTCACGCACTCGGGCGGGGGTTGGCCTTAAGCCGGGCACATCGACAAAGTTTAGCTGGCGGCTACGCCAAGTGCCGCCGATGATGCGTAGTTTATTTTGCACCTTTGCCCACGGTGACAGTTTGCAGCAGTGCCGTATTGATACGCCGTTTAAACGCTTCTGTTATTGATTGCACAGTGACTAGCGAGACTTTTTGCTCGAACGTGTCTAGATAATCCAATGGCAAATCATAAAAACCGATCATGCCGACATAACTGGCCAATTTTTTGTTGGTGTCGATACGCATGGCAAACCCGCCGGTAATATTCTTCTTGGCGGCATCCAATTCCGCTTCGCTAGGGCCTTTGGCAATAAAGTCAGCCAAGGTTTGGTTAAGCACGGCTAGGGCTTGCGGGGCTTGGTCATTACGGGTTTGCAAGCTGACCACAAACGGGCCGGGTTTCAGCAACGGGATAAAAGAACTGGAAGCACTATAAGCCAAGCCACGCTGTTCGCGGACTTCTTTGAACAACTTGGATACCAAGCCGCTGCCGCCAAGAATATGGTTGCCGACATATAAATTGAAATAATCGGCATCTTTACGGAAAGTCCCGGGCATACCGACCAACACATGGGTTTGTGTGGAGGGGAAATCAATATGCTGTTGCGAGCCATGGACAGGGGCAACTACATCAGGCAAAGCGGAAGGTTTTTGCCCGACCGGCAAGCCGCCCAACAATGTTTCGGCAGTTTGTTCGGCTTGGGCTTTATCCAAATCGCCGACAATGACCACTAGGGCATTAGCAGCCACATAATAGCGTTTATAAAAATCGCGCAAGTCGCTGGCTTTTAGGGCGGCAACTGTTTTTAAATCGCCTTCGCCGGGATGCCCGTAGGGATGGTCGCCATATAGTGCCTTGTAAAATACAAGGTGGGCAACTTCAGCGGGTGACTCTTCCGCTTGTTTGATGGCTGCCAAAGTCAGGTTTTTTTCGCGCTGAAAATCAGCAGCATTAAAGCGCGGTTGCGACAAAATCACCCGCACGGTGTCCACGGCCTTATCGAACAACGGCTTGTCAGTCAGGGTGCGTAGTGAGACGGTGGCCATATCCATAGTGCTGCCCGCACCAAACACGGCACCGACACTTTCAAAGCGTTGGGCTATTTGGTCGGCATTCCAGGCACCCGCACCGGTGTCGAGCATGTTGGCAGTTAGGCTTGATAAGCCATACGCCTTGCCATCACGCGCACTGCCCGCATCAAATATGATATGGATATCCGCCATTGGCAAGCCTTCGGTGCGGACATAATAAACCCGCGCCCCTTGGGGTGTTTGCCAGTGGTCGATCTTTGCCGCCGCCCACGGTGCTTGCGTGAAAACCAATAAAAAGAAAGCTAACAGTCGGGTACGCATTATTGGGCTCCTGGGTGGGCGGCACTAGGTGATTGGATAGGTTGCGGGTCAAGATAGGCAATGCTCAGATGGTCTTCAATCAGGTATTTACGCGCCACTTCCTGCACTTGTTGGGCGGTCACCGCATTGACTTTAGCGACATATTCATCCGCTTTTTGCCAACCTAGACCGACTGTTTCCAGCATCCCTAGCTGCATTGCCTGATAAAAGCCAGAATCCCGTTCGTAAACGGCACTGGCCAACACTTGCGCCTTGATGCGCTGCAATTCATCATTCGCCACCAATTGTTGTTGCAGTTTGGTGACTTCTGTTTTTAAAGCCTTTTCTAAATCCTGCACGGTTTTGCCTTGCGCGGGGGTGGCATCCAGTTCAAACAAGGCGGGCAAGCGCGTGGTCAGGCTATAGCCGGCACTGGCCGACACGGCAATTTGTTTGCCGCGCACCAAGCCAGAGCTTAACCGCGCACTGTTGCCGCCATCCAATACCCCTGCCAACACTTCCAATGCGTAGGCTTCCCATTCGGGGCTGGCAGTAGTTAAAGAAGGCACCTTATAGCCCATGACCAGTGACGGCAATTTTGCCGGTACTTTTACAGTCATTTTGCGGACACCTAGTTGCTCAATTTCGGTTTGCGCTTTTAACGGCTTAATGTCGCTGGGCTTGAGTTCGGCAAAATATTTTTCTGCCAAATCAAACACGGCTTGTGCCTGCACATCGCCGACCACCACTAGCGTAGCATTGTTGGGCGCGTACCAGCGTTGATACCAAGCTTGCAAATCTTCCACGGTATAATTTGCAATATCGGCAGGCCAACCAATTACGGGGTTCTTGTAAGGGCTATTGCTGTAGGCCATAGCGGCGAAATGTTCGCCCATTTTGGCTTGCGGGTTGTCATCAGTACGCATCCGGCGCTCTTCAGTGACCACTTGCAATTCTTTTTTCAGTTCTTCCGGCAACAAGTGCAAGTTACGCATCCGGTCGGCTTCCAGCTCAAAACTGACCGCAAGCCTAGAGGCTTCCATGGTTTGGAAATAAGCGGTGTAATCTTCGCCGGTGAAGGCATTTTGTTCGCCGCCGTTTTCGGCAATAATGCGCGAAAACTCGCCCATCGGATGTTTGTCAGTGCCTTTGAACATCATGTGTTCCAGCATGTGCGAAGCACCCGTTATGCCACCCGGCTCGTAACTGGAGCCGACCTTGTACCACACTTGCGAGACCGCCACCGGCGAGCGGTGGTCTTCTTTGACCAGCACTTTTAGGCCATTGGCCAAAGTATGTGCGGCCACCTTGCCTTCGGCTTGCGCCGCTAACATCGGCGACAAAAACAGCAGTGCCGCGTAGATTTTGCGATTTTTCATAATATCCTCATTCATTGATCGTGTCCTTGCGCGGCAAGGGCAATCGGTTTGCTTGTTGGGGTACACGTCTAGGTCATTGCCATAAACAAATTATTTTCAACCTATTATGCCTGTATAGTGGTATCTGGCATCGGTGTCTTTTGGGTCGTTTGGCAATAAGTCCCATAGCCTGTCAATTACAATACCCAGATCATCCCAATCCTTGTTTTCAATATGGCGCTTACCTGCTTCAAAAAACTGTTTGGCTTGGGTCTGGTCATTCATTGACGGGCGTCGCCCAGCCAGAGATTCAAACATTCTAATGAGAAAATCGGGCATCCTCATAAGAATGCCCCAACGGATATGCTCCAGTTCGCTTGTTACATTTTCAATTTTTTCGGGATTAGTTGAGTTAATAAAGGTTTGTTCCAGAGCCAAAACTTCTTTCAAGCGATGTTTTTCACGGTCATTGCCGCTCTCATAAACCAGGCCGGTCAATTTAGCTTTGGTTTCAGTATACGCAGCAAGAGCTGCATCTAGCCGCTTGGATGCTGTCAGCTCGTATACGCTTTGAGCCAATTTTCGGAGTTTGTCTTCCGCTTTATAGCGATCATCCGTTACATCATCTTCAGCAAGCGAGCCACACTCGATCATTAATGACTGGACATCGCCCAAGACCTTTTGAAGCTTGTAAGCCACATCATCATTGCCGTTTGAAGAAGCCTCATTAGCCTCTGACTGAATTTTTTCTTCTAATGTCAGCATTCCTTTAGCTAACAAGCCTGAAACGACGGTACGGTTTTCGCCATTGAAAACTCCTGTAAGCTCTTGCCCGGTCCCGTTCAGATAAGCCGAAACTTTTAAATCGCGTGATTCGGACATTTCAATGGTCAGGTCGATTTCAGTGCCTTTCAATAAATCCCGGTTGATATCCTTACCCGATATTTTGAGATTACCAATAGGTTTGTTGGTTAAAGAATGTCTTTCTGATGGCCCTTCAACAACCAAGATACTAATAACATAATCGTCAGAACCTTTGACAATAGTCCTGGCAACCTCGACCGTAAATTTTGTTTTTGCAGGTAAAATATTATTTTTTGAAAAAATACGTTTCAGTTTAGTGTCTTTGTTTTCAAGATCATCCAGCACTAAACAGATGTCTTCTGGAAGTCCCTGCCCCGCAAGGCTGTATCGCCCTTGGGCAATCTGAATCGTATCGAAACCCACGTCAATAGCGTTGTTTTGACTGTCAAAAACCTTAAAATGAAAAAAATTGAACGCGCCTACGCGCAATGGCAAGTCTTCCGAAACCCTAAGCGATAAAGCTTTAAGCCCGCTGTCGAATGCACCGTCTTCGCTGGCGATGCGATAATAAAGCCCTGTAATATCACCCTCAACTTTGGCACTAAAAAGCTCTTCCTCTTCTTGAGAAGCCCGATTATAGACGGCTTTAATTTTTATTTGCCGATCGCCGACTGGGGTACTGATTGACTCGCTATCCGTTTTTATCTCTTTTGTTCCGGCAAAAAAAGCGGCACCAATGCAGATGGCATTTGTGGGGTCAATTGAGGTGTTAACAGTAATACCCATCCCCTCTTCAATGCGTTTACGGACAAACGGGATATAGGTACTGCCGCCGACCATCAATACAAACATTAAGTCCTCTGGCCGTAGCGAGTTACGGGTCAGAATTTTTTTCATCATCTCGGCGGTACTATCAACTGATGCCTTAATTAAGGCTTCAAATTCAGATCGCGTGATCGTCAAAAGCGAGTCGATTGGTTTGCCCTGTTCATCTTGCAAATTAATCAAGCCAAAATCAATTTCCGCCGAAGTCCTGGTCGATAGTTCAATTTTGACATTTTCTGCTAAACCAAGTAACAGATACCAGAGCTTATTGTATTTGCCTTTGGCACTTTTCATCTGCTCAAGCAAATCTGTAAATTGACCCAGTTTCTCCAGCTCTGGCACAATCACTTTCTCAACCAATAAAGCATCGAAATCAGTGCCGCCAAGGTAGTTGTCGCCCTCATGATCGACAACGGTAAGCTCGCCTTCGATGATTTTGACCAAGGCGACATCAAAAGTGCCACCGCCAAAGTCATAGACAATCCAACTGCTATTGCGTAAACCCGGGTTCTTATTTGCATAAGCAAGGCTTGCCGCAATCGGTTCTTGTAATAAGACAACTTGTTTAAAACCGGCGGCGAGCCCTGCTTCTTTAGTTGCATTGGCTTGCACCGTATCAAAGGATGCGGGGATAGTAATCACTGCCGCATCAATGGCTTCTCCGGTATAAACAAAGTTTTTTAACTCCTTTAACACAAAAGCCGATAATTCAATGGGGGTTTTTGAATCAACCGATAACAATCTAACTGTTTCTGTTGTGCCCATTTTGCGCTTAAAACGGCTAGCTACACGCTTAGGATCTTTTTCTGCATAAGTCCTCGCCTGATCACCGACGAGAATCCTATCATTGCGGAATCCAACAACCGATGGCAGCGTTTCTTTAAATCCGTTGGGATTTTTGAAAACCTCAACATGGCCTTTATCAAATTTGGCGATTAACGAATTGGTAGTGCCTAAATCAATACCGAAATTTATCATTTTGCTCATGGGTTTCCTCTACCTTCTTCTGATGGATTGCCTATAGGGTCGGCTGATGTGACAACCACAATACCCTTCTGCACAACCTTGGAGTATTGATCGTCACCATACCGTATGATTGGTTTAATAACTTCTGAGACGATAAGATTTTCAGTGCTTTCACCCGCTATGGAAACTTCCAAATCTGTACGCGTTTCTTTATACTCCTGATTGATAGGGTCGTCGTAAAATAATTTCTCACCCGCGATGATGTCTTTCATTTTCTCGACATTCCTACCAATATTCCCTATATCTCCATGAGCTAAAAGCTTTTTCTCAATCTCATAAAGATTGTTCAATAGCATAAACGCCCATTTAGGTACTTCATATAACGGCTGCTGGGACATATTTTGTTTCTCCTTACCCTTTTAATTTTTTTGATATGCCAAGTAGTTTAATACCACTGCATTTTCAGTTTCTCTCAGCGACATGGATTTCTTGATTTTAAGAAAAGGGTCATCTTTTATGGTCAACTCCCCATTTTCTATTGAAGTTGATACCCTTAGCGACAAAATAAAATTATACTCAACTCCATAATATTTTCTTGTTGTAACCTAACTACAGTTTATTTTGACCACATGGAATGCACGATCATCTGTAAAGGTAATGACGGCAAATTGCGTAACAATCTTTAGATATTTAGTTAAGCATTAAAAAGTGAAAACAATACCAGTTTGAGTGCCAATAAGAAAAGCAAAATAAGGAGCGTAAATTCTAACAATTCGCGAATCCATTTCCCAGCCCCACTATTACGCTCCTGACGATTTTTATGATCTTGATGCCCTTGCTTGATAAATCCCTCAATAGTTTTGAAATCCTCTTCTATTCTTTCAGCTAATGAATCTGATTTATACATAAACAAATCAGTCAATTGCAAAACTGATTTGGAAAGATCAATATCATTGTGTATATTGAAGCAACTGACAGAAATTTCTCTTAGCAAAGAAACAGCTTCGTCCTCACATTCAAAAAAATCATCAGGCCACTCATCCAATATGGAGGCAATAATTTTATTTAAACGCCCTAAATCTGGAATTGCCTCTTCGGCATCATCTGAAGCTTTCCGTAGTGGTGTCAGCAATTCATCGACAATGAGTTCTTTAAGGAAATGAAAATCTTGTTTGAGCCTTTCATCTAAGCTAACAGATTTATAATCGAATAGGTTTGTTAGCTCCAAAATAGATTGGGCTATAGTCAGGTTAGAACAATTGATTGCAATATTGTGAATCAATGAAACAGCTTCATCACGATAATCGTTGAAGTACACTGGCAGTAAATTTAATATGCCAGCAATTTTTTTATTTTCAATAATATAATTTATTTCTTTAAGGCTTATAGCTTTTTCTTCAGATATGCCAGAAATTTCCCTCAACGGAACGAGCAATTCATTAATTGCCCTCCTAGAGTTTTCAAAGCACTTGTCTTCATAAGCTATAGAAACCCATCTACGACCATCCAATAAACATTTGAGCAGGTTTAGCTCGTTGTCAATGGGCGAAGAGGTTATTGCATCTAATGTTTTGGTCAAGACCAAGTCAAATTGTTTTGAAAAAGGGATGCTTAACCAGTCACAGAAATCTTGATCTGACTCTAAGCTATCAACAATAGCTAACGGAGAATTAAATTCATCTACAAAAAAATGCTCATAAGAACCTTTATGCAAAAAATCCAACAACGGCTTGTATGAAAAGACGGCCCAATGCCACTCTTTTTTGGTTTCATCATTTAATTCTTCACATAAACTTATAGCCTTTGATTTGTCAATGACAAGACCACTCATCCATTCAACCATGCCATCTTCTAAATCTATTTCTGTAAGCAAGGCTGATTTTAGGCTTATAATCGTCTTAGGATCAAAATCGTCAATATCTAAACTATCATCCGCATTAATAAGTTTAAATGGATTGATATAAAATGAAAACCATTGGTCATTGGACAAAATAGTTTCTGCTATTTTCCTGGCTTTGTTATTTCTATCAATGACTCCTGGTAAAAATTTTGCTATCTCTTGTGACGGAAACTCATAATCTGGATAATATTTTAACGTCAATCGCCATGTGTCTATGGCATCTGCTAATTGTGAAATGCTGGGCTTACTGTATGCCAACCCTATATTGAATCGACTGGCGCGACTTCCATATAAACTGACATTTCTTCTCCAGTATTTTATGGCCTCATAGTAACTGCTATTACGATAGTATAGATTACCTAGCCTATTCAACATGAATGAATCTAGCTTATCAATTTCATCTATTTTTTGAAGAGTATCAATTTCTAAAGTGTCCTGACTGCGGTTGTTTTCCTTTTCATAAATATCAGCGAGTGGTAATAATGCATCCTCTTCATATTCTTCTAACCCAATCGCCTTCTCAAAAGCGGACTTGGCTTCTTGCTCATTGCCCAATTCCAGCAAGGTTTTTCCTAGGCGACACCATCCATAAGCAAAATTTGGTGCTAACTCAACAGTCATCCTTAAAGCGGGCAGGGCTTTTTCGCTATCATCAAGAGCTAGCCTACTGAGTCCTAATTGCCACCAAGCTTCGGCATTTTCTTGATCGGCGTCAACAGCAGCCCTTGCAGAAATAAGAGCTTCATCGAGCCTATTGCGTTTTCTTTGGTCTTTTGATTTTTCAATTAATTCATCAACGGTAAGTGCCACTTCCTAACCCCATGCATTCTCAACTATAAACAGCTAATGGTCTGATTAAAAAAATTTTTACTTAACAAGCACTTTGTGTTGGTTTAGCGTGATTTGATCTAAAGTTAGCCATTAGCGTATTCCGCATTACCCTTCGTTTATTCGGCTACTTCGATAGGCAAAAAGTAACAGCATTTGGCTTGGTGTTGAGCAGCCAATTCTGTCATTTTGGAATAAAAATGCCCTTGATACATTCTGCCGTGTTAATTACGCATGGCTGGATGTGATTATGCGTTCTGAATCCAGCCCCCGGTAAACGGCAAGCCTTCCCAAAAAGCCGCTCGGACAGAATCTATCTTGATGCCGTCCCATTCGGCCAGTTGAATAGCAAACCGTATCACTGCACAATCAAGCTCGCGTTTTTTAAAATCAATGACATTTTTACCCCATGCTTGATTCTCGGGGATTTTATGTCCGGTTTCTTACAAACCAAGCGCCAGTTGCCCATAAGCTTGGCTAAGGCGATCTATCCAATACTTATCCAGCAGATCAAAGCAAGCACCTAAACAATGATGGCACCAATGACAAATGGTGATTTTACGGATGACGAATCACGCTTACTGGAGGCATCCGCCCATTGTTTGGCGCGTTCAGGACTGTTTTCCCAAAAATAAACGCCATTACCCAGCCAATCATAATCATTGGTGCTGTGTTTTAGGGTATCTTGATCATTAAGAATCTTGCGCCCAACCGCCTCGTCCAAGCCGTGAAAGCCCAAAATATACGAAGGATTCTGACTGTACACGGTTACTCTATTAGACTATAGAAGCCCTAAATTGTTTGTCTTTACGGATGGTCTCTGCTGAAAAGAATTGCGACAGGTAATCGCCGTTTGCATCAAGGATATTGGCTTTACGCAACAACTCCGCCCTGATTACTTTTGTCAGATCAACTTTTTGGGATGTGTCTATTTGATAAGGGTAAACTTTGCCTACAATGCTGCCATTGGTCATACGCCCCCCATAATTTTATGATGATAATAACAAAAGAAGCCGTGTAACCGGACTTCTGCACTATATGCTACATCAAAAGGCATATAAAATCACTGGCGATCATGCGGTTAGTATTCATTGTCCGGCACATTCAAACCATTGCCCAAAGCATGTTCGGCAACCTTGCCGTCGGCTTGCGCCGCCCACATCGGCGACAAAAACAGCAGTGCTGCGTAGATTTTGCGATTTTTCATAACATCCTCATTCGTTGATCGTACTCTTGCGGTAAGGGCAATCGGTTTGCTTATTGGGGGGGCAAAACACCCGTTGACCGTTCAAGTACGGTCAGGACTTCGATCGGCAAGCATATAAATTAGCCTGTTAAGGATTAGGCAGCTATGGGTAACAGTTTGCAATCCCACAGGTCTATGCCAAAAAC
>Ga0364886_10543_pt1 | contig 16828 bp, 14 predicted proteins | sample ExccelJu500001D3_4_FD_206926 | JGI IMG/M metagenome (GOLD analysis project Ga0364886, IMG submission 206926) | Enriched cells from Trout Bog Lake Hypolimnion, Wisconsin, USA - BchlTB.July23.5000.01.D3 | ecosystem: Environmental > Aquatic > Freshwater > Lake > Hypolimnion/Profundal zone | place... | reverse complement strand
GATTTCTGTGGTTGGTAGCTAATCAGGTAATTTTAAATTTCCGAACCAATAATTCTTTCATTAACAAATTGCACATCATACTTAAACCAAATAATAATGGTGGTGACGATTATGATTTTTTGCCCATTGGCATCAACGGTATTGCAGGTGCTATTGGTAATGTTGCAGGTAATGGAGCCGCCGTGGTTGGCGTTGTATCTGATTTGGTTGGTACTAATACTCCATTTTCCCAATGGACAAAATGGTAGCCGCGTTTATTTAATTCATCGAGTAAAAGTGGTAAGGCAAGTACGGTTTTAGCGTGAATATCATGCATTAAAATAATGCCACGCCCATAATTATCCAGCTCTTGCAAAATACGATGCACGATTGATTCAGGAACCGGATCTGACCAATCTAAAGAGTCCACATTCCACAAGACTGAGCGTAAGCCACGTTCACCTAATTGAATTAATATTTCAGAATTGCGCGCACCATAAGGTGCTCTAAACATGTGGGTACGGTGAGCGTCGTCGGTGATGATGAGATTAAGTAAAGATTGTGTTTTATCAATTTCTTGTTGTATCTGCTCAAGACTTAGCTTAGTTAATATTGGATGGGTAAAACTATGATTGCCAATAGCATGTCCCGCAGCTAAAATTTCTTTTTCAATTTCTGCATTGCGCGTTAATTCGGCTTTTCCATCGGTGACAGTGCCTAAATTTTGCCCCAGTTGAAAGAAGATAGCTTTCACTTTATAACGCGCCAAAATAGCTAAAATTTCAGGGGTGTAAGTAGGATGAGGGCCATCATCAAACGTTAGCAACACTTCCCCTTTTTGCAGTTGCAATCCCATCCATTCATTTTTTCTTTCGAATGCCTCAATGTCATTAATATTCGGCGGTTGTCCTTGGTGTCCAACGGCGTCGGTCTGAGGTGGTGATGAATGAAACTTAGCTAATAATTCAGGGGCTGGATATTGTTGCTCGACTTGCGCAATAAATGCATTCCAAGCTGGACGTGCAGGATTTGATTTGTGTAATTTTTCCTGTTGCAATGAAACTGTTAATTCTTCCCCATATTTGCGATGAGCCGCTTCTAATTCGAGCAAAATTCTTTTAATTCCTTGCTCTTGTAGCGGCGGAAGTTGTGTTTTTTGACTTAATTGATTCACCATCTCTCGAATGGCAAAAAGATCAGCGTCAACTACATGTGGTGCTTGCGTTGCTGCAATCAATCCATCAATACTGCTGAAATTATGTTGTTGCGTTTCTTTGATAAATTTATTCGTTAATGCGCTAATGGTATGTTGATTTTCAATGAAAAGCGCCTCGCCAGCGCGATGTGCCTCTTGTTTTTCTTGTGCAGTTCGATTCGGATGTGAGCCATAACCTTGTAGCGACAATATACGGCGGTAATTGTCAATAATGCCTTGAATTTGTAACTTGATTACATCCGCTTGTGCGGTTTGCCTAACAGGTTGTGCTTTATTTTCAGAACTAGGCGCTGCCGGTAATGCTTGCGCCTGAATCGGCGCTTGCACGGCGTAACATAATGCAAGGAGTAAGGATAGTTTTGTATAAATTTTGCGGTAGCCAGATAAGGATTGATTCATAGTAAAAGTGAAATTTAATAAAAAATAGGGTTAAAAACAAATATAAAGGCACAGGCGAAGTGGTGAATAATTGCTTTAAATTTTAAGAAAAACAAATAAGTTAGAAATTACGTAAAAATTGTTAAAGCCCTTTTTTTAAGGTAATTATGTGTCGGTACAGTATTACAGCATTCGCATAGCCTATGCGTGAAGGGATATTATACTTGCCTTGCAATTCCATTTTTTTCGAGAAATTTTAGCGATTTCAATTGCGATGCTGCATGAATAATTTTCACTATTTATTTCGATTATTTTAAACACCGCAATGGCTTTATTTTAAAGCCGCAGCCTGTATTTCATGCAACGTTAAATTTGGTGTAATTAAATCGGCATCGTAACGTAATTCAATAAGCGCGGGTCGCTTGTTTTTTTGGGTATAGATTAAAGCACGGTTGAGTGCTGGTGCGAATTCTGCGGTGTTAATAACAACTTCCCCAGTTCCTCCATAGGCTTTGGCTAACGCTGCAAAATCAGGATTGTGCAGCTCGGTGCCAACTTGACGCGTTGGGAATTCGCGCTCTTGATGCATTCGGATTGTTCCATACGCATTATTATTGAAAACAAGCACAATAATGCCAACGTTATATTGCGCAGCAGTTGCTAACTCTTGTCCATTCATCAAAAATTCTCCGTCGCCTGCAAAAGTAATAACACAACGCTCCGGCGCCGTAATTTTGGCCGCAATGGCCGAAGGAATGCTATAACCCATTGAGCCAGAAGTGGGTGCTAATTGAGTGCGCATTTTTCCATAACGATAAAAACGGTGTGCCCATGTGGTGTGATTGCCAGCGCCGTTAGTTAAGATAGTATCGGCTGGAACTTGCCGGCGAATTTCCTGCACAACTTCCCATAAATTAAGAGGGTAATGGTTGCTATTAAAGACGGCAGGTAATCGTTGAAAATCTTCGTATTCGGCACGGGCAGTGACGACTGCTTCTTGCCAGTTATGCGCAGGTTGCAAGGTGAGTTGCCGCAACGCTTGAGCAATTTGAGGCATACCGCTATTGATAAATAGGTCGGCTTGATATACGCGACCTAATTCAAGCACATCCGCATGAATGTGAATTAATTGTTGTTGGGGGATGGGTGCAGTCAATAGCGTATAGCCGCCCGTTGTCATTTCTCCTAAGCGTGGGCCGATAGCGATAATTAAATCCGCATCTCGAATGCGTTTTGCTAAGCGGGGATTGATGCCGATGCCTACATCGCCGATATAGTTAGGATGATTATTGTCGAATAAATCTTGAAAACGGAAAGCGCAAGCAATGGGCAAATTCCAGCGCGTTGCAAAATGCGCCATGTTGGCGCAGGCTTCTTGCGTCCAGCCGCCACCTCCTAAAATAATGATGGGTTGCTTGGCTTGCGATAAGCGCTGGGCTAATTGTTCACATTGGCTTGGAGCTGGTGCTGCTTGGACTGGGCGGTAGTGACGCATTATCGGGATTTGTTCGCTAGCGACAACTTGCGTTAGCATATCTTCAGGTAACGCCAAAATAACTGGCCCGGGCCGACCGCTAGTAGCGACTTGGAAAGCTCTAGCAATGTATTCATGTACGCGGTTGGCACGATCAATTTGTGCTACCCATTTTGCCATTGGAGCAAACATACGGCGATAATCAATCTCTTGAAATGCTTCCCGTTCCACAAAATCATTACCAACCTGACCGACTAATAAAATCATGGGCGTTGAGTCTTGATAAGCAGTATGCACACCAATGGCCGCATTGGTAGCACCAGGGCCGCGCGTGACAAAGCAAATGCCGGGCTTGCCGGTAAGCTTGCCGTATGCTTCTGCCATATAAGCGGCGCCGCCTTCTTGCCGAGTAATAATAAATCGAATGGGTTTTTGAATACTGTCATGGTTGGCGTTGTTTAAATGTTCATGGGCAATTTTATGTTCATGCAAGGCATCTAAAACCGCCAAATAACTTTCGCCTGGAACGCCAAAAATAGTATCAACGCCATGCAAGTGCAAGGCATCAACGATGAGCTGACCGCCCGTGCGCATAGCCGAGCTTTGATTGGATGATGAAGGCATTGGTGACGATAAAGTTGGCATCATGGACACGCATTAAGATTAAAAATCGTAAATTACCAGAAAAAAATAGTAATTTGTGCAAAAGTAGAACAAGTAAGTACTGAGAAAGTAAAAACGAAATGAAGTGCGATTATTTTCGTAGGGACTTATGCAACATGGTCTCAATAACTGTCTTAATCGACAGCCTACAGCAGTTGAGATGTCACCTAAAACTAATGCGTTATCAATCCCAGAAGTCGTTATTCTCGCTTAATATTTAATCAAGAATTAAGGGGAAACTGGTCAATGAAACTAGTTGATAAAATGAATCTTCTTTAGCTAGTGAGCAATTAGTGAGGAATGCAGACTTTTTTTTAATTGGTAAATAAGCAGAAATAGTAAGAGTAAATTGTTAATTTTTCATGTTTGTATTGTGATTTTTTGTCATTACTCTGTCATTTACTCCTATTATTGTTTTGCCTTTTTTATCGTAAAGGGAAAAAGCAATAATGAATAAATTGAATAAGTTAATGTTGCAACGTCGCGTTTTGCCCCTATTGCTTGCCTGTACAAGCCTATTTATCGCTGGTTGCGGAAGTGATACGACCAAGAGTGCGTCACCGGTTAATACTACGGCGCGACTCATTGCATTTAATGATGTGCATGGTAACTTAGCCCCAACGGACAGTAATTCAACTGCCATTGTGCCACTTGCTGGCGTACCGGCAGGGCAAACGGTCAATGTTGGTGGCATCGCTTATATGGCAACTTTGGTGAATCAGTTAAAGGCGGCGAACTCGAATAACATCGTTGTCGGCGCTGGTGATTTAATTGGTGCCTCGCCCTATACCTCCAATATTGCGCATGATGAGCCAACGGTAGATATATTGAATCAAATTGGTTTGGAAGTTTCATCAGTCGGTAATCATGAATTTGATAAAGGCCTAATCGAACTAGAGCGAATTCAAGGCACACATACTGTCAGCAGTAATGGCGCAGTTTCTTATAGCAGCGCTTGCTACCCATCGGATGGAAGTTTTGGCGTTAAAGGTGTGGATACCTGCTTGCAAACAGGGCAAACATTTTCAGGTGCGCATTGGACATATTTAGCTGCCAATGTAGTGAATACCTCAACCGGTAAAACAATATTTCCAGCAACGTATGTTAAGTCTTTTGGGCAATCGGGGGATGCGTTTCGCCCCACCATTGGTTTTGTTGGGTTGACGTTTAAAAATACGCCAACAGCAGTCAATCCAAGTGGCGTGGCAGGATTAACTTTTAGTGATGAAGCTGCCGCGATTAATTTGGCCGCAAAGCAATTAAAATCCCAAGGTGTCAACGCGGTAACGGTTCTCATTCACCAAGGTGGTGCAACCACTGCAACGGTCTATGGCGACACTACTTGCCCTGGATTTAGTGGCGATATTATTCCTATTATTAGCCAATTAAGCGATGATGTGGACTTAGTTATTAGTGGGCATACGCATACCGATTATGTGTGCCAATTGCCGATGGCATCGGGTAAAAAGGTAACGGTAACGCAGAGTGGTTTTTATACGACTGGCGTGACGGCGGTTGACTTAACTTTTGACCAAACCACAGGAAAAGTATCTGCAGTGAATGCCTTTAATACACCGGTTATTAACGATACCAATACCACGCCATATCCATCCGGAATTACGGCCTTAAAGCCAACAGCTAGCATCGCAGCAGCCGTATCCTCCTATGCAAGTTTATCTGCGACTGCGGGTAATTCAATCGTTGGATATGTCACTGCTAAAGTTCAAATTCAAGCGCCACCAGCTGGCTGCGATGTGTCTCATACCTGTGACTCCGGTAAGCGCAATAAAACAGTAGAAACAGCGATGGGGGACTTATCAGCCGATTCGCAATTGGCAGCTTTTAGTGGCGTGGCAAATCCTGGTCAGATTGCCTTTATTCAAGCTGGCGGTGTAAGAACGAACTTAGTCACTTCCACGGCTAATTACCCTGGTCCAATTACTTATGCGGGATTGTTTAGTACCAATCCATTTCATAATACTTTGGTAGCGATTGATTTAACTGGTGCACAAATTAAGACCGTGCTAGAGCAGCAATGGGAAGCGCCCAACAATACATCCTATTATGCCCCAGGCGGCGTGGGAGAAATTTTGTCCGTATCCAACGGGTTTAGTTATACATGGGATTCAAGACAACCTGCTGGCGCTCCGAGAGGAACTGGCAATCGCGTGGTTGCATCATCTATGCAGTTAAATGGTGTGCCGATGAGTTTAACGTCAACTTACCGTGTTGTAGTGCCGACATTTTTACAAAATGGTGGAGATAATTTCCCCGGATTCACTGCTGGTACAAATCCTGTTCAGGGTGGTTATGATATTGCCGCATTAGTTAATTATTTTAAATCTTATGGTCAAACAAATCCCTACGCGCCAGTTATTGCAAATCGGATTACTAAGTTGGATCAAAATGGTAATCCTTGTGCTACGGGAGCGTGGGGTACATGCGGAAATCCATGATGATTAAGAGTGTCGTTCGCTTTGGGCAATGGATGCACTTATCTTGGTATGAGCTTGTTACAACTATGATTGCAATTAGCGTCATTATTTGTGGCAATGTTCATGCCAGTGAGGTGAAAACACAGCAACAATTAATTGCAATTAGCGCAAAAGCAAGTTTGGCAGGCCGTGAGGCTTGCCAGCGTGAAATGCATGAAGATGCAGAAGAATTTCAACAATGTGCTAGTCAATTATTGGCCAAATTACCGCAAAAAACGTTAGAGCAAAAATACACCTATCTCGGCAAGGCATATTACGCCTGGTTATCATCGACGAGTGCTGCTAAAGGTGGCTTACCGAATGCACAGAAATCGGCGCTGTATTTTTTAGCGATTTTTAGACCTTTGCAAAAGAAGTTAGGCGTTAGTGATTTGGCATTATGTAAAACCATCGAAGGGGATTGCGAATCACGCAATGCTCGCATGTTAGTCATGGAGGGGGAAGGGAAGAAAGGAGTTCAATAGGAATTGCACAAAAGGCGAATACAAAGGCGTACTTTCGGGTAAAATTCAGCCCGAAGCAAGCCAGACAGTCGCTGGCTACCTGCCCAAAGCAGGTAGCGGGAGGAAGGTCCGGACTCCAAAGAGCAGGGTGACGGTTAACGGCCGTCCGCTGAAATTCGACGGCGCAAGCCGCAGATATAAGGCGAGGAATAGGGCCATATTTACTAACAGCAATACTGACTAGGATAACGAGGAAGAATGCAACCAATAAAGTGTAAAACCATGAAAAATGGTAAGTAACCCATTTTTGGGCACTGGAGAAATAATGTTCGGCTAATGTGGGATTTATTGCGGAGATTAAGATAAGTATGCTGATAATTATCAGGCTGGGGATAACGACTGGCCAACTAAAAGTCGTGCGACTAGTGACATTGTTTTCAGTCATAACGGTTCCTTGTTATTGCAAAAACGAACCTTACCTGAAAAATAATTATTTAACAAATTGATAATTTTGATAAATTTATGATAATTAATAAAAAAATATCACTGAATAATACTCACATTTCTTTTTTAGGGGAATAACCATTATGCTTTTCATTAAGCTATAAAAATTGTGTACTATCACGTTTATTCCTCTGAATAAAAAAACCGCATCTGGTTGCCCCTGATGCGGTTTTAATTATGCCTTATACAAAGATATTAACTGTACCAATTTTGATAATTTCTCAGGATAATTTGACCAGCAAAGTCGCATTATCCTATCGATTTTATCGAATACCGTGCATTAATTTCAGCATGACCTTATTCAATAACAACATCACTATTCCGCCAACAATTGGAATTACGGTGAAGATTAAGAAAAAAGTACTCAATGAATAAGTGCTTGAAATGTTATCGATCATGCTGGTTGTTAAACCCGCTAAAAAATTAGCTATAGCAGTCATCGTAAACCATACGCCAAACATAGCACCCAATAATTTGGTGGGCGCAAGCTTACTAATGTAAGACAACCCAACAGGAGAAATACACAATTCACCCATCGTGTGTAATAAGTATGCCAATACCAACCAGATCATGCTCACCGAAGCAACCTTAGCACCACTTGGAATCGGTAATGCTCCATAGGCTAACACACCAAATCCTAATCCTAATAATAATAAACCCACTGCAAATTTAACAGGACCACTCGGCTTCCAATAATCTTGCCACATCTTGGAGAACAATGGTGCCAAAACAATAATAAAAAAGGAATTCAGAGAACTAAACCAAGAGGCTGCAATCGATGAAGTTTCAGTAGAAAATTCATGTACAGAGCGCCAAATAAGAAGTCCCCATACTATCGTAAAAGAAATTAATATAAATAAATTAGACCAAAAATAGCGTTTTATCGTCCCAATGACTAATCGCGCTAATAACCAAGTTAATACCAAAATTGGTCCTAGTATTAACAATGTATCGACAATTTTAAAAATCAAGCCTGATGTGCCTACTAACCCCCGATCCGTAAAGTCACGGGCAAAAATTGTCATTGATCCGCCAGCCTGCTCAAAGGCCATCCAAAAGAAAATCGAACAAATGGAAAATACAGCAATGGCAATTATCCTATCCCATACAACATTGCTTGGCTCATCGTTTTTATTTCCACCATCATTGGCAGCAACGTTATCGTTTAATGAAACCCGTTGCCCAATTTTGCCAAATAATGGCTGCACAAAATAAAACTGAATTGCACCCAAAATCATGAAAACACCAGCTAATCCAAAGCCGTATTTCCATGCAATTTTTTCACCAATATAACCGCATAATATCGTGCCCAAAAATGCACCAGAATTTACACCCATATAAAAAATTGTGTATCCAGCATCACGCTTTTCATTCGCATTTTTTGGATATAGCTGTCCGACTATGGTAGATATATTTGGTTTGAATAAACCCGTACCAAGCGCAATACAAACCAAACCAACATAAAAAGTGGCTTGCATATCCATCGCTAAACATACGTGGCCTAAACTAAGAATAACTCCGCCAATTAACACTGCAAGCCGTGCTCCAAATACTTTATCGGCCAACAAACCACCCACAATACCCGTTAAATATACTGACATGGTATATAGCCCATACAAAAAACCAGCATCTTTATTGCTCCAATCCCACATTAGCCGAACATTATTTCTCCAGTGCCCAACCATTATTAGCTAAAGAACTAGTCAGATAAATTACCAACAAACTTCGCATTCCATAGTAAGAAAAGCGCTCCCACATTTCTGTAAAAAATAGAAAAAATAACCCTTCAGGGTGCCCAATAATTTCGGGATGCTTACGATCAACGCCCGCGACGGAATCTGTTATTGCAGTCAAGATGTGTCCTCCAAGTAATTTTAATTTATTGATTTTTACAACTGCGCTAAATGTTGTTACTTATTTACGTTTTTTGTTTCAATTTACGTATTTTTTGTAACAATCTAAAAGATAACATAAAATTCCATTTCCCGAAAAGCAATTCAATTTTCATCCAGAAACGTTAATTTTTTCTTTACCACATGAAAGAATTTTGTTGCCAGAACAAAACAAGGTTAAAATTTGTCACTATTTTTCCTTTTTCTCCCTTTTACCGTTAATTATTGCCATGATTTTTTACATACAAATTTTATTTTTAGCCATCATTCAAGGTGCGGCCGAGCTTTTGCCCGTTTCCAGTTCGGCGCACGTTATCACGGCTGAAAAATTGATGGGGCTTGATCCTTCTTCCCCTGAAATGACTTTATTATTAATTATGTTGCATACAGGTACGATGTTTTCGGTCATTGTCTATTATTGGAAGTCTTGGAAAGTAACTTATTTCGAGTCCAAAGAAGTATTTAAACTAAATGTAAGCTATATCGTTATAGCGTTAATTTGTACCGCTATTGTTGGACTTTCATTGCAATTTTTAATTAAGCATTTGTTCTTTGCTGGAGCATCCAGTTTTGAAATTGAACATCTCTTTAGTAATGCGCCATTAATGGCTTGCGCCTTGGCTGCGGCTGGCCTTTTGATCATTGCCTCTTCGTTCATTAAAGAAAATCCACATGGCAAATTATCCATGAAAAGTGCGGCGGTTATCGGTGCGGTGCAAGGCTTGTGCTTACCATCTAGGGGGTTTTCGCGCTCAGGCGCTACCATTTCTTCCGGCTTAGTTTTAGGCGTAGCACGTAAAAAAGCGGAAGAATTTAGCTTTGCCTTAGCCGTAGTAATTACGCCGGCCTTAATCGTTAAAGAAGGCTATCGTGCCTATAAAGATCACCTAGTAAAAGCCTTGCCAAGTGGTGATTTTTTTATGCATTTAGTGATGCCAAGCCTATTAGGCATGGTATTTAGTTTCTTGGCTGGTTTGGTTGCTCTGCGTTGGTTATCGCATTGGTTAGCGAAAGACCGCTGGCATTTTTTCGGCGGCTACTGTTTATTTGCCGCATTGATGGTGTTAGTGATTCATTTCAAAGGAATCGGTTGATTATTGAATTCAAAATGCAATAAATCAAATTTTTTACCCATAAAAAACTCTCAAACGTTAAGATAAATGTCCATTTTTTGAGATATTTTTATTGTCTTCTCGTTTTTATTTTCAACAAACAAAAGGTATTTTATGAAAAATTATTCCTTAAAAAATGCACATTCCATCGCATTAACCGCAATCATTGGGGCAAGCATATTTTTCACGACATCTAAAATAGATGTTTTAAAATTTGCACCCGCTAATCCGTATATAGCTCAGGCCATCAATACCGTATTGATGAGGCCACTAACACAAATCTACGTTACTTCCAGTCCTTTTGTGAATGCAGGCGAAATTGATGCAGAATCTAACCCAAGCAGAAAATTTTCACCAGAAGAGCTATTCTCAGAAGTGATAGGTTCCGCAATGCCATACAAACTTGGCATTGAAATGTGCGTTGTCCAGTACGGTAGTTTGAATAAATGCGTTGCAGGTAAATACGGCATCAATAATAATTTCATTTCAAAAGATGACAGCGGCGTAGTCAGTTCCGTAATTGTTAAATCCAACGGTGTTATTGTGGCTACTGCCAAAAACAAAGACGGGCTATCAGGTCAACAAATCATCCTTACCCCAGAGATGTCGCAAGATAACCTCATTACTTGGAAGACATCCGGCAGTTGTGTTCAACAAAATCTTTGCTAAACTAACCAGCCATCAAAACGCCATGATAACGAGCAAAACTCGTTAACATGGCTGTTACTGGTAATGCCTACAAAATTTACTTACCTACATTAATGCGCATTATTTTTGGATAAAATTAACGTCTGCGTCATAATTTTATCCACCATTACCATCGCAAAAGCTGAAAACAAAAACACGATGTGAATAATGACTTGCCATAAAATAGCGTGTTTGGTGAGTTTATCGGGATTGATGAACGTTTTTAATAAGTGAATGGATGAAATACCGATAATTGCAGCCGATAATTTAATTTTTAATACCCCCGCATTCACATGCGATAACCATTCGGGATGGTCAGGGTGATGCTCCAAATCCAGTCTGGATACAAACGTTTCGTATCCTCCGATAATAACCATAATCAACAGATTGGCGATCATTACTACATCAATTAACCCCAGCACAATTAACATGATTTCCGTTTCGTTAATTTTTGCCGTGCCGAAGGCATTTTGAACCAAGTGCATTAACTCATTTAAAAACAAATAGACATAAATTACCTGAGCCAAAATTAAGCCTAGATACAGAGGTGCTTGCAACCAACGACTCCAAAAAATAAACGCCTCCATTTTTTTCACACCATTTCGCATCGCATTTTTCCTTTGGTTTTGTAAAAATAAGATTGAATTATAGAATAATTAAAATTTCCGTAAAATTATCCTATTTTTATTGCATAAGTGCCATTTCAACGCGACTCATCGCATCTCCTTTTAAAAACTACGACTATAGTTTGAACTATTTAGCGACATGACAACTCCGTATCTTTCTTGTTCATTTATTTTTCTAAGGATTTCTAGTTATGCGCAGTTTTCTAAAACTTACCCTATTGAGTGCAGCAATATTCATTACCCCTTTTGCCATTGCTTCGGACGTAATGCCACATAATAATGGCTATGCCCAATCAAGCTATACGGGTCCTTCCGAAATTCCGCTTACTCAGATTAGTAAATTATTGCAATCGGGTGTTGATGATCAATATGTGCGCGTAGTTGGCAAAATTATTCGCCATGTGGGTGGTGAAAATTTCATGTTTGCTGATGCAAGCGGTGAAATTCTTGTCGAAATTGACTCCCATTATTTTCCGTCAGGAGCTAATATCAATGAAAATACGTTGGTTGAATTACGTGGCGAATTTGATAAAGAACATTTTGGACGATCCTCTATTGATGTCAATGAAGTCATTCGGTTGATAAAGTAAGTAAATACGCTGTCATCACACAAAAAACAAAAATGACCCATTGGCCATTTTTGTTTTTTACAGAAGCCGCCAACTAGGGATTTACAAAGTATTGTTATCCTGAGCTTTCCCTGAAATTTAGTCTGCCATAGGTGACGTAAAATAACGTTACTTTAGAAAGACCGAAAATGAAAAAAATACCAAAACAATCCTATACAGCGGAGTTCAAGGAACTTGCCGTCAAACGGGTCAAGGATGGTGAATCAATTGCCACAGTTGTGAAAGAATTGGGATTAGGCGACCAGACGCTGCGCAACTGGGTCAAAGCATCAGCAGAGGGCAAGCTCAAAGGCGCTGGCAGTAAAGTGGTGACGCCGGAAGCCATGGAATTATCCAGACTGCGCGCTGAGGTTGCCCGTCTGAAGCGGGAGAATGAAATCATAAAAAAAGCAGCTGCGTACTTCGCGAAGGATGTTCTGTGAAGTACGCCTGGATGAAGAAACACAGTACAACCTATGCGTTGACTGAAATGTGTGGCGTATTAGATGTCAGCATCAGCGGCTATCGGGCATGGAACCGTGGTGGCACACCAGATCGAAAACAGCTGACAGATGCACAAATGCTGGCCATAATTTGCGCTATTCATGCCGAATTTAAAGGTGCTTACGGCAGTCCGCGTATGGTGCGTGAATTACGTCTGCGCTGTTTTACTGCGGGCAAGGAACGGGTTGAGCGACTCATGCGTGAGAACAATATCAGAGCACGTCATAAACGTCGCTTCAAAGTGACTACGGATTCAAAACACGGTCTTCCTGTGGCTGAGAACCTGCTGGATAGAGATTTTACGCCGACCGCTCCTAATCAGGTCTGGACGTCAGATATTACGTATTTGTGGACCGAAGAAGGCTGGCTTTACTTGGCCATTGTTATGGATTTATTCAATAGGGAAGTTATCGGCTGGTCTCTCAAGCCACGCATGACGACTGAAATCGTGACGGATGCATTAACGATGGCTTGGTTTCGTCGCCGACCGGACGCTAGTGTAATGCACCACTCGGATCGCGGTAGCCAATATGCTAGTCATGCATTTCAAGATAAGCTCAAGGAATTGGGTATGATTTGCTCGATGAGCCGCAAAGGAAATTGTTGGGATAATGCGCCGACGGAGAGCTGGTTTAACAGTTTTAAGAATGAACGCTATCATGGGATACGCTACGCAACCCATGATGAAATGAAGGCGGCTAGCTTTGAATATATTGAAGTGTTTTATAATCGAACCCGCCAGCACTCAACACTTGGTTATCAATCGCCAAGTCAATATCTTGATTGTTGGAGAAAGAAGCAAAATCAGGAAAAAATAGCTGCATAAAATCCACCTGATGGCAGACGAAATATCGAGGGAACCTCAATCCTTAATATCCATTCAAAGCTATCCCACCTTTTTCTCGCGCCCAACCCAATATAGTAAAACAACGATACAAGAGTACGGCAACATCGTTAGCAAATCAGAATAGGCTCCTTCAAAAAATGGATTATGCTCTGTTGCCCATTGCGTTAAAAATTCATCAAAATGCGTTAATACGCCTGCCGTAATCGCAATCAAAATACCTGCTAATGCTCCGCCAGCGATGTATCCCGACGCTAATAAAACGCCAGAACTACGGTCGCCCAATGCTTGCTTTTCATCCTCACTCAAATGCTGATTTTTTTGCATTTTATTGGAGCGTCTATCAACCAACCACCGCACCATTCCACCCACGAATAGCGGCGCCGATGATGCTAATGGTAAATAAACGCCAACAGCAAATGGCAGTGAAGCAATGCCAGACAATACAAGGATTATCGCGATCATTACGCCAAACAACACCAAACCCCACGGAAGTTGACGATCTAAAATACCTTTAATGATGTAGGACATAAGCACTGCTTTGGGGGCATCAAATTTTTTGACCTCACTGCCATCAGGACGTTTGGTATAACTACCATTAATACCAGGGTCAACCAAATAGGCAATACGCCCTGCATCATCGACTAAATACTTGCCAACCGGTGCGCCAACTGGTTGTGATTTAGCATCATCTTTGTACCAAACTTTATACGTATTATGGTCGCTATGTTCTTGCGGACCGACTAATTGTGCCGTCTCCGTAATGCCAGTCACATCCACAACCGCATTCGGTGCAATTTGCGCCGCTGGCACATATACCGTTGCGGCATCGTTTAATTTTAATAAAATAGGGCCTAATAATAATGCAGAGCAAAATGCACCAATTAATATTGCGTATTGCTGCAAACGCGGCGTTGAACCGACTAAAAATCCCGTTTTTAAATCTTGCGATGTCGTGCCTGCATTGCTCGCCGCAATACAAACGATAGCGCCTACAGATAAGGCAGTGACATAATACCGATTACCCGTCCAACCCATCACTAAAAATAGTAAGCAGGTAAATAACAAGGTGGCAACAGTAATTCCTGAAATAGGATTAGACGATGAACCAATTTCTCCGGTAAGCCTTGAGGAAACAGTGGTAAATAAAAAACCAAAAATTAAAATTAGCAAAGCGCCCAACAAATTCATATGCAACGGTGATGCTAACGTGATTGCGGTAATAATGACTAAGCAACCCGATAACACCCATTTCATGGGAATATCTTGATCCGTGCGCAATACGATAGGATTAATTTTCCCACTGGATGACCTCGCCGCATTACTCGCTTTGATGCCAGATAATCCTGATCGTAAGCTTTGCCATATGGTCGGCATTGCGCGCACTAAACTAATTAATCCGCCAGTTGCAACCGCACCAGCGCCAATATAAAGAATGTAGGCGCTGCGTATTTCATTGGGACTCATTGCGCTAATTAATTTAATCCCCGGTGCAACTGGGACGTTTAACGCTTCGCCAAAAAATTTAATCATCGGGATTAATAATAAATACGACATTACCCCACCTGCTGCCATGATTGAGGCAATTTTAGGTCCAATAATATAGCCAACACCTAGTAACTCAGGCGAGACCTCAGCCCCAATTGAACCTGCTTTTAGTGGCGCACCCAGCTCCACATTCGGTGTATCTTTCCACCCTTTTAAGGCAACATTGACGAATTTATAGAGTAGACCAATTCCAAAACCACCAAAAATAATAAATGCCCGTTTATTGTCAGCACGAATTTCTGCTGCTGTAGCCGCTGGGTCGTTCGTATTGACTAATCCGGCGGCTATCCTTGAGCTTTCAGTTGCCGCCGCTTTTAATACTTCTGCACATGCTGTGCCTTCGGGATATTTGAGGTCTCTATGCTGATCAACTATCATGGTGCGACGTAGAGGTATCATCATTAAAATACCTAATAATCCGCCTAATACACCTACCAACATCACACGCGATATTTCTAAATCAAATCCTAAAATTAAAATTGCGGGCATCGTAACGCCCAAACCAAATGCAATTGATTCGCCAGCTGATCCTGCTGTTTGTGTGATGCTATTTTCAAGGATGGATGAATCTTGTCCGCCCATTTTTTTAAATAGCCTAAATAACGTGATAGCTATCACAGCCACAGGAATAGATGCACTCACTGTAAGCCCAACTTTGAGCACTAAATACAGAGAGGATGCCCCAAAAATAATGCCGAGAATCACGCCCATCAATACCGCGCGAAACGTGTATTCGGGTAATTGTGCGTTGGCAGGAATGTAGGGCTTTACTGCATTAGTTGGTGGATTATTGCTCATGAAAATTTACCCTAATATCGATAAGTTATTACATTTTTAAATGACCTGAAAATTACTTATAGCCGGTCTAGGCAGTTCTTCTAATTTAATTGAAGTGCGCATGGAACAATATGCAATATCAGTCAATATTGATGACTAACAGACGATAAAATTTTGACGATATCAATAATGACTTCTCAACAGAAATTTTCCTGATTGTGAAGTCATTTTTTAGCATTTTTAAATAACTAAAATCAAAGGCATTCCGGCATTTTCTTAGGCCATATTACCTTATCTTCTCTGTCTAAAATTTGTGCATTACCGCATCCATCAAACTTAGATTTAAAAATAATTTCACCTTGTGGAGTTGCCATGCCCTCCATAGCGAAATTATCATCATCATTCCATCCGCCCATGATAATTAGCCCGAAAACATCGTATCGATAAGCACTCCATAAAGGCGGGAGAATCTCTTTACCTTCGGAGTTAATTAATGCTGAATTGCCGTCTTTTTCATTCAAGCCGAGTAAATAACCTTTTGGCCCCAACCAAAATGCTTCCTTAAACAGGCGATACTTTGGCGGAATCAAAACATTCCCTTTTAAATCGTATAAGGTCTGGGTTTTAGTACCCGCATTGATTATCATTGGATTTTCTTCATTACCTGAACCTAAATACGTTTGTGCATCTTTGGGATCATCGCCCGCAATAATTAAATTATCTAACACGGTTGTATATTTAAATTTCATTGGAATAATAAATTTCAAGGTATCTAAATCATAAACCCCCATGCGGTTTAACTCACCAAGAGCGACATAACGCTTGGCATCAACATAGCTATAATACTGATCAGCATTTATATATTTGGGGTCAGATATCCAATGTCCATTTCTATCCAAAATTCCAAAATACATAGAAAATAACGGATCACTAGCCCCAATTATCCCTTTTTTACCAACATTGGTAATACTTGAATAACTTGCAGGAAGAATAACTTTATTATTGCCATCGATAAGCCCATCTCTATCATTTTGCGTAAATTTGTATAAGTCACCTTCGGCGCTTAATTTACTATAAG
>Ga0364886_10524_pt1 | contig 17355 bp, 16 predicted proteins | sample ExccelJu500001D3_4_FD_206926 | JGI IMG/M metagenome (GOLD analysis project Ga0364886, IMG submission 206926) | Enriched cells from Trout Bog Lake Hypolimnion, Wisconsin, USA - BchlTB.July23.5000.01.D3 | ecosystem: Environmental > Aquatic > Freshwater > Lake > Hypolimnion/Profundal zone | place... | reverse complement strand
TTCTTCTTCTCTTAACTTTTGAACTTTATGTATGGTTCTCTTGGACCCGGGCGTTTGCTTTGAGCCGCTGATCCCGACTGACATACCGCTCAAATTAGGACAATAAGGAATCCTGCGGGTGTCATACCCGGGACGAATCATGGTTGTAAAAATCGAAGTAGAAGTTACTTGGCATTTTACAGAGATATCATAGAAAGGAGTCTTCTTGTTTACCAGAGTGGTCCTATTGTACTTAGGTTGTTTTTGATGGTCGGCATCTGGCTGGCTTGCTGTGACGGTGACTATAAGTCGAAAAAGAGAATTTCGTGGGAGCCTCATCAGAACTGTTTCATTTGGGACGACCGCGGCCTGAGCAAAATTAGACAAAAATCCCAACTGTTTCACTCCTTGTAAAAACCCATCACGATCATTCATGAGACCGAGCAGCACATATTCGCAGGGACCGCAGCAAGTCCTTGTCGAGTGCATATGAAGGCCCATATTATATAGTTTAACACCGACACTATCAGGATATTTTGCACGGATAGCGCCTCTTAACTGTTCAGCGAGCATCTGGGCTCCTTCCGGCAACATTAAATAAGCGGCAAGGAGTTGTTCCGTATGCCGAATATATTGATCATGGTTAGAGTTACTAGAATCGTAATCGGGCTCATGGCCATGTTTCTTTTCATCCGGATTGGCAATCTGGCGTCCTAAGGCATAAAGATGTTGCAGCACGTCATACAGGTTACTTTTACTGCCATAGGCTCTTTCAAGCATATCATACGACAATACAGCATCTCTTTTAGTTGCCGTTCCACGGATTTTTAAATTAAACGGTATAAACGCTCTGACTTCTTGTCCTGACTGGAGCGTGATCTTACAGCCAAAACTCACTTTATAAAGTAAAATATTGGAGGCGCCGGATCCCTGCAGTTGAAGAGAAGTTTTTTCTAATTCCTCATGTGCTAATTTTAGCGGGAGTGAGTCTTTGACTGTTCCATTTTTGTCAAGGTGGACAAGACGCATCGTTGTGAAGTGGTTAATGCAGGCTATTCTGTTGCCTTTCGAAGGCTCTGAGGTTTGGTAATAGGGTGTCATTTTACAAGGGCAGCCGCCCCTGCTTATCGGTTCGGTTGCAGTATGGTAGCTTCTTTCGCTGACTGGGTTCATTCGAACAATCCTGTGACATAATCATTTGAATCAAAAGGCGTTAGATCGTCGATCTGTTCGCCAACTCCAACCCAGAGGATCGGAATTCCGAGTTCCCGGTAGATCGGCAAGATGACGCCGCCTTTAGCGCTGCCATCGAGCTTGGCCATCAAGATCCCCGTGAGAGGAGTGAACTGATGGAACACTTGGGCTTGCTCTACGGCGTTTTGCCCGATGGTGGCATCTAGGACTAAAATAATCTCATGGGGAGATCCGGGGACGACTTTGTTGCAGACGCGGCGGATCTTATCGAGCTCATGCATCAGGTCTGTCTTGTTTTGGAGACGTCCGGCGGTATCGATGATGACGGCTTCCATGCCTCGGCTTTTGGCTGCTGTGAGCGCATCAAAAGCGACGCTTGAAGGATCGCTGCCGCTTTGTGCTTTGACAATTTCAACGCCGATCTTATCTGCCCAGAGAGAGAGCTGATCGATGGCTCCTGCTCTAAAGGTATCACCTGCTGCCAGAAGCACTTTTTTGCCTTCTTTTTTTAAGAGATGGGCAAGTTTTGCGACCGAAGTGGTTTTGCCGCTGCCGTTGATCCCGACGATCAGATAAACGAGGGGCTCTCCGGTCTTGGGCTGAATTTTGGGAGGGGTGTTCAAAAGATCTTGGGCAAAGCCTCTCATCCGATTGAGAATCTCATCAGGGGTGGGGTTGGGGTTTTTCTTCAAAAACTCCCGGATATCATTGACAAATTCTCCTGTGACCCGTGTTCCGATATCGGCTTGGTAGAGGATGTTCTCAAGCTGATCGAGCGTCTCCGCATCGATGGAAGACGAGAAGAGGGCCTTGATCTTGGATCCTAAGAAAGACCGGGTCTTCGTGAGGGCTGATTTAATCTTTTTAAAAATGCCGAACATGTGAGGCCTTGATTAGAAATCCATTGTATCACATAAGAGAGAAAAAGGCAGCATCTTGTGAATTTACATGAATATCAAGCCAAAGAACTCTTGGCCGCTTCCGGGGTCCCTGTCCCTCCGTTTGGGGTCGCCGGAAGGCGCGGGGACGTTGAAAAAATTATTAGCGATCTCCGTCTCCAAGAGGCTGTGATCAAGATCCAAGTTCATGCCGGCGGCAGGGGAAAAGCAGGCGGTGTGAAATTTGCGAAGACTCCGGAGGAGATATTAAGCGCTGCCGAGCGTCTCATCGGCATGAAGATGGTCAACAACCAGACCGGTTCAGAAGGAGTGGTTGCCCATCAAGTATTAATTGCGCCTCCGGTCGATATCGAAAAAGAGTATTACTTGGGGGCTATTGTCGACGGCAGCAAGGCTCAAGCTGTTTTAATTGCGTCTCCGGAAGGAGGGATGGAAATCGAAGAGATTGCAGCAAAACATCCGGATAAAATTTTAACTGTCCCGATCGGGATGGACGGGAGTGTGAGGCCGTATCACCTGCTCCGGCTCGGGAAATTCATGGGGTGGGAAAAACAGACCTTGGAAGAGGGGATGAAAATTGCAGCAGCGATCGGCAAGCTCTTCATCGACAAAGACGCCTCGCTCTTAGAAATCAATCCTCTTGTCCGGTCAAAGGGCGGCAAGCTTTGGGCTCTGGATGCCAAGCTCAGCATCGATGACAACGCGCTTTATCGGCAGCCTGGCATCATGGCGTATTACGATCCACATCAGCAGTCTCCCAATGAAGCGGCCGCCAAGAAATACGACCTTGCCTATATCGCACTGGAAGGGAATATCGGCTGCATGGTCAATGGGGCCGGCCTTGCGATGGCAACGATGGATATCATCAAGTACGCGGGGGGCAAGCCAGCGAACTTTCTCGATGTCGGAGGAAGCGCGACTGCTGAAAAGATTACCGAGGGATTTAAGATTTTAGTTTCCGATCCGCACGTCAAAGCCATACTCGTCAATATCTTCGGCGGAATTATGAACTGCGCCACGATCGCAGAAGGGATTTTAACCGCCCTCAAAGAACATCCGATCAAAATCCCTCTTGTAGTCCGGATGGAAGGGACGAATGTCGAGCAAGGGAAAAAGATGCTTGAAAAATCGGGCTTGAAAATCGTGACCGCAGATAATCTGTCCGATGCCGCAACGCTCGTCGTGAAGGAGTCTCATGCCCATACTCATCGATAAAGATACCCGTGTCATTACACAAGGGATCTCAGGTAAAGCCGGCCGCTATCATACTGAGCAATGCCTCCTTTACGGCTCAAAATTTGTAGGTGGCGTCACTCCCGGAAAAGGGGGGCAGGAGATTTTAGATCTTCCTGTTTTCGATACGGTCTATGAAGCAAAAAAAGCCGTTCATCCCGATGCCGCCATGATCTTTGTGCCTGCGCCTTTTGCTGCCAATGCCATCTTAGAGGCCGAAGATGCCGGCATCCATTTGATCATTTGCATCACTGAAGGCATTCCGATCCGCGACATGGTTGAAGTCAGCCGCGTGATGCGGCAGTCGCAAAGAAGCCGCCTCATCGGACCGAATTGCCCCGGGATTATTACACCGGAGGCGTGTAAGATCGGCATCATGCCCGGCTATATACACAAAAAAGGCAAGATCGGCATTGTTTCCAGGTCCGGAACTCTCACTTATGAAGCCGTCTGGCAGACCTCGCTTCTTGGACTTGGCCAATCGACCTGTGTGGGAATTGGGGGAGATCCTCTCAATGGGACTAACTTCATCGACGTGCTCAAGCTTTTTGAGAAAGATCCCCAGACGAAAGGGGTTTTGCTCATCGGGGAAATCGGCGGAAATGCCGAAGAAGAAGCCGCCGAGTGGATCAAGCACCACTGTTCTAAGCCTGTTGCCGCTTTCATTGCAGGAGTCACAGCTCCTGCGGGAAAACGGATGGGGCACGCAGGTGCAATCGTTTCTGGCGGAAAAGGTGCGGCAAAAGATAAGATTGAGGCGCTTAAAAAAGCGGGCGTTTTTGTGGCGATGAGTCCGGCAGAGCTCGGACAAACCATGCTTGAGGCAATGAAAAAATGATCCGCATCCCGGGAAAAATTCCGATTACGATTTATTCTTCTTTTTGGATCATGGCAGCAGTGATAGCTATCTTACTCGGCCAGGGTGATTTTATTACAATCCTCATCTGGGTCCCGGTTATTTTTCTCTCCGTTCTTTTCCATGAATTCGGCCACGCCCTGACAGCCCTTCTCTTTGGCCGTAAGCCGCGCATTGAACTCGTCGCCATGGGAGGCCTGACGTATCACGATGGAGATAAGCTTCCGTTTTGGAAGCAATTTTTCATCACTCTGAACGGGCCTGTCTTTGGGTTCATGATTGTCATTGCCGTCTTTATCTTAAAAGATATTCCTGCTTTTTCAGCCGGATATGCCGGACAGCTTCTGGACCAGATTCTTTTTGTGAACATCTTTTGGACGGTGGTTAATTTACTCCCTGTCCTCCCGCTCGACGGCGGCCAGCTGCTGCGCCTAACGCTGGAGAAATTTTTTCCTTACAAAGGCCTGAGATACGCCTTTTTGGGGAGTGCGATTTTAAGCCTGGGATTTTGCCTGCTGCTTTTCCTCACTCAGAATTTCCTTGCAGGTGCGATCTTTTTTCTGTTTGCCTTTGAGAATTTTGACAACTTTAGAAAAAGCCGGTTTGTGAGCGACAGCGACCACAGAGATGAGTACAAGAAGATATTTTTAGAGGCCGAAATGAACCTTCGGCAAGGCAATAAGGAAAGAGCGCTTTCAGCTTTTGAAGCTCTCCGCGCTTCAACCAAGAATGGGCTTCTCTACGATACGGCTACGCAATATGCTGCATTCCTGCACTACGACCAAGGCCACATCCAAGAGGCTTATCAGATGCTGCTTCCATTGAAAGATCGGTTAGATCCCGATGCGCTATCGTTGCTTCATCGCATTGCATTCGAACAAGGCGATTTTTCGATGGTCATGGAGCTTGCCGGTTCCGTCTTTCAATATTCTCCGGAGGCGGAAGTTGCTCTCCGCAGTGCCTATGCCGCGGCAAATTTAAAGCTCGCCGAAGCCTCGATCGGCTGGCTGCAGACAGCCCGCCAAAGCGGTGTAGAGAATCTCAAAGAGATCGTCTTAGAAAAGACTTTTGATCCGATCCGCACCGATCCTGCATTTGAGCAATTTACCCAATCTTTAGTCTAAACCAGATAAGGCAGTTTTGAGGGAGCTTGGCCCGATTGCATCCGCCAGAGCTGGGCGTATCTGCCTTCTTTTTCAAGAAGCGTTTCATGCGTGCCTTCTTCTACGACTTTGCCTTGGTCAAAGACCAAGATCCGGTCCATATGATGCAGAGTAGAGAGCCTGTGGGCAATCACCAAGGTCGTGCTGTTTTGCATGAGGGTAGAGAGGCTCTCTTGGATCTGCTGTTCCGTATAGGAATCTAAAGCCGAGGTGGCTTCATCTAGGACGAGAATTGGAGCATTTTTAAGGATTGCTCGGGCAATCGCAATTCTTTGCCGCTGGCCGCCGGAAAGGCGCATGCCGCGCTCGCCTACAATGGTTTGGTAGCCGTCCTTCATTTGATCGATAAAGTCATGAGAGCGGGCCTTTTTTGCCGCTAAGATGACCTCCGTTTCGGAGGCATCGAGTTTTCCATACCGGATGTTTTCCATCACTGACCGGTGGAAAAGGCTGGAGTCTTGGGGGATGAAAGCAATATTTTGGACGAGGGATTCTCTTGTGACTTGTGCAATATCTTGTCCATCAATGAGGATGCGGCCCTCTGCCAGATCATAGAGGCGCAAGAGGAGATGGGCAAGAGTGCTTTTGCCGCTGCCGGAAAGGCCGACGAGTCCGACTTTTTCTCGAGGGGAAATGGTCAGATTCAAATTTTGGTAAATCGGTTTTCCGGCGACGTAGTGGAAAGAGACGTTTTCAAAGACGATTTCTCCGTGAGTGACTTTCAAGGCAGCTGCATGGGGTGCATCAACGGCTTCGGGCTGTTTGGACAGGATCGACAGCGCTTGTTTGCAGACGCCGAGTTCCTCAGTAAAGGCCACAAATTGCAGAGCGAGATAAAACGTCTCATCGACAATAGCAGTCGATAACGTCAGAACGAGCGCAAAATCTCCAACGGTAATCAGATTCTGCAGGCGTGTGTAGATCAGAATTCCGACCATGGCGACCAAGAGGAATGAGATGGAAATGCTTTGGACAAGTTTTAGTTTCAGCATATACCAGTGGAGATGCTGTTCTTTTCCAATCATCTCCCGGAGGTGTTTGCGCAGGTATCCATGCTCGTATTGGCGTGTTCCAAAAAGTTTAATGTTAAATATATTTGAGATCGCATCGACGACTTTTCCCATGACAGTGCTGCGGGCTTCGGAATAATCGACGCTATATTTTTCTGATTTCTTCGCTAGGAAATACGATAGGGTAAAAAAGATTGCCGACCAGCCGATCATCGCAAACGCAAAAAGCGGATGAACCCAGAAAAGAGTTGTCAAACCAAAGACAAACAGCAGCGTGCGAGAGAAAAAATCATCGATGATCGAAGTGACAATTGCAAGAGACCCTTTGGAAAGATCCGAAATTTTATTTGAGAGCGAGCCGGCTAAATTGGTTTGGAAAAAGCTGTACGAATGCTGCTGTAAGTAGGCATTTGTTTGTTCGATGATGCCGGCTTTAAAGTGGGGAGCGAACTTTAGGATCAAATAGTCATAGGCAGTGCTAAGGCCCACAAGGACTAGGGCCATGCTTAAAAAGCCTAAGGCGGGGCCTAAGACATGCTCAATAAGATCGGTAGGATGGTCGGAAACGGCGTCGATAATCAGCTTGATCATCGCCGGATTTAAAGAGAAATAAGCCGCCCACAGCAGGCCGATGAAAAAAAGCCCTGCCACATGCCAGCGGTACGGTTTGGCAAAATGCCAGATAAAGCGAGATAAGGATGTGTACATAACTATATTACAGCAGCTTGAGGCTTCGCTTTAACAATGTAGCCTTGCCTCAGTTCTGCAGCGTAAACAATCCAAAGGCCGATGCAGACGATTCCTGTCGATAGGAAGATCAGGCCTGACAGAGGCTCGTCGAGGAAAATCCAGCCGTGGAGGGAGGCGAAAATTGGACTGAGCAGGCCGATAAAGGAAAGGAATGTTGCGGTGTATTTCTTTAAGAGATAGCCATAGAGGTTAGTGCAAACGATATTTGAAATGAAAGCCATTAAAAGCGTCCAGCCGAAGAAGGGGCTAAAAGACCCGGCGGCAATCGGAGTAGGATGCCAAGTGTCAGAAAATGCAGAGTGGGCTAAAGCCAGCAATCCGCCGATCAGCAAGCTTGAGCCGTTGGCCATGGTTGGAGATGTCATTTGATCTTTGACGATCAGCCGGAGCAGGACCCAGCCGTAGACAGAACTCATTGCTGCGCCGATAATCGCTAAAGTCGGCCAAGAAAAGAATGAAAAAGCGCTCATGAGATCTTCGGAGCCGGTTTGGAGGGTCAGCACGGGGATGATGCCCAGAAAGCCGATCAAAAGCCCAATAGCCTTGGCCTTGTTAATTTTCTCTCCAAAATGGAGGTAGGAGAAGAAAGCTGCAAAGAAAGGGGAAAGGCTATAGATGAAACAGGCTTTTGCAGCCGTGAGATATTGAAGTGCCCAAAATTCTAAGACGTTTGTCAGGTAAATACTAAAGAAACCCAGAAATCCAATTGAGATCCATTGTTTTCTGCTGAGTTTGAAAGAAGACCGTTTCGTGATGAGCAAATACACCAGCAGGATAACAGCTGCCAGCATCATGCGGAATCCGGTCAAGAAGATCGGGGGGCTGTACTGCAATGCGATTTTAGCCAGTGAAAACATACTGGACCAAACAGCGTACATCACAACAACGATGGCAATTGACATGCCGGAGATCATATCACCCCGGCATGTAGAAATCAACCGAGCAAATTCAAAATTTTAATCGATACGGATCGAATAAAATCTTGTCATTTTGCCATTTCGAACCAGCAGCAGGACCCGTTTATTTTGAGAGGCTTCATTCAGGGCTGCTTCATAGTCGCTCGTGTTAACAATTTTTTTGTGGTTGATCGCCTGAATCAAGAATCCGGGACGCATCCCGGCCATTGCTGCAGGAGAGCCGGGTTTGACTTTTGTGATCACGACTCCTTCATCTCCGGTGGTATAGCCCAGCTGGCGGCTGAGCTCAGCATTTAGGTTCTCGACCTCAATGCCGAGTTTTTGGGAAATCACCGCAGGAGAGTTTCCTTCCGCTGCAGTCCCAAGCGTCACGGTGAAGTTCATGATCTTGCCATTGCGGTTGACCTTGAGGTTCACTTTGCTCTCCGGGTTCATAAGCGAAATATCGTACCGGAACGACTGGAGCGATTTGATCGGCTTGTTGTTGTATTCTAAGATGATATCGCCTTGCTGGAGGCCTGCTTTATCAGCAGGAGATCCTTTTTCAATGCCGGAGATCAAGACTCCTTCGGCTTTAGCTAGATTAAATCCAGCAGCGATTTCTTTGTCGACAGGCTGCAAGCTTACACCGAGGAATCCTCGTGTGACGGAGCCTTTTTTGATGATTTGATCCATGACATTTTGGGCCATATTACTGGGGATCGCAAAGCCGATGCCCATGTAGCCGCCGCTGCGGGAGACGATCGCTGTGTTAATCCCGATGACATTGCCGTTTAAATCTAAGAGAGGCCCACCGGAATTGCCCGGATTGATTGCGGCGTCTGTTTGGATAAAATCTTCAAGATCGGAGATATTCAAGCCTTGGCGGCCTTTAGCGCTGACAACGCCGACAGTGACCGAGGCTTGGAGTTGAAAAGGGCTTCCAATTGCGATGACCCATTCGCCGACTTCCAACGTTTCGGAATCTCCCAACTTAAGATAAGGGGAATCTTTAGCATCCATTTTGATAATAGCGATATCGGTATGAGGATCGGCACCGATCAATGTTGCGGTTTTGACTTCGCCGTCGTTGAGGGTGACTTCGATCTTGTCTGCGCCTTTGACAACGTGGGCGTTGGTCATGATGTAGCCATCAGCGGAAACAATAAACCCCGAGCCTTGTCCTATTTGGGGCTGGGGTGTAGAAGGTTTTCCTTGGAATCCGAAAAACCGTTGAAGGAACTCATCGTTAAAAGGAGCGTAAGGGTTTTGGCCATTTTGACCTCCGAAATTGTCGTTGTCGGCAGGATTGATCTCGACTTTGATAAAGACGACCGCCGGACTGGCTTGTTTAGCCACTTTTGTAAAGGCTTTTGAAAATTGTTGAGGCCCGCATTCGCAAGAAGAGGATTTAGCAGCAGGCGCAGCTTGCATTGAAAAAGTCACAAATAACGCAGCGATAAATAAAGTTCTGAATTTCATGACAAATTCTCCTTTGGGTCTGTTATAGATATACCGCCAAAACGCTTTTATTTCTAGAGGTCTCCAACTATTTGGGCTCTTTGCAGCCCAAATAGTTGAATTTTTTCCTATTTTTCCACTGACTTTAAAACTTCATCACTGGCCAGGCTGTTATCAATCAGCAGCTGGACCACCTGGGGACTTTGTTTCCCAAAGCGGATCTGCGTATGTCTGTCAGTCCGAAAGAAACCTCGGTCGGGCCCATTTCCGAGCGGTCACGTGAAATCTAATCGATCACAATTTCCAGGTGGTCCAGAAGAGACATCACTTCAGGCTTAGAAAACTTGGCCTTGAGGAGTTTGTTTGTGAGGGGATTGATCGAGTAATTTTGAGCCCCTTGAAAGTTGGCCTTCCTCAAATCGGCATTATGGAAAAGGCTTCCCTGTAAGTCCGATCCAGTAAACACAGACTCCGAGAGATTTGTCTGTGTAAAGTGCGTATGACGGACCTGGCAATCTAAAAAAGGCGTACCTTTTAGCTCCAGGTCGGAAAAATTACAAGTGTCGATAAGACATTTATTAAACTGCAAGGAGAGAAACATTTTATCGCATTTGGCAAAGTTCACCCCGACAAGTTTGCAATTTTCAAAAATACAACCCTGTAAACGGCAGCCGTCTAATTGGACCAGGCTGAAGTTGCAGGCAGCCATCCTGCATTCTAAAAATCGGGCATTCTTGAAAGAACTCTTAGAAAGGTCGCAGTGGTCAAATGTGCAGCGAGTAAAGATTTTCCGTTGGAAATCCGCCTCGATAGAGACTTTTTTAGTAAAACAGCGGTTATCAAATTCTTCCGTAGAGAAACTCATTTGAAAGACTTATTCAGTTTCTCTTCGAAGAGGGCTTTATGCCGATCGATCAAATCGTGATGGGTGAGCTCATCGACGCGGATCGGCACCACGGTAATATAGCCTTGCTGCAGTAGCGATACATCGCTGTCGTGTGTTTCATCATGGTGCTGCCATTTGCCTCCTAACCAGAAGTAAGGCGTTCCTTCAGTCGGATGGATCCTCTCATCCGGGCTATCGATCCAGAATCCTTGTCCTTGACGGGCAAATTTATAGCCTTGGAGAGGTTTTGACAGATCGGGGAAGTTGACATTGAAAATAGTTCCGAGGGGAATAGGGTGTTCCATGACGTGCTCAACGATAGAGAGGACGTATTTTTCAACCGCCGTATAATCAGGCTTTGTAAAATCGTCGCAGGAGAACGCTATTCCGGGGATTTTTCTCAACGCTCCCTCAATGACGCCGCCCACAGTGCCGCTGTAAAAGACCGTACGGCCTGAATTAGAACCTTGGTTGATGCCCGAGACAATGATATCAGGTTTTTCAGCCAAGATCGTGCCAAGGGCAAGTTTGATGCAATCAGCAGGTTTCCCGTTGACTTTCCAAGCAGGCGTCCCCAGCTTCCATGGAACCGCGTCAATACGGAGGGGAGTTTTCAGGGTAATGCCGGTGCCGGCGCCGGAGTTGTCATCGGCAGGGGCAACGATGCTTAAATCAGCAAAGTTAACGAGAGCTTGCCAAAGAGATCTCAATCCGGGGGCATAGATTCCATCATCATTCGTGATCAAAATACGCGGTTTTCTTGTCATAGGCTTATTTATACCTTTTCGGCGACTTTCTGTCGTGCAGCATGCGAAACAGCCAAGTTGAGGATCATGCTGGCTAGAAAGCCGGGGACCATGGGGGAGATGAGGGTATTAAACAGCGGCCAGATTCCCGCGATAATCCCGCCGCCTAAAATCCCTGCCCATGCACCATATTTGTTAACGCGTTTGGAATAGAGCGCCAAGATCACGAGGGGCCCGAAGGACGAGCCGATTCCCGACCAGGCGTAGTTGACTAAAGTATAAATGGTGCTTGTTTTCCGATAGGCAATGAAAAAAGCTACCGCTCCAACGAGGATAATCCCTATACGGGAGATGAAGAGCAGCTCCTTAGATGAGGCGTGAGGGCGGAACACACGTTTGTAAAAATCTTCTGTCAAACTTGAAGTCAGCACAAGCACCTGCGAGCTCATCGCATTGATCGTCGCAGCCATGACAGCGCACAGGATAAATCCGATGATAAAGGGATGGAAAGAGGCTTGCACCATCTTAATAAAAACTTCTTCAGGGTTGGAGGTAGAGCCGTTAAAAAATGGAACGCTTGTCGCACCAACTAACGTCGCTGCAGCCAGTGACAGCGTCATCCAGCTCATGCCGAGCCATTTCGATTTGTGGATCTCTGAAACATTTCTGATTCCCATGAATTTTGTCACAATATGAGGCTGTCCAAAATAGCCTAGGCCCCAGCCCAGGCCCATCGAAATGATTGCAAGCAGGGTATGGTTAGAAAAATCAGGGAATAGGGATGTCGTCAGATGGTGCAGTTGAAAACTTTGCGAGATCCCAAAAAATCCTCCTACGCCATTTAGCAAATAGAGGGGAACAAAGATAATGACTCCGAGCAAAAAGAACCCTTGGAAAAGATCGATCCAAGCCAGCGTTTTGTATCCTCCGATGAAAACATAAGGAACGACGATCAAAATGCCGATCAAAATCGCGATGCCGTAGTTGAGATTGAAAAGCGAGGTCAGCAAATCGCCCATGCTGGTAAGCGCTGCAGAGATGTAAATTGTATAAAAGACCACCAAGATCAATGCGGAAAATACCCGGATCAGTCCCGAAGTATCTCCAAAGCGGCTTTCGAAGAACGAAGAAAAGGTCAAACTATTGTATTGTTCCGTCGCCACGCGGATTTTGGGGGCGATCCATTGCCAGTTTAAGAACATACAGACAATCAGGCCGATAGCTGTCCAGGCCCCCAAAAGCCCCTGCGTAAAGATGGTGGCCGGATAAGCTAAAAAGAGCCAGCTGCTCATATCGCTGGCATGGGCAGAGAGCGCCGTCAGCCAATAGTTCATGGATCGATTGCCGATGATAAAATCATCGACCGACATATTTTTTCGATAAGAGTAATAGCCGATTGTCAGAAGAATCAGGAAATAGACGACAATCGCTGATAATTCATATAAGTACATCTTTTCTCCAAATTGTCATCTTAACAGACAGAAATAATTTTCTCACTTATTTAAAGCTTTAGTTGATCCAAACTCCAAGCTTGCTTGAGCCAGATTTGTCCGGACATTGGGGAAAGTCTCCTCTATTTGACGGATCAAATCTTTGATCTTTCTTCGGTTCGACACTTGCCCAACGGGACACTGACAAGAGATTCTTGCAAAATTGTACATCTTGGCAAATTCCCGGATCTCTTGTTCGGAGGCGTAGATTAAAGGCCGGATAATTGTCACCCCGAAGTCATGCATCGGCACTTTGGGGAGATTGCCGGCAAACTCGGCCTTATGCAGCAAGTTCATGAGCAGCGTCTCAATGTTGTCATCTCGATGGTGCCCGAATGCGACGATTTTAAATCCCACTTCTTTGGCAGCGTCAAAGATAAGCTTCCTTCTTTCACGTGAGCAGCTATAACATTCGAGGGTTTCCCGTGTTTTGGTCGAGTGTCTGATCACTAGAGGGACTTCCAGAGCATCGCAGATAGGTTTTAAGAAGACCTCTCCCAAAGAGGCGCCGCAGGAAAACTCTCCTCCGACATGGACAGCCCGGATATCCAGAAGAGGAAAGCCTCTGCCGGACAGAGCTTTGAGCATGTAGAGCAGCGTCAGACTGTCTTTACCTCCGCTCAGAGCGACCATGATTTTATTTTCTCCATCCAACAGGCCGAATTCAAAAAAAGCTTTGCGGCACATGCTTTCTATCTTGCTGCCGAGTTTTGTCCAGGGGGGAGCTGCAATAGGTAAATTCATAGGCAAAAAATTGTATCCGATATTTGGTTTTTAGATATATAATCCGTGCATACTTATGGAAAAAATTGGTAGAAATGATCCTTGCTCTTGCGGATCCGGGAAGAAATTCAAAAAATGTTGTGAATTCAAGACCTCCCGAAGATCTATTGGGTCGGCCCAAATTTTGTCCGGAGCCCATAAGATGTCGTCTTTTTTTCAACGGCATGTGACTCCTCTGAAAAATCCAAGCCCTCCTGAGGGTCCAGCTTCTCAGAATTCCCCTGAGGCTATTGGGAGCGCAACTGTTTAACGTTGAGAAATAACAAACCGGTTTGTTATAAAGGCTACGTCTTTTGCCTGCTCCTGATTGAAGAAAAATCTTTAGGCGTGTTAGCATGTTCCGATGGCAAATACGAAAGGCAGGGGTGGTATCGGAGAAATGTTCATTGCGGCCGATATTCTCAAATTTGAGACATGTCGCAACAAAGAACAATCAAGAGAAAAAGGTTTTGTTTGCAAGAGATTTTTTAAGTTTTTAGTTATGCTGGCGTAGCTCAATGGTAGAGCAGCAACCTTGTAAGTTGACGGTTGAGGGTTCAATTCCTTTCGCCAGCATTCTTTTACATCCTCCGGGGGTGTCGCATAGCGGCAATTGCAAGGGACTGTAAATCCCTCGTCTCACGACTACGTTGGTTCGAGTCCAACCGCCCCCCAAATTTCATAGATAAAAATGACTCAAAAAATCTGAGCGTGAAAATCCAAAAAGCTAGGCAATAAAGCTCTCTTTTTGCAAACACTGTATGTTGGATAAATCAATCTTCGGTCGATTTGCGTAAAAATGGTTTTGCCATAGGGGCCTGATTTAAGCGGCTATCTTGTAGCTTTTTGGCCTTCCAAGTTCCGTCATTCGGTTTAACACCTGCATCTTTATCGCCGCTTCTGTCGCCTGAGTATCTTCTCTGCGAGCTATTGATGAAAAAACTAGGAAAATGTGCTTTGACACCATTCGAAATCTCGAAGAAGCCGCACTAAATGCTGCAAAGAAATCAGGTGATATCGCCGCAATTGACGAGGCAGTCTTTCAATAGGGTTTATTTGCCTAACGCAGCGATACGGGCGTTCGAAGGCGAATCGCCGATCATGGTGGAACCATGGCCCGAATGGGACGCCACGATGGAGATATAGACGTCTTGGCCGAGATCGTTAAGGAAGCGGAGGAGGCGTTCGAGGGAGAAGTCTTCAAGGTAGCCGCGGAGAAGCAGGGAGATTTTGGGTTGGCTGAGTTTGAGGATTTTGGCCGCCTTGGCTTGGGTGAGTTTCTTCTTTTTGATGATAGTTTGAATTTTGAGGACAATTTTTGATTTAGCAAGAGCCTCTTTAGGGTTATCGATTCCGAGATCAGCAAATACGTTGCCTGAGCTTTCTGTGTATTCGATGTCGCCGAGGCGTTTTGTTTTGAGTTTTGGCTTTTTCATATGTTTATTCTCTTGTAAAGCGCCTTTGCTTCCTTCAGGCGAGCGTTTAAAAGGTCGAGTTCTTGCTTAGGTGTAGCAATACCCGATTTTGATTTTTTTTGAAAAGCATGAAGTACGAACACGTACTCATTCATCTCCACAGTATAGATCACTCTATAGGTTCCGCTTCCATCGTTTTCGCGGATTTCCTGTATGCCGGCACTACCCATACCGGATAGAGCCTTGGCATGAGGGTGCAGCTTTCCTTCTTGCGCAGAAAACAGCGCGTGTCCCATTGCTCGTCTTATGAGATCGGGGAAGTCCATCAAATCCTTATAGCTCGACCCGATCCAGATTACCTTCTTAACCGTCTTCTTCAAACAGCGCCCGCTTTCTTTAAAACTAGAATATACCTGTTCAGTAATAATGAAGTCAAGGCGGAAATGGGACACAGGTGGGACAGCAGGGCCCAAAAACTGTTTGTTCAAAATAAAAACTACCCAACATAATACAACACATAAAATGTTAATGATTAGATTGATAAGTATTGTTAATGGAGGTGTTGGATTGGTCTGGCTATGACTGTAAATCCCTCGTCTCACGACTACGTTGGTTCGAGTCCAACCGCCCCCATTCCTTTGGACGATTCTTAAAATCCAGCATCGTTAAGAACGGTTCTCTCACTGAAAATGAGAGACTTCCGTCTTTCAAATGCAAGTTCTGAAATACTAAATCTAAAAGTTGACGTTTTTCGTCCACTTCAGAACTCTCAAAGATCTTCGCTCGCAATTGTTCAAAGGTCTTTTTTCTCATCCACTTTGGCTTTGTCCACTCATCGTTATGGAGCTTATTTTTGACCAACTTCAGTTTCCTATACAGCCGATAGGCAAAGGTGGCATTTTGACTGGAATACACCATATCCAAACAAACACGACAAACTGGAATAGTCCCATCAAGAACATATAGAGATCTTACGCACCTATTGCATGCAGGACAAAGGCCATAGTAACGGTAACCTCCGTAGTTGCATGGAAAGGCGCTAATTTCAATCTCTGTAACATCAAGAGGGAGTTTTGCATCATGTTCCAAATGGATCGAAGATGGATGAACTTCACACTTCAGCTTTCCAAAGATGGCTTGATTATCGGGGTCGCCTCTATGCGTATGAATTAATTTGGAGACTGGAATTTCTGGCTGGAGACTAGTGATATATCTCTTTTTGCTTCGCCATGCCTTATGTCTTGTTCCCTTTCCGCTGCCAAAACCACCCATATGAATTTAACCTGATTTTATCCGAAATCTATAAGCTAAATTTAAATAATATCAATCATGGAACTAGTACAAATGAAAAAAGTTGTGCAAGAATCGCTCGCACAACTTTCAGAGTTTACACTTAAAAGCTTTTACAATTTGCTTTATTACATTTTGCAATTATCTTGAAGACCTTTTAGTGCATCAGCGTGGAGTTCTGCAGATTCGCTTGCTGCAGACATAAAACTTCCCGACCGAGGCATTTTAGGTTCAATACCCTTTCTTTGTAATGCTTCAGCTAGATTCATAAGCAACTGGCTATTTGCAGTCTCAGCTTCAAGAATTCTATTCATTTCAGGCATATTGCCTGCCATCGCTGCTCTCATGCGCTGACTTTCAAATTCCTTGTCTTGTATAAAAGTGGCTTCAAAACGTGATTGCAACTCAGAAGCACTCAATTTATCTAGATCAGAAGCACTTTCAGAGGGTCTAGTGTACGGCACTCTAATTTCAGGATGCATTTCTTGACCTGCGCGAATAACGCCTCTCATACCATGTGCAACTACATCTGCTGGAGAAGAAGAATCAAAAGCACCACTTGAAGCTAAACCAAGATTTCGTACTCCCTCTGCGATTAGTGCTTCACCCATTTTGCCCATTCGTCCTCGAAATTCATCTCTACTAGCTTTTTTTCCATCTTCAGCTGAAGGGCTAGCTACTGTTGCTTTTACAAGGCGAGCTGAAAGCGAAAGATCATCGGATGAAACCACAAGGTTATATGTTTGACCGAGTTCCAATTCTTCTGGGACTTCTAATCCAATAGCTCTATCGCTTCTTCGGAGGGTTTCTTGTTGAGTGATTCTTCCTGAAGAGTCCATGACCATAGGGCCAATTGGTCTGCCTTTTTCAAATACACCAGCTTTGAGTGCGAGATTACGAACTTGCTCTGTAGTAACACACAACGAATCAGGATGCGTTTCTGTCCAAGATTTACGACATGTAAATGAAAATTTTTGAGGTGCATCTGGATTTATATTTTCTGGAAGATGTACGCTAACATCGGTTGTTGCGCCTTTAAATACTAAATCTACTACTCGAACATCTAGGCCACCGCGAGAACTGCCGCCATGCCATATATTTGGACCTGTCCAAGCAAAATTTAATACTATTTTTTCGCTAGTTGCTACGGGTGCAGATGACATATTTTTCTCCTTTTAGGTTAAGATTTTTTAAGAATTATAACCTAGCTACCCCCCCCCCCGCGGCAAGATTTATCTTCTTAATTATAAAACTAATTTTTTAATTACTAAACAAAACTGAAATCTATAAGTTTATTTCTTAACTTCTCCCAATCAAAAGTTCTG
>Ga0364886_10523_pt1 | contig 17357 bp, 13 predicted proteins | sample ExccelJu500001D3_4_FD_206926 | JGI IMG/M metagenome (GOLD analysis project Ga0364886, IMG submission 206926) | Enriched cells from Trout Bog Lake Hypolimnion, Wisconsin, USA - BchlTB.July23.5000.01.D3 | ecosystem: Environmental > Aquatic > Freshwater > Lake > Hypolimnion/Profundal zone | place... | reverse complement strand
CTATCCCCGTCACGACGAGGCGAAATAGAAATGAATAATATATTTATAAATTCCAATAATAGCGAGAAGGATATTACTAAAAGATATAAAACAAGTAATAAGGTGGTATTGTTTCTTCGGAAGTTGAAAAGAGAGTATCAATCGACAAAAAGGGACCGCCTTGAGAGCTTTCGTTACAAGTGAAAGCTGAATATCAGTCTCGCCGGTGATCGCAGGCATGAAAATCATATTGGTAACCTAAGTAGCGGGTTCTCGTATAGAAAGAAATCGTGGAGACAGAAAATTATGCACATATGTATGCTATTACTGGCTAAATATCAAGAACGCAATCAACCGGTCACAGGTGTGGATTTGCAAGCGATAACCCAGATAAGGGCTCTAAAAGAAGCCGGTCATGACGTAACAGTTCTGGCCAAAAAGAGAAACCTTCAAAGCAAGATATATGAAATGATTGATGGCATACAGGTATACCGCATCGGCCCCTCAGGGCTGTATTGGTTTTGGACGGCTCTGATACTGTGGCGGCTGAGGCGTGACCTTGACGTCGTCCACATTCTCGGTCAGCGCGTGACTACTTTTGTTTCCATATTTCTCTGCCGCCTCCTCGCTATTCCGACGGTGATTAAAATACCTATTACCCATAATAAGTTTTCCTGGAGGCAGTTTCATAAAGCGATGATTCTCAAGCTGGAGAATCTGATATCGCGTCATGCCTCGGCCTACATCGCCATTAGTGAGGAAATAGCCGACCAGTTGACCGCGGAAGGGTTTTATCCTGAAAGGATCAAGCGCCTGCCCAACGGCGTAGATATGAAACGTTTCTTTACAGCAACGGATATAGGTGCTCTAAGGGGCGAATTGGGGCTGCCGGCCGGAAAAAAGATAGTGCTTTTTTCCGGCCGCCTGATAACCCGTAAAGGTTACGATTTAGTGCTGGCAGCCTGGCCGCAGATTTATGCCGCTTGTCCGGCGGCCCATCTTGTTGTCGTCGGCGGCGGCAGCAAGGAAAGCATAACCGCCCTTGGGCAGCTTGGCGCTGAAACAGGCGGGGGTTCAGTTACCTATGTTGGCAGCGTGTTGAATCCGGCTCCTTACTTAGCGGCTTCTGATGTATATTTTTTCCCCTCCAGGCGAGAAGGGCTCCCCAATGCCCTGTTGGAAGCCATGGCCTGCAGCTGCGCCTGCGTAGCTTCTGATATCGGCGGATGTGTCGATTTAATTATTCCGCAACAAACCGGGCTGCTTTTCCCCTCAGGTGATGCCAGGGCGGCTGCGGCAGCCACGATCCGTCTACTGCGCGACGAATCACTGGCACAAGCGGTCGGCAGGGGTGCCAACGCATTAATTGCTGCCAAATATGAAATTCATTCTGTCGCAAAACGTCTGATAGCCATATACCGCTCTTTGCAGACAACCGAATATTCCTATGATTTCGCATACCCCAACAATGTGCTGGAAAAAGAAAAAAAAATACTGCTTCTAGCGCCTCACAATGACGATGAGGCTCTAGCATGCGCGGGAATTGTTGCTCATTCCACGGCAAACGGGGCCAAAATAAAAGTTGTCGTAATTACGAACGGCGATAATAAAGGCCGTAAAATGGCTTTGATTCGTATCAGGGAAACCATCAAAGCCATGACATATCTAGGATTGGGCGCGAAACATATCGTTATTTTGGGGTATGGAAATACGGGAAAAGAAAGCGACAGCTTTATTAATAGGCTTTATTGCGCCGCGACGGATAACACTGTGGTAGCATCCAAGGTTGGAACCGAGTCTTACAGTATCCCGGGGAATCCGGAATATCATTATCAAACGCATGGGGTTCATGCCAAATATGACAAGGCAACGTTCCGGCAAGACCTGCGATCGGTTATTGAAGAATTTAATCCAGATCATATATTTGTGAGTTCGCAATATGACTCACATCCCGATCATGCTGTGCTGCATAGATTTACGGTTGAGTCCATCATTAATATTAAACGCGATAATCCCGAATTTTCTCCGATGATGCATGAGTATCTCGTTCATTCATATGACGGCGATGATTATTGGCCGACGCGCGACCGCAACGGCCGCCGTTTGGCTGCGTTCTCCAAACCAGCAACATTGGACACAGAAACCTTGTTAGATTGGGAAAAAAGGGAAATTTTCACCGTGCCATTGGCTATGCAACCTGTCTCGCGGTCAAAAAACAAGAAACACATCGTAATAAGTAAATACCGCAGTCAGAGACCATCACGCAACAATAATTATCTCTATTCCTATGTGAAAAGTGATGAGGTTTTCTGGAAAAAAGATTTTTCCAATATCGCGTTACTGGCGAGTGTTAGTGTTTCTTCCGAAAGTACAGCGGGCAACCAATTGGGGATCAAAGTGATTGATGGCTTTATCGATGGCTACCCACGCTTTCCGGGAAATGAATGGGCAACAATAGGTGAAGCCGCCGGCGCGTGGGTTAAATTGAGTTGGCCTCGACCCCACATTGTAAATAAGATTATCCTTTTCGGCCGTCCTAATTCGTGCGTTAATATCACCAGTGCTGTGCTTGACTTCAGCGATGGTAGTTCACTAAAAGTTGGGGTGCTGCCGGAAAATGGCGGCGGTTATGAACTTGATTTCGCGCCTAAGACAATCGAGTGGGTCAAATTGACTGTTGATACCGCAGTTGGCGAGGATACAGGATTAAGTGAATTTGAGGTTTATGAGGCGCTTGGAGGTTAAGCTATAACCCAAAGGAGAGTTATCTGATGAAAGTAAATGTATTACACATGGCCCATTTTGCCATAAGATACGGCGCGGAAAAAAGTCTTTTGGATTATTTGGCGTTTGCAAAAGAAGCCCCGAACGATATATGTCATCATGTCTGCGCACTAAGACTTAATGAATCTTTACAACGAGAAATAAAAGATCTGGGGATCCCTTTCATCGCAACACGGTTATGGCCTTGGAATGTAAGCGAGTTTGCTGATTTTTTAAGAAAGTACAATATTCACATTTTACATGTATACAACCAATTGCGGTTTCCTTTTCGATCACGGATCTTGCCGAAACTGGCCGGCGTTCCCCTTATCCTTGAACATGAACACGGCATGGTTTGGAATACTTCTTCGACACCGTTGCTGAGATGGACGAATGGATTAGTCGATGCCAATATATGTAATTCAGAAGCGGCTAAAATAATGTTAAAACAAAATTGCGGTATTGATGCTAAAGTAATCTACAATGGCATACCTGCCCCTGAGGAAGAACAATATAGCGAACAATTGAAAATTCGGCTTGGTCTTCCGGAAAGTACCCCAATTGTCGGTTTTGTCGGCAGGTTGAACAATCCCAAAGGATCAGAGGCCTTTGTCAAAATGATACCACTAGTGAAGCAAGCCGTTCCTCAAGCTAGATTTGTCGTTGTTGGCGATGGACCAATGCGAGGTTACTTGGAAAACGACGTAAAAAACTTAGGAGTCGGAGAACAAGTATATTTTGGGGGATTCCAACAAAATGCCTACCAACTTATGAAACAGATGGATGTTGTAGTTGTCCCTTCCTTTAGGGAGGCATTTGGCAACGTAGTCATTGAAGCAGCTTTTGCCCAAAAACCGGTTGTAGCCTCGAATGTCGACGGAATAGCCGAGACAGTAATTGATGGCGAAACAGGTTATTTGGTCGAATGTACAGAGCCGATAACGACCCGTTTAAAAGGAACTAATCGACTGCCCATTGCGGTTGTCGATGGGCGCACCCGGGAACTTAGACCCCCGTATTTACCGAACCCCGCGATGTTGGCCGCAAAAGTAATCGCCTGTCTGCAAAACCCGGAAATGGCAGCTTCAATGGGGAACAGAGCCTATTTTAGAGCCAAAAGTTTATTTTCCCTGGAGCGTTATCGCAGCGATTTGGAGGATTTATACCGGGAACTTGTTACCGGGTGCGAGGGAAAACGATCCTGACAACATTGCTTCGGCTTTGTTATGTTCGAGAATGAAATGACGGTGAATGATTACGTTGGAAAATATACAAAATATCCCACTGGTACGACGCGGCGCTATCGGCGATATTATTTTTACTCTGACCGCCTACTACCTGCTCAGAGCCAACTTCCCGGGCAGCAGAATCAGTTATTTAATGAGGGACAACTACTCTCATGTCCTGCAGAGTTTTTCCGACCTCGATGAGGTACTGCTCATCAGCCAAAAGAATAATTCCACTCATACCATATTGAAGTTATGGAACTTCTCCCGCCAGCTTTATCATGGTGTCCGGCAACGCAACCTTCAGCTTGCGATCGACTTCGTCGGGCACGGAGAACATGCCGCTCTTCTTTGGCTATGCAAAATAAAACATCGCTGGGCATCGATAAAAAACGAAAGACCAGCGCACCAGCTGTTTTCTACCAATCATTTTATCAGAAATTTCGATGATACAGATATCGCCGATCAACATCTCAAACTTCTCGAAAAAAGCGGGCTAACGCCGATGTATTACTCTAATAAGGAAAACGAAGCTCGAAATTACATTTTTCGGCATAGTAAAATATTGTTTTACGATAAATTGTCAAATGAGGGGATATTCAATGGATAACCTTGTATCTGTTGTCATTCCTGCCTACAATGTTGAAAAATATATAGATGGGTGTCTAACATCTATTCAGCAGCAAACTTTTAACAACTGGCAGGCGATAATCATTGAAGACGGGTCCAGCGACAACACAGCCGAAGTAATTCAAGCCGTAATTCAGCATGATAACCGCTTCCGTTTGATCCGGCAGCGAAACCAGGGTGTTTCCAGCGCCAGAAATGCCGGATTACTGGCGGCTACAGGAACATATCTGGCTTTTCTTGACGGCGATGACATGTGGAAACCGACATTTTTGGCTGAATTGGTAAGCGCTATTGAAGCAGCTGATGCCGATCTGGCTTACTGTGGCTATACTCATCTGTACCCCGGCGGGTTAAGGCGAAAATTCAGCTACCCGTATGCCAGCGGCCATATTTTGCTGGATGTTATTAATGGAAAAACGCAGGTCCATATCGGGGCTATGTTAGTAAAAAAAGATCTTATTGATCAATTGGGTCTGTTGTTTACCGAGGGCTGTCTCGTAGGGCAAGACCAGGAATTTGTCTGGAAGCTCATTCCTCATGCCAAAGTCCAGGCTGTTCCCCGCGAGCTTTTAATTTACCGTATTCATAGCGGATCTGCCATAACAGCCCAGTGGCAATGTCAACGGCACATTCATGCTATATATGGCTATAAAAGGGCTTCGGAACAAATTATGCAACTTCTGTCTGACGTCTATGACCGTCAACAGGTAAGCTGCGTGCTGAATGAAAGAATAGCGTTTAAATTGTACAAATTTCTTTGGCGTATGATTAAGAACGGCTATTTCGACGAGGCGAGACAATTGCTAAACAATGATGAATACAATGGCTATCTTGCATATTTGGTCCCAGAGAAGATGAAAGCAATAGACAGGCTAAAATATAAGATCGTAAGCTCACAACAGGAACTATGTTGGAAATTGGCGAGTTTCTTTTAACTGTTAGATTCCTTGTCCAGTTCGACTTGCTGTAAGCATGAATGGATACGCCCCCCTAACAAATGAATCAACTCATCCGTTTCTTTAAAGTCGCAAGATACGCGATCATTCCCCTTGTATAATTTTAGAAAGATTCCAATTGCCCTGCTGGTGTTCTATCAAATGCTATCTATATCAGCATCTTCCGGGAAGATTCCAATGAAATGAACTGCATCCGATCCCCTGCCTGGCAATTCCCTAACCGGGAGATTTTTGACACGCTATTTGAAGTAGAGGTGTTAACTAGGCGCTGGGTGTTGGAATATAACACAATACGCCCCCATAACTCAATTGGTTATAAGCGCCAGCACCTCAGGCAATTCTGTTCGCTTCATAGCACAACTTAAAATTCTGGCACAAACATCGGGGGCTGACCACCTTTTAGCAATTATGGCTCTAGAGAAATATAATGGAGATCGAAATGAATTAAACAATAGTGATTATTGGCAATACTTCTATCTGGTATGATTTATTAGAAATAAGATAAGGGGCACATGTGCGTAACATCTAATCAGCTAGGAGTGCGAATAATTAATGAAAGTCTTATTCATAACGTTTGGTGGCATAAATAAACCAAGTAGCCGCTTTCGAGTGCACCAACTCCTTGAATATCGAAAAGAAACAGGGGATCTGGAATACAGGATTATTTCCCAGCCGCAAAAAGGTTCGGTGAGGCAGTATCCCCGGTTTCTGCGCGGCGTCGTCCATTCTTTGGAAATGATAAAGTTTTATATTTCCATCACATTTATAGTTTTCAAATGGGCTGAGAAAATCTTTATTCAAAAGACAATACTTCCCAAGATCGTAATTAGAATGTTTAAAGCGAGTAAGCGTTCTTTTCTGTTTGATTTTGACGATGCCATTTATGTGTCATTTTCTACAAGCAAACAGCGAAAGAGGAGAGATAAACTAGCATCATTAGCATATATGTTGAAAAACGCCGAAACCGTTATAGCCGGAAACCAAGTCTTGTGGCGGTATGCCCGCAAGTTTACTGACAAGTGTGAAGTAATACCGACAGTTGTTGATACGCAAAAATATTGCGTTCAAAACAATAATAAGGAATTCAATTTTGTCATTGGATGGATTGGAACTTCTCAGAATCTTGTCTTTCTGGAACAAATTGCTCCTGCAATTAAAACATTGTGCCGCGAGTTCCCCCAACTTAGACTGTTAGTAATATGTGACAAGCCCTACGTGCTTGGAGATATGGTCATAAATAAGCCATGGAGCAAGGAAACAGAAATTAGTAATATGCTTGAAATGGATATCGGTGTAATGCCACTGCCGGACGACGAGTGGACGCGTGGCAAGTGTTCCTTTAAAGCGCTCCAATATCTGGCGCTGGGGATTCCGGTCGTAATATCTCCGGTAGGAATGAATAATGAGGTAATAACTGATGGCGTAAACGGTTATTTAGCGAATGAGTCGGACGAATGGGTTGGAAAATTACGCAGCCTTATTATGAATCAAAATATTCGTCAAGAAATGGCAATGAGAGGGCGAAAGCTAGTAGAGGAAAAATATTCTTTGGAAGTTTGGTTGAAACTATGGCATCAAACAATCACAAAAGACGAGAGTGTGAAACATTTTGTGTAAATGGATTTTCCCTACTAAGCTTTAAGTCGTCGGAAATACTATCTTCGAGTTACTGTAACCAGTGTGAATCTAACCGGTTATCGAAGTAAATCATTAATTGCGAAATACAGTCTGTCCAGTTTTTGATCGGCATAGTCCATTTCCTGGCAGCATCTACCGTGGCCAAGCAAATGACCTTACGCAGAGCATCATCAGAAGGATAGGCTGTTTTTGTACGCCGAAAGAACAAGGATAACACCATGATTCGAGTATCAAACTGGCAAACTTTTAGCAACACAACTAATCAGCATTCCAATACGGTTGATAGCAAGAAAACGACATCTTCGAACAACCACTATTCTAAAGGCGGCATCAGAGGGACGGTTCTTTTGATGCATTTTTTTCCGGCCTATCTCCGCCCACTACTCCTCCTGTATAACAACAAAAAAGTCACGTAGTACGTGGCTTCTCGGCTTTTGAGTGTTCATTTGGTGCAGGCGAACCGCGACCTTGCAAATCCAGCTATTATTATTTCTAGCTCATTTGCAAAAGGTCATTCTTCATTAATTATGATCAATTCATCATAATAACTTCTTTATCCGTGAACCTTGAACGCCAATTTTCTATCGTTAACGGCAGCCCATTAATCCGTTTAGAGTTGGTAAAGTATAGGACTTTATCGCCGGCTATTACGGCAGCCCACATCTCGCCGTTGGGGGTTGTCATAATGATTCCTTCCATATAGGTGAACAACCCTCTTACTCCTCCATGATACACACGCGCGCCGATGTGATCCAGATCATCTTCTTTCCAAACCAATTGAAATGCTTCCAGAAAAGTTTCGTAATTCTCGCCAGCCAATGCTTTGAAGACTTTCTCTTGGGCGGGATTTTCAAAAACGCCGTGCTCGACGAGGGTAGGGGGAACAAGAATAGCCTCCCCCCTTTTATACTGACCGTAAAAGCTCACTCCCAAACCGGCCCATAAATCGCCCCCTTGTTGGTCAATAGTTAATTTGCCATCTTTAAGGCAAAAAGTCAGAGTGCCCTCCGGAGTTTGGTATACCGCCGCGCCACCTATAAATCGTGTTCTCTGAGGTCCCTCGAAAAATCCTATCCCGCCCATATTTGCCCCACTGGCAGCAGATAATTTGAAATCGAAGCCAGTCTTGCTTACATTCCATATTATAAGGGTAGCTGGGCAGAAGTAAGATTCAGTCCGGCTCCATTTACCTGACCAGGCTGAAGAAGCCCTTTTCGCGAGCTGAAAGGAGTACGACTTACTTCCCGTCGGATTGATCCATTGTCCTGCAATCGTCCCGTCGGCGAAAATAGTACCCTTGAAAACACCAGTATTTTTTTCTTCGTCAAACTCTTTGAGAACAAATGTAGGCGGGACGCTTTGACGGCCATGCGCACGTTTTCGGACCTTTCCGCACCCACACAAAAGAATAAGACCACCTCAACGTGGTCTTTGTAAACGATGACTTTTTCGATTTAGCTGCCGATGAACCGCCTGATCTCCGGCGCGTTGCGCGCTCTGATGTACTGGCGGAACATTACGAACAGTCTTAGCAGACATCCGCAGGAATTATCCTGTCTTTCCCGAGAACCGAGCAGTGCCGTCATCCCGAACCCAAGCCCGCACACTAACGTATAGGTGCCTATTACGAACATGACACCAATGACGCGTACTATAGCCGATAATTAAGAACACCGGTTTATCTTCAGCCCTTGCCTTGGCGAAGGCCTCTTCGCCTCAGGGGTCCACTCCACCGGCTTGTGGGCATGCTGCAGGAGGTATGGCGAATTCTCTTTTATAGGCTGATTGGCTTTTTGTCCTGTTGCATCCATCACACAGACCTCCTTATTCATTCGGTATTACTATAATCAGGTGCACAGTGTTTTAATGACGATGTGATCGCTTATACCGCTAAGCAAAACAAAAAGTATAGGCCATTTACCTATACCAATATCTTCATATATTCGCGAAGTATTCCTCAATGCGACCTATGTCAACACCTCCGTCCTCGCGACACACAGTTGTTCTTTAGTCAATCTAACTGGCTTGTCTTGAAGCTGCGGGAAAAGCAAACTGTAATCAAGCAGTTTGCATAATCCCCAGCTTCTTTTGACCACTCATAACGCAGGCAGCAAAAAATACTGGATTCTAACGCCAATGCGGATAGGTCACAAATAGGCAGTTGGCAAAGCTTTCTGTGCTCCAGACCACCACCAGGTCCTTCTTCTGCGGAATGTAGACAACGTCGCCGGCTTCATACTTCATCTCCCGGATTTTCTTCCCGGCCAGCTTTTCGGTCAGGGTAATCTGTCCTTCCAGCAGGTAGCAGGCAGCACCATCAGCGTCATAATCGAACTCGACACCCTCGGATTTGCCCATTTCGAACCGGCCGAAAGTAAAAGGCGATCCGTGTTCCTTGCCGATAATATCATGGATCTTGAAGATATTTCCTTCCCCTGCATCCTCTAAGGTTACCGGCACGATATCCATTCTTTTGACTAAAACGACGTCTGACATTGCTAATCCCTCCATCATCATTTTTTGAATACCAAACTACCGCTATGTTCTTCCTGACATCCTGGAGAAACGTTTGGATATCAGCATCTCAAGTCAAACAACGGTAGCCCACAGCCACAAAACCGCAAAATTTAAACGCCAGTTTCATGCAAAATCAGATCGGCGTTGACACGCCGTTAGACGCCAGCCAGTATTAAAACCTATAGCCCCGAGCACCCCCGTTTTGATGGGGACACAATATCTTTATGACTCTGCTATCCTTATTCATCAACAAAATCTTGACGTCCGATACGTTCATATATTTCAGGTTTACCCTTCTGCAAATACATTGCATATACATAGCTCCCTATCGTTAGAAGCATTATTGCACCGAAGAAAATTACTGAAACAAGACCAGGAGCTCCAGTCAGTGCATCAAAATTTAGTACTGCCATTACCAATATAAATCCGAGTCCAATTGTTGCTAAAGTCGGTGCAATTATAGTTGCCCATGCTGAAAAATTAAATTGTTTATTTTTTCTAAAATATCCAATAACCGCAAGGCTTGCCATGAATACGATCATCGTAATCAAAAATTCACCGGTACCAGCGAATATACAATACAGATAAGTTGGATCTTTACCAGTAAATAAGAAGATTGTGAGTGTTATTGCCCATACTACTCCGACTGTAGTTGCCGCTACATATGGCGAGTGATGATTATGGTGCACTTTTCCAAGGAATGTGGGCAACACTTGGTCTTTTCCAAGAGAATACAAGTAACGCGCTGCAACATTATGGATTGAAAGCATCGATGCAAAGCATGAGGTTATAACAACAACTGATATGAAATCAGCAAACCCCTTGCTAAGAAGCCCTAATATATCCATGAAAGTTGTTGCTGCATTTTGAGTCATAACGTTTCCTATTTTGTCGGCTCCATAAAAAGCTAAAAAAGCCCATGATGCGAGAAAATAGAACAGCCCGATACCTATAACTGCGCCAAATGTCGCACGAGGAATTGTCTTTCTTGGATCTTTAACTTCTTCACGATAAATAACCGTGGCCTCGAACCCATAAAAGTTTCCAATAACAAACAGCAATACTACTCCAAATCCACTAGCTGCGATTGATGGGGCAGTAAACATTACCAATCCGCCATTAGTTGAATATCCGTGTGTAAAACAGACAGCGTCAAATATAAAGACAGCTAAACTTTCAAAAATCATAACATAAAATAAAACTTTTGCAGATAAATCAATCCTCCTATAAGCAAGGAGTGTCGAAAACAGCACCGAAATCATCGCTATTATATACCACGAAATATGAGGGCCATGAAGAATATTTTCAATGACATTTTGTGCATAAATCGCTATTAATGGCGGCGCAAAAAGAGCAATTGATATATAGCCTGCTACTGCGAGAAAGGCTGCCGTCAATCCCATATTACGGCCAAGACCAACCGTAACATAAGCATAAAACCCACCCGGTCTTTCCATTACGGTTCCCATCTTCGAGAAACCTGTAGCAAAAAATACCAATATGAGCGTGACGAGTATGAACATCATTGGCACACCCGACCCGAGATAAGGGTAATAAATAGGAATAAATCCTGACGTAGTTAACAAAGGGCCGGAAAATGCAAGTACAGACATAATAAGAGTACCAACGCCCATACTTCCTTGAAGTCGATCTACAGGAGCCGTGTTTTCTTTCGTGTTATTTGCCATAGTTATTCTCCTCCTTTATTAATTAGTGGACAATATAATTATTACTCAACCTTTCCACACGATAATTTAATCGTGTGGCATAATAAAATATTATGACTCCTCCTCCCCCGCCGGTGAAAACGTTGAGTAAATTAACCGAAGAATGAATATTATGTATAAATGTGAAGTAATTTATCTAGACAAAATTTTGATTTAATGACTGTATTATATGTTGTTCATAAAATGGAAGTATATAAATATACAAAAGTTGGACGATATTTGAACAATATTTCGGTTACTTGTATTAATACCGAACAATATGTTGTCCTCCTTTGTGATATTTCGGTAATCCCGGATAATAGATTGGCATATTTGTAGACATATTGTAACTCCTATCAGGCACATAAAAACACGAGCTTTTACATCCACCTTTGTCTTAGCGATTGTTCCGTCATCGTGGAAACAAGTTTTAGGCGAAAAAAATAAGCCTTGCGGCTTAATATTTACTGTCAGAAAAGTGATTCCGTAATACTGGCACCAATTACATTTTTATAAATGTTTACAAGTCCTGAAAACCAACAAGTCCAACTATTTCAAGGCTTTATCTTGTATTCCAAACATGTCATAAGTTCGAAGAAGTTCGCAGAATCACCCAGAACCCCAGTTACACATCAAGCGTAATAGTTGAATAATAATATTAACTCAGCTTTCTCGGTAGGTGTATTAGTCAACAACACTTATCGGGAAAGCCGAGTCTGGTTACAAGCTAGTATATATTCCACGATAACTGAAAAAATCAAAGAAAGTAAAATGTAATAAATGTATTAATTGACTATTACTGTCTCAAAATCTAGATATCGCTTCATAATCATTGTGCCGCCACCTTCCGAAACAATGCGTAGTACTGCGTCTGTGTCACGTACCCGAGCTCCGGCGACATGGGTAATTCTTGTATCCTTGAAAACGTTACAACACATAGGTGAAGATGGTCCTAACAGCACGGCCGCACGAGGCTCTCCCAGTCCGGCATTCACTTCGTCAAATGTCCCATTGATAAGCGATGTACCAGTAATGATGGCTACTGTGCAAGCTCTCAAGGCGTCGCCGGCTTTTTCAGGTGGGAGCGTATCACTATGCTTATCATTCAGTTCCAAAATATCGAGCTGACATCCTGCCTTGCGCAATTGGGCTATTATCGGTGCAAAATATCCAACCATAGCTACCCGGTCATTTTGAGTAATATGAAGTGATGCGATGACTTCTTCCTTCAATAACGAAGAGGGTGGCAAAGACGCAAGTAAAGCGTTTGCTGTCGCTAAGCCAAGCGCGCGCGCCAAGTCAGAAACTTCGTCGCCAAGCATAGTTAGCAACTCTTTTGCCTGGCAACCGACAAGGCTTCCAGCACCTTGAAAATGGGTGCAACTAGTCGGCGACGAGTTGGGAGTCCATGCTACTCCGCCGTGACCATTTCCAATCTTTACGGCAGTATACCCCAGACCAATGCGTACATCGCTAATTGCTAAGTGCTCCGCATGGGGTAGCAAGAAATTAATCAGGCGTTTCTGTACAGTCAACAATTTATTACTTCCTCCTTGATGATTAATTAGGCAAACAGAGTTGTTTTAGGCGTATTATTCCACAAGATAATTCTGCTTTGAGATAATTTGGTTATACCGTTTTCCTCATACCGAGATTCCACGCAAAAAGCCACTTGTAGCCAACTTATTATATTTCACAGCATTTTTTGGCTGTTTATAGTATGATTTTATAACTAAGCCCACCTCATTACAATGGATAATGTAATATGCTGTCGTTGTTGGCTATGTTGGCTAAAAAACAAGCCTCCTCTTTGAAACAGTACAAGCCTGCAAACCCCCGGTAATGCTATCTCCATTTCATTACATTGCGCCCTTTACATAACCGCTTCGATCCACCAACCGAATCTACAAAACAGGCAGCAGAGAAAACGCATTAAATTAATTTTACGTGAAAATTTAAAGGGAGCAGGTTTTCACCTCCTCCCCTTATAAAACGACCATCCTTACAGCCACTCTTGCACTACTACATCGGAGACCTCGAATATTCATTACCTCCGGACAATCGAATTTACTTGTAAACAGGTAAACAAAAAACACAACCCTTTGGACTGGTTACAACTTGTACAAAATTCGGAAAAACAAACTTCCAAACGTCGCAAAACTGGTTAGCCACTTGTCACTGTAAGGATGGTGCGTGATTGAATTATAGCACAGGTATCGTAATTTCTCAATACCTGTTTGGTGATTGTTTGGTGATTGTAGCCCAAGGGAAAAATGCATAATTAATTCATAATTAATCTTATCCTCAGAAGCTTGTGGACATATAGCGAAGTACTTCTCTTTCGCTCCTTCACGACCAATTCGCTGTGCCTGGAGACGTTTAAAGCGGTTTAAAACGAAATTATTACGAAAATATTTTTCATCATATGACATTGAGTGTCGCATGATAAAAATGCAGACAGCCTCCGATCCTTGATAAATCAAGGTTCCGGAGGCTGCCTTTGTATTGCTGTCCAAGCGACCTCTACCCCAACCCTCGGAGTGACCAGCAACATCCAAAATTCATCTGTCATAACCAACCTGGAGACGCTTTACACTATCCCGGGTTACCTATTCTCTGTGCAGCAATTAGCTTCATTTACATGTATCTTATTATAATCCTTATAGACTCCGTCTAATCTTTTTTGAGTAGATTTCTGACTTATATAAGTGCCTTCAACGATGTTTGAAAAATCATGCTTGGCAAGAATTCCTTTTATCATCTGAACATGAGGACATCTACTATAGTGATGATGATCAAGCACCATACAAGAAGATAAGTATACAGCTACTTCATCTTTTGAAGCATCTGTTTGTTTTGCCAGCTTGTTGGCAAAATGCTCGATCTTTGCGGCTACGCCTTTTCCACAACAACCGCCGCAGGTAAAGGAAATATATTTCAGGTCTTCTTCAGCAAGGTCTTTAAATGCACCGGATTTGTCGTAAAAGGACTTCATACAAGCCCAGCCGCTACACCTTCTGTGAGCGATCTCGCATTGAATAATGACAACATACTTTTTCATTGCTTTTCTTCCCTCCATATTAATATCGGTTAAGATAATAATACAATTAAGATCGCAGTCTTTAAAAGTGCCAATTATAACAACATTAATGGATACAGTTCAAAAAGAAAACCGCGCGCACTATCATTGAACCACAAAAACAGCTGCTATTAATAGCAGCCGCTTGTCATATTGATAAATCAGGCTAAGGAAAAAAGCGCAGATCGGCGTTTATCGGCAGACTTAACGTCTGCAAATAAGGCAGAATATTTCATAACAAAAGAACGTTAATCGCCAAACCAGGCAGCCTTTAGCAACTTTAATCCGCTGACAATATCGTGCTCGTTTAAACTACTAAAGCCGAGGAGAACCATATTATTGGAATATTTATCTGAACACATCCAATATCTAGATACCGGATAAACAATTACTCCACAGCGTTTAGCTTTGTCGATAAGTTCTCGTTCTTTTCCATCGCTGAATTCCAGAAGAATGTGTAATCCTGCATTTTCCCCATGGATGATGACCTGGTCTCCCATTAATTCGCCAATAGTACGAATTAGAATATCATGCTTCTTTTTTTGAATAAGGCATACTTTTCTTAAATGACGTTCCCAATGTCCAAAAATCATAAAGTTTTCCAAGGTTTTTTGTTGAAGCCACGGAACAGGATTATTATACTTGCCAAATTTCTTCTGATATCTATCCAGCCAAGGTTGTGGCAAGACCATATAACTTAAACGCAGCGCCGGTGCTAATATTTTCGAAAAAGTGCCAATATAGACCACTCGATCCTTAATATCCAGATTTTGCAGGGAAGGTATCGGTTTAGAATTATATCTTAATTCGCTATCATAATCATCTTCAATAATAATCGCGTCTTTCCGTAATGCCCAGTCTAAAAGGTTCATTCTTTTGCGAATAGGCAGGACTGTTCCGGTTGGAAATTGGTGAGACGGCGTTATATATACTATCTTTGCCGATGTTTTTTCTAATTGAGCTAAATCAATACCATCTTCCTCCAGCATTATTGGTACAACATTATAACCATTATTAATAAAAACATCCCTGGCCCCGTCGTATGCCGGGTCCTCAAAGGCAATATCGGTGGAATATTGCCTAAATAGCTGGCAAAGCAAAGTCAAACACGGCTGAGTGCCTGCACATATTACGATTTGCTCAGGTTGACAATGAACACCTCTAGACATTTTTAAATACTTCATGATTTCCATTCGTAATTCAATTTCGCCTTGGCGATCATTATAGGCTACAATATTTTTCACACTCAAAGAGGATAAAGAATAGTTTGTATATTTACGCCATAATTTTAGCGGAAAATCATTGGGATTCAATTTTCCATATTGGAAGTTATACTTATAGTCAAAGACCGTGCCGTCATTAAGGTTTCGGGGGTCGTTAGGCAAATTTTGCTTTTCCGCTGCAGAATACGAAATATTATCAATTTTATTAATAACAAAGCCGCTACCGACCTTACTTTCAATATATCCTTCTGAGCACAGTTGTAAATAGGCATATTCAACCGTGTTTCGTCCGACGTTCAAAGTTTTTGCAAGCACTCGTGTTGAAGGAAGTTTGCTGTTTTCAACAAGCTCGCCTGATAATATTTTATCTTTTAGTTGCTTATATATCTGAAAGTATAAAGGCTTGTCTGCCTGCTCATTCAGTACAATCATAATTTCGTTCACCTCGTTCCAACTGTATCCTACATGTTTGCAAAAATCGACACTTTTTATAGAGTCAATTTTATTACTGTTTTTATAAATGGTCAAGTTAAGTATTCCCCTCCACGTACTAAAAAAGCCAGCGAAATCTCGCTGACTTTCAAAAGGTTAACATATCATCTATTCAGCAGCTCACTGTATTGTTCCGCTGACAACTACTTCTGACTGGCTAACATTTAGATATTGCGCCAACACACTTGACGGAACATTATCCGACAGGTTTGTTCCCGGAATAACAAGAAATGCCTTGTATGTCTTGGCGTCCGCCTTATGATACGGAGAAGACATATTAACGTTTACCGTCACATTTCCCGAGTAGCTAAAAGTCGGTGTCCCGTTAATTTGCGGAGTTACAAACGAAGATCCTATCCCTGCTAACTGGTTTTTAGCGTTATAAACCTCCACAATGACCATTAAGTCTGTCCCATCACCGTTTGTCAAAAAATTAATCGGAAGATTGATTAGCGTGACCGGCACGGTGAAAGTGAAGTCCCAGGACGCTTCCGCTGTCGTGGGAGAGGCCATGCCAACCAGCATCATTATGCATACGACCAGAACTAATTGGATATACCGATTTTTCATCGTCATTGCTCCCCTTTACGATTATTTTGGTCACTTACCGACTGCTGTTACGGCCGGGGTCGTTATCTTTGACGGCACCACAATATAACCTGTGGCACTTATTGCTTTGGTCACTATGTTTCCCCCACCACCAGCCTTGCCCCTTGCCACGATACCATTTGTAAATACCGATGTAGGATTAACAACATTGCCGGTAGCAACTATGCCTTTCGTTGTAATCTGCATCGGCAACATAGGTAGCACTTTACCGACAGCCGTTACTGTAATACCCGGCTTACTTAACTCTGTCCTAATCTTGTTCATGATAGTGAAGTCGCTGCTGACAGCTGAGTATTTACTGTTGGTTGTACTGGTTATGCTAATTTGATAGTTGTTGCCTGGAGATAAAGCAGCCGGAATGATCCAGTTATACTTTCCCTGGTTGGCCGTGCCTATCGGTGTGTCGGCGACAATGGTCTGAACCGCAACATTTTCCCTGAGCAGCATAATCTTTATCGCCTGGCCCGGATCGCCCTTATATGTCCACTGGATGGATAATGAATTACCGGTCGTCGCAATTGACCCAGCCACCGGACCGG
>Ga0364886_10522_pt1 | contig 17389 bp, 20 predicted proteins | sample ExccelJu500001D3_4_FD_206926 | JGI IMG/M metagenome (GOLD analysis project Ga0364886, IMG submission 206926) | Enriched cells from Trout Bog Lake Hypolimnion, Wisconsin, USA - BchlTB.July23.5000.01.D3 | ecosystem: Environmental > Aquatic > Freshwater > Lake > Hypolimnion/Profundal zone | place... | reverse complement strand
TGTTGATGGTGTTAGCGAAGTATTGCGTGTTGCTAAAGCTTACGTTGATGGTATGCCTCCTTTATTGGCTAGAGAGGGCAATTTAACAGATATTACTGAAATTTGTCGATTAGATGATGGCAAGCGTCTCGTTTCAATTATCACCGCGAGAAACTTGTTTGATCATTCTTCAGTTAAAGAGGCGCTGATTAGTATGAGTGATATAGATCAAAATAATAACCAGAGTCATGCATTGGTTGATGAGAGTTTAGGGGATGATGAGCAGGTTGTTGTCTTTCTTTTAGATAAAGAAGAGTTTGGTGTCCCTATTGAGAGCGTTCAGGAGATTGTCCGTGTTCCAGAAGAGTTAACACGGGTGCCAAATTCACCAGCGTTTGTTGAAGGAGTTGTAAATCTACGCGGTAGCGTGCTACCTGTTATTGACTTGCGGCTTAGGCTCGGACTAAATCAATCAGAGAGATCTGATCGTCAGCGCATCATGGTGTTCTTGCTCAATGGTTTAAGAACAGGGTTTATCGTGGATCATGTTGCTGAAGTTCTAAGGATACCTAAAGTAGCGATCGAACCAGCTCCTCAACTATCAATTGAACAAGGCCAAATGTTGTCTCGTATGGCTAACCTTGAGCAACAAAAACGCATGGTGCAACTCATTGAACCAACATATCTCATTGAGAAGGATATGCTGGCTGAATTATCCTCTGTTGCGAGAAAGTAAAGTGGTTAAGCTGCTGATTGTGGATGATTCTGCCCTGATGCGTCGTCAGCTAGTTAACTTATTTCAGGCTGAAGGGGGTTTTGTAATCCAGCAAGCTAAAAATGGACGTGAAGCGATAGCGCTTAATCGAGAGTTTTTGCCTGATGCCATTACATTGGATATTAACATGCCGGATATGGACGGGTTGACGGCACTTTCCTACATGATGGCTGAAAGGCCTGTCGGTGTTGTGATGTTGTCTTCACTCACGGAACGAGGTGCACTTGCTACTTTCGAAGCACTAAATTTGGGTGCAGTAGATTATGTAGCCAAACCTGGTGGCACTATTTCCTTATCAATTGATGAAATTAAGTTTGATTTAATTAGTAAAGTCTATGCGGCTGCTAGGGCGCGGATTAAAACTAAGGGCATTGGTGTTAAAGGTTTGACACAGCGTTTGCGTGACGATCGGGCAAATGAAGCAGGTAATAAAAGAAAGATAGTTAAATCTTCTTCTAACGAAGGTTTGGTGTTGATTGGTGTATCAACAGGTGGGCCAAGAACCTTAGATGAAATCTTACCTTTACTGCCAGTGGATTTTCCTTGGCCTATTTTGGTTGCTCAACATATGCCAGCAGCATTTACTAAATCGTTTGCTGATCGTCTAAATCAAGTTTGTTATTTAAATGTTGTTGAGGTTTCACATCCTTTAATGCTTGATCCAGGCACTATATACATAGGTAAAGGTGGAGCAGATATGGTGGTCACGAATAGGATGAATAAGTTAATGGTGATACCAAAGCCTGAAAACAAGCAATTTCTTTGGCATCCGTCAGTTGAGCTGTTAGGTAGATCTGCTTTGGAAAATTTAAATCCCGAGCGGATTACGGGCGTGATGCTTACTGGCATGGGGCATGATGGCGCAGATGCTTTTACTGAAATAAAAAAAATGGGTGGGCGAACAATTGCCGAGTCTGAAGAATCGGCTGTTGTCTTTGGGATGCCAGCTGAACTAATTAAAAGAAATGGCGCAACCGTAACGTTGCCTGCAGATAGAGTTGCTGCACAATTAAACCGTTGGGCTGGATTGTAAACAAGAGAAGATCATGGCATTTATTAAAAAACAATCAAATATTAGAACATTGTTGCTAGATGAACCAAAATCACTGGACTGCATAAATCTAGCTGCCGAGTTGCAACATGAGAGCCCTGACAGAAGGCGATGGGCTGCGCGTGATCTTATAAAATGTGCTGATGCTACCAGTGCTTTATTAGAGCAATTGCGAGTTGAATCCTCTTTATCTGTGCGAGAAGTTATTCTTACGACATTAATTCGCTTAGGTGACGCAAACGCCGTACTGGGATTGAGTGAGTGTCTTCGAAGTGAAGATGCTTCGTTGCGAAATGAGGTACTAGAGGCAATGAAACAGCTACCAGATTCTGTCGCTTCTATTATGCAAGATTTATTGGTAGATGATGATGTTGATGTGCGAATTTTTGCAGTCAATATTATGGAGTCTCTTCGTCATCCAGAAGTTGAAAATTGGTTAATTAAAGTCATTAAAAATGATACTCACGTCAACGTTTGCGCTACGGCACTTGACCTTCTTACTGAGGTTGGTACTGATATAGCACTTGATGCGATTATTAAAGTTAATGTTCGGTTCCCCAACGAACCCTACATTCAATTTGTAGCAAATCTTGCAATTAAACGTATTCAAGAAAGCTAAATAGGCGCATATGAAATATACCGTCTCAACTGCTAAACCTGAAATATTAATAAGTAATGAGGATTTTAATAAGTTTAGAGAGTATTTTTATAGGAAAACAGGTATCAGTTTTGAACCGTCTAAGCGCTATTTTGTTGATAAGCGATTGGTTGAACGGATTGAGGCGACCAATTCAGCAAACTTCCGATCCTATTTTATTATGCTGCGCTTCCAAGCTTCAGGTGAAGAGCTACAACAACTTACCAATTTAATGACGGTTAATGAAACTTATTTTATGCGTGAGGACTATCAATTTAAGTGCTTAGTTTATTCAATCTTGCCTGAAATTGCCTTACGTAAAAATAAAAATGAGACGATTCGCATTTGGAGTATTCCATCTTCCTCAGGTGAAGAGCCCTATTCTATTGCTATGTACTTGCTTGAACATTGGCCAGGCATTCATGATTGGAATGTTGAAATCATTTCTTCAGATATCGATACGGGAATTTTACATAAGGCACGTACTGGAAGATATTCAGCGAGATCTGTCCATAAAATACCGGCCGATTGGATGAAGCGGTATTTCACCCGTATTGGCAGTGAGTTCCAAATTAACGAGGATTTAAGACAAACAGTGGAGTTCACTAGGGTAAATCTCGCAGAGCCTGCAGATACCAGGCCTTATCGTAATTTTGACATCATCTTTTGCCGTAATTTGTTAATTTATTTTGATGATGTTTCTAGAAAGTCAGCCGTTGAAACTTTTTATGATGCGTTAAAGCCGCATGGATTTATATGTTTGGGGCATTCTGAGTCGATGAGTCGTATTTCATCTATTTTTAAAGTGCGGAAATTTCCAGAAACAATTGTTTATCAAAGACCCTTGGAGGCAAGATGAAACGCATCCTGATTGTTGATGATGCAGCCACGGTACGAATGTATCACAGAAATATACTCGAATCAGCTGGCTATGAAGTTGAAGAAGCTATTAATGGTGTTGAAGCCATTGAGAAGTCCTTAAAAAGTCATTTTGATCTCTATTTGGTGGATGTGAATATGCCAAAGTTAGATGGTTATGGATTCCTTCGTGAATTAAGAAGTCAAGATGTATATCAAGCACCAGCAATTATGGTGTCAACCGAAGCAGCATCTAATGATCAACTGCTAGCCTATAAGGCTGGTGCAAACGGTTATTTGATAAAGCCAATTAAGCCTGTGCAACTATTAACACATACACAATTATTGATCGGGGAGACTTCTTAATGAATGCTTTACTTGATCAGTTTCTTTCTGAGTCTAGAGACTTTCTCCAAGGTATAGGGGAAAAGCTGATGCAGCTTGAGCAGTTTCCTGATGATGCAGGTTTGATGAATGAGTTGTTTCGATTTGTCCATACGTTAAAAGGAAATAGTGGGCTTTTCGATTTTCCTGAAATGAGTAGGGTATTACATGCCGGTGAAGATCTTATGGATTGCGTTAGGAATGGAAAGGTTAGTTATTCACAAGACCTTGCAGACCAATTACTTGATGCAATGGATTTTGTTGGTTTGTTGTGTGATGAAATTGAAGCGGGGGATGCTGGTAATACGCATCATGTTGCTGAGTCTGTAAAGTTGGCAGATGCCTTACGGTCACTTATTCCGTTGATAGAGGCTAACAAAGACTTTAGTGTTTCATCAAATAGTCAAGCTCAAGTGCTAAATCAAGAGGGTGTGGGAGCATTAACTGTGCTTTCCTCAGTTCCCTGGTTGACTAATGTCTCTGAGCAAGCACTTTTTGATGCGTATGATCATATTCTCAATGGTGGTAATTTACACGCAGTCACATATACGCCTATAAAAGAATGCTTTTTTCAGGGGGATGATCCGTTTTACTCTGCACGTATGACACCCGCCTTAGTTTGGGGTGGTATAAAAAGTGCGGATGAGTGGCCTCAATTGCAATCTTTGAATGCTTATAACTGCTCACTTGATTTTCATGTGCTGTCGACGGCAAGTAAAGAAACTTTAGTTGAATATTACCGTTACGTACCCGAACAAGTTGTTGTTCATTCAATATCAGCTTTGTCGTTAGTTATTCCTAGAGGAAATCCAAATGGTGGCCCTGTCTATGAAGACTTTGTAACAGATGCATTGCTCCATTTACGAGACGGTAATATTGCTGCTTTAAAACAAGCTAGTGAATCAATGCTGGAACTAAGTAATCCAGAGTTGTGGATATCATCAGCATTACGTTGGTTATTAAAGTTATTAGATTCTTGCCCAGAGCGTAAGGATGACCTTCAATCGTTAATTGAATCGTTAAGAACACTCGAAGTGCCAAAATGGCAAAATTTAGAATTAAAAAGTAGTAATGCGCAGCAACCTAATGTAGAAACGTTTGTTAACAAAACCTCTGAACCATCAGAAGAAGATGTGGCGGCATTGAAGACAATATTTTTTGATCAGCGTCAGATCTTGTTGCTTGATGATGAGCCCACTTGGAAGTCAGGAAGATTAAAGGCTGTAGCAGGAACGCTCATTAACTGTTCAAAGGCACTTGGAAATGAGGCGGATATACCAAGCATTAAAGTGGCATTAGAGCAGGCGTTACTTTTAAATGAAAGTACACCAATTCTTGCTTGGATGGATGCTTATGATTCGCTGACTAAAGTTGAGAAAGTCATATTCACGGGCGTTATAGTGGAAAATCTAGAATCTTCATTACTAGTAGCAAGTGAGTCTGAAGATCTATTAATTGAAGCTCAGGAAGTTGTCGTGCTTGAGAAAAATTCTGAAACTACTGTTGATGAGATAACTAAATTCGGAAAGCGTGCAGAAGAGGGGGTTATTTCAACTAAAAGTATTAAAGTTGATCAAGCAAAAATTGATCGACTTATGAATTTAATTGGTGAGATAGTCGTTTCTAAAAATGCACTTCCTTATTTGGCACAGCGGGCAGAAGATCATTTTGGGGTGCGTGAATTATCACGTGAAATTAAAGCGCAATATTCAGTCATCAACCGTATTGCAGAGGAAATGCAAGACGCCATTATGCAAGTCCGTATGATGCCTATTTCCTTTGTATTTCAACGTTTTCCTCGTTTGGTGAGAGATATATCAAGGAAGCTTGGTAAAGAAGTACAGCTAGTGCTCGAAGGCGAGGACACCGAGGCTGATAAAAATATTATTGAATCACTTGCAGATCCATTAATTCATATTATAAGAAATAGTTTAGATCATGGCTTGGAAACCCCCTCTGCTCGTCAAGTATCAGGCAAGCATTCAATGGGTAAGATTACCATTCAAGCATCACAGGAAGCTGACCAAGTCATTATCAGAATCATGGATGATGGAAAAGGGATAGATCCTTCAGTAATTAAGCGTAAAGCTTACGAAAAGGGAATGATTGATGAAGTTATGATGGAAAGAATCAGTGATATTGATGCAATTAACCTTGTTTTTGCTGCAGGCTTTTCTACGGCTGAAGTAGTTTCAGATCTGTCTGGTCGTGGAGTAGGGATGGATGTTGTGCGAACGGCTGTTGAAGGCGTGAATGGCACGATTCGTTTAGAAAGTCAGTTAGGTAAAGGAACAAGCATTCAAATCTCATTACCGCTATCAATGGCAGTCACTAAAGTCATGATAGTGGAATCTGATCGTCAAATATTTGGTGTTCCGATGGATCATGTTGTTGAAACAGTAAGGGTGCCAAAGAGTTCCATTCACACCATTAAGAACAATCAAACTGCTGTATTACGAGACCGCATTATTCCATTAAAAGGTCTTAATGCATTGCTTGATATTCCAATGAGTCAGTTAGTAAATGATGATGATGAGGTCGCAGTTTTAGTTGCGCGTGTAGGTACTGATGTAGTTGGTTTGATGGTTGATGATTTTAAAGAAACCATGGAGGTTATCCAGAAACCTCTTTCTGGTGTATTAGCTGGGCTTTCTGCTTATTCTGGGTCGGCATTAATGGGAGACGGCTCGGTGTTGATGGTACTTAATACAAGGGGAATTGTGTAATGCCAATCGAATTTAAAAGTAATTTGGCGATTTTTCAGGATGTTGTCAGTGTTGAAGAGGCTGACGATCTTCTTAGTTGGTTGCAGAACAATCCATCTGGGAAAATGAACCTTGCCTCTTGCACACATCTTCATCCAGCAAATCTGCAAGTACTTATTGCAGCAAATGCAAATATTGTTAAGTGGCCAAATGATAAAAGTTTAACTGGTTGGCTAGCATCCGTATTGAATTAGATATAAAAGGAATAGGCACATGGGAAAGAAAATTTTTGTAGTAGATGATTCAGTCACGATGCTTAGTACACTCAAGACCTCGTTAATAATGAATAGTTTTGACGTAGAAACAGCTTTTGACGGCGCAGATGCTTTAGCAAAGCTAAAAAGTGGGCTAAAGCCTGACCTTATGATTACAGATGTCAATATGCCTAATATGGATGGCTTAGAACTGATTAAACATGTTCGCGCATTACCTGCATTTAGATTTATGCCCATTCTAATTTTGACAACTGAAAGTCAAGCAGCAAAAAGAGAAGAGGGGAAAAAGTTAGGTGCAACTGGCTGGATTACAAAGCCATCATCGCCCTCTGCTTTAGTGAGTATTATTAAACAGGTGCTTCCTGGTGCGTGAATTGAGTAAGCGCTGAATGTGATGCGTCAGAAAAGTATTATCTGAAAATGCTATTTTTTTGTACAGGTGTTCTTGATTAATTGATAACTGGTTTAACTGAATTAGTTGGCTATTGATGTTGAATTATTCATTAAATTTATTGATGGAGGCCAAGGTGCTTTTTTTTATCGTATTAGTGTTAACGACCATTCTAATTTGCCACTTTTTTTATGCGTACATCTTAAATAAGCAGATGAAAGAGAGCGCAGAAACTCGCAATCTTTTGCTAAAGTATGAACAAATAATTGAAGAAAATTACAAAAATATTCAGACATTTTTGATGTCAATTAATGAGTTAAATAGTCTTTTCCAAGCCCATCTTACAGTTGTAAACGATTTAACTGGAAAAGCATCTTTAGCTATTAATGCTAAGTTGTTATGTTTAGATGAGGAGGTGAGTCGCCTTTCCTTAATTCTAAAAAAGGAGAAACTAATTTCTAACGAAATGTTTGGTAAAAATAGGCGTCGAATAGAAGCTTGCTTAAAAAGTATTGATGAAATTAGCTTGCAAACCAAACGACATTTTACTCACTGTGAGCATAACGCTCTTCTGGAGAGCTCATTTATTGTTAATGCTAAAGAATTGCCTTCGCTTGCTAGTGTTTTGAGAGATTGCCTCTCATATACAGATTTTATTTTGCCAAATCAGTCCGTAGCGGCTGCACTTAATGGAAATCCAGATTCCCTATATTTAATTAAGGAGTCAGATATATACTCTCTTAAAAGATGTGTTGATCTCGCAACATCACGTCTAGATGAGATTCACAAAAAGATTAGTGATGATATAACGGGCCTGGTTAGTTTGAAAGGCCATGCTCATAATGAGGAAGTTATTGATTGGATTGATGATGGACCATTTGCCATACAAAATGTATCCAGAGAACTAAAGTTAACACTTTCAGATTTTCATGAGGACGCAACTAATAATTTTGAAGCTATTGATATTTTGCGAGCCAGCATTCTAGATGCTTTTACAGATACGCAGTTTCAAGATGTTAGTCGGCAGCAAATTGAAGTGGTTGCTAAGGGACTCAGTCTTTGTGGGCATTACTCTGTTGAATTATCTCAGGCACTTCAAGTTGATAAGTTGAACAATCTCTCTACTCCCAATCTTAAAGATGAAGTGATTCAGGTTATGCAATCAAGCTATACCATGGAATCACAACGCGTTACCCACGCCAATATTACTGGGGATGGTATTCCTTTGGAAAAATCTAATCACATAGTTTTTGAAATTTTTTAAATGTCAATTAAAATTGTTATAACCAACCGTAAAGGTGGAACTGGAAAGACAACCGTTTCTGTAAATCTTGCAGCGGAACTTGCATCACAAGGACGGCGTGTTTTGATAATTGACCTTGACTCACAGAATCACTGTGCGGTTGGACTTGGTTTAGCCTCTGTTCGAAATGCACCAACAACCCATGATGTTTTCCTAAATGCGACAGGAAAACTTTTTCCTGCTATTGAGTCAACCATCTATCCTAATTTGAGTCTTGCACAAGCCAATCCTTTGTTTGAACATGGAAGTGGATTGCGTGATGAAAACCTTCTTTCTCGTTCGATAGTCGATGAGCAGATAGACGAATTGTTTGATATCATTATAATCGATACCCCTCCATCCTTTGATGTGTTACTTCTTAATGCATTAAATGCTGCAAACTTAGTCTTAGTTCCTTATGTGCCACACCCGTTATCCTTTGAGGGCATCCGACAGTTAATGCGCGTATTATTTAAAGTCATATCCGGATCAAACCCGAAGTTAAAAATTGCTGGTCTTTTACCTATAATGGGATTAGATCGCGTGCGTCAACATCAGGCGGTCAACAATAGCGTAAGTGGGCAGTATGGATCTTTTAGGGTGATGCAAGGAATACGAAGTGATATAAAGTTGGCTGAGGCATTCGCTGCAGGAAAACCTGTGCGGTATTCAGCACCCAAAAGTAGGGGGGCTGAGGATTTTAGAATGCTTGCTAATAATATTAGCTATATTGTTGATCAGATTGTATTACAAACCTCTTCATTAGAAGCCCGTCACATCACATCCCAACCTTCAAGTGTAAGGTAATTTAATATTACCGTTTAAAATTAATCAGGCTTGATGCAGAAACACCTTTTTCAATTAATTGCTGAAAGGGTTGTGCCATATCTGGCATGATCAAAAGGATTGTTAACAATCCGATTCCTATGGTGATTGGAAAACCAATACCAAAAATATTTAGTTGTGGTGCTGACCTGGTAAGAATACCCAGTGCAATATTGGTAATAAGAAGTGCTGCAATTATAGGTAAAGATAACTGCAACCCTATGTTAAAAACTTCACCCCCTAGCATTGATACTTTCATTCCATCAAGACCTATTGTATTAACGGCAATAGGAATTGTGCTAAAGCTCTCTACCAATGCTGCGATTAAAAGTAAGTGCCCATCAATACTTAAAAATACTAGCATTGCCAAGATTCCATACAGTTGACTAATTGCTATCGTATTCCCTTGTGAATCCGGATCAAAAAATGAAGCAAATCCTAAACCCATCGTCATGCCAGATATTTGGCCCGCCATTTCAATGCCTGAAAATATGATGCGCATTACCATTCCTATAGCAACACCAATAATAATTTGTTGGCAAACAATCAATAAGCCTTGAAGGGAAAGTGGGTCAATATCAGGTAGGATAGAAATGGTTGGCATCACGACTAATGTTAAACAGAATCCAATCGCAATTTTGATCGATTGAGGGATACTGTTGTGGCTAAACACTGGTGCTATGCTTAAAAAGCTTAGTATACGACTTAGTGGGAGAATAAGTCCCATTACCCAGGACTGAAGTACATCTTGACTGATGTTAATCATCGCTAATTGTTGGCTTTGATAGACAATAGATTAACTACCTGTCAGAGGGAAATTGGTGAAAACTTCTCGCATGAAGTCGATCATCACTGTTAGCATCCAAGGTCCTGCGACTATTAAAGCAATAAATATTCCAATAAGTTTAGGGATGAATGATAGTGTAGGCTCATGAATCTGGGTTGCAGCTTGAAATATACTCACTACTAATCCAACAATCAGAGCCACCAACAGCATTGGACTTGCAATCATTAGCATGACTTCCATGGCATGCCTTCCAAAATTCATTACAATTCCTGGATTCACTGGTTAGCCGCCTTAATAAAAGCTTTGTGCAAGCGAGCCAAGTAATAGATGCCAACCATCAGCTAAAACAAACAACATAAGCTTGAATGGTAAGGAAACAATTGACGGTGAAACCATCATCATCCCCATCGCCATGAGTATACTTGCCACGACTAGGTCTACTATCAAAAAAGGAATAAAGACACTGAATCCGATTTGAAATGCTGTTTTTAGCTCACTTGTCATAAAGCTTGGTACTAAAACACGTAAAGGAACATCTTCAGGCTTTTCTAATGCTTGAGAGCCAGACATTTTGACAAATAGCGCTAAATCACTTTCACGAGTTTGTTTTAACATAAACATTTTGATCGGAACTACACTTTTATCCAACGCTTCCTGCATTGTTATTTGATTGGTGCTGAGTGGTTGGTAAGCCTCTACATATATTTTGTCCATGACTGGACTCATAATAAATAAGGTTAAAAAGAGGGAAAGTCCAATTAATATCATATTAGGTGGTGAGGTCTGGGTACCAAGCGCCTGTCGTAATAATGAAAGTACAATGATGATGCGAGTGAAGCTAGTCATCATTAACAAAGCTGCTGGAAGAAATGATAATGAAGTAAGTAGTATTAAAGTTTGGAGGCTGAGGCTATAGTTACTCCCAGCCTTAGTTACTTCTGTCGTAAGTATGTTAATGGCTGCTCCATCTGCTGCATATACAGGGGTAATAATTATAAAAATTAAAGCTATCCCAGCAGATAGATTTTTTAGTGAGATTCCCTTAAAGCTATATGGATCTTTACGCATCTTTATTCCTATTACTTTGGTAGTTATTTTTTAATTGAGCCATTAACGTATTAAAAAAACTTTCACCAGATTTGATTGTGTCTAACTTTGAATATTTAAGGTCAGCAGTATCAATATCTAGATTAGCAATAGCGCTGACATGACCTGATGCGACACCAACAACTATTAGTCGGTTGGCAATTTCTAATACAACCACTCGTTCTCGGGTTCCTACGCTCACAGCACCTACAATACGTGCAACTGTCTGTCCGCCACTTTGAAGTGTTGTTACTTTCTTGACAATCCAAGCTAATGCGATGATGAGTGACAAAACAATGAGCAATCCAAGTGTTATTTGTAAAAGATCACCCCCTGAGTTTTGACCCAATTTATTTTGTGCATGAGCATATGATGGAGCCACTAAGAAAGTTATGGTAAATCTACTTTTTAAAAGTAATGTTTTTAGATATTTTTTCATTGTTATTTATTTAACTTTCGAATACGCTCAGCGGGTGTCAAAATATCTGTTAATCTAATACCAAACTTTTCATTCACAACAACAACTTCTCCTTGCGCCACCATACATCCATTGATAAGAACATCCATGGGTTCTCCTGCTAACCCATCTAGCTCAACGACAGAGCCTTGAGCAAGTCTTAATAAGTTTTTTATCGTAATTTTTGTGCGGCCCAATTCCACTGTAAGTTGCACAGGAATATCCATAACAAAATCAATGTCATTTAGCGTGCCGTTTCGTGAGGATATGCCAGAAATATCATTAAACACTTTGGTTGACTCTAAAACATTCGTTGAACCTGTTTGTTCAATCATTGCTTCTGCCCAATCATTCTCTATGCTATTTTCTTGCGCAATTGTTTCAGTTTCATCTGATTTAGTCGCCATTTGACTTTTCCTTTACATATGCCGTTGAATCTGAGTTAAGTAGCTTTTCTACGCAAAGTGCATATTGACCATTTGAATAACCATAAGTACATAACATAACTGGTACATTTTCAACAGTTGCTTCCACTTCCATCGTGATGGGAAGCGGAATGACATCACCTATCTTTTTTTCTAGAAGTTCATTTAATGTTAATGTGATAGCACCAATATTCGCTACTATTTCAACCTCAGCGCTTTGGATTTGTTGTGTCATTAATTCCACCCAGCGTTTATCGATACCGAGTGTTTCACCTTGTAACGGTGAGGTAAGAAAATCACGAATTGGCTCTATGCTGGAATAAGGAATGCAAAAGTGGACTTCACCACTAGTCCTTCCTATTTCAACCGTAAAGGAAGTGGCTACAACAACTTCGTTTGGAGTTGCAATGTTTGCAAATTGCGTATTCATTTCAGATCTTAGAAACTCTAACCCAATTTGATATACGGGTTCCCAAGACTTTGCATAAGTTTCAAAAACAATGTCGAGCACTTTTTTGATAATGCGTTGCTCAGTTAATGTAAAGTCACGCCCTTCGACTCTTGTGTGAAATCTTCCATCACCACCATACAAATTATCTACGATTGTAAAAACCAAACCTGGGTCTAATACAATGAGACTTGTACCCCTTAGCGGTTTCAATTGAACTAGATTTAGGTTTGTAGGCACCACTAAATTTTTGATGAATTCACTATATTTAGATATTCGTACTGGACCTACAGAAACCTCAGCAGTGCGGCTAAGGAGATTAAATAGCCCTATACGAAAAAGCCTAGCGAAACGTTCATTAATGATTTCTAGCGTTGCCATTCGGCCACGAACAATCCTTTCCTGAGTAGCTAAGTTATATTCACGTGCAGTTGAGGCATCAATTTCTTTGTTATTTAAACTTGGTTCATCATCAACACCTTTTAGAAGGGCATCAACCTCTTGCTGGGATAGAAAGTCTTCAGCCATTTTTTAACCTTTGATCATTGAATAATGAATGAAGTAAAAAATACGGCATTAATCTTTTGCGGCGTCGCGCTCCCAGAAAAAGAAGTTTTAATACATTCAACAATTTCGTTTGTGAGAATTTTTTTACCTTCATTTGATGCAATTTCTGCAGCTTGTTTATTTGATAACAATAAAATAATTCTATTTCTAATTTCCGGCATATGTAATTTTATTAATTCTTCGTCAGCAGATTCTTTGACTTGTAATGTCATGCTTATTTGCAGATATTGTTCACTAGGGTAGGGTTGTAAATTAACTGTAAATGATTCTAATGGAATGAAAACTGGTGGTTTTTCTGTCTCGACTTTAACTTTAGGCTGAGACGTTTTATTATTGTTGAAAAACATAAAGTAGCCTGTAGCACATGCAGTTATTAGTGTTAGAACAATAACAATTAAAATAATTAATGTTTTTTTTGTTTTTTTTGGAGCTAATCCTTCAATAGATGCTTGATCTTGAGCCATTATTATTGTGCTTTTTAGAAATGTGAGTGTTGTAAAAGATTATGCTCAAAAGTAGGGTGGCATCATGCAGAGAATAGAAGGACGAATCTCCCTCAAATATAGAATTTGATAAGGATGTAAGTTCAGATTGTTAAGCGAACGTATTGATTAAGCTGCTAGATTTTCTGATTGAAGAATGATTAATATTATTTTGATCAATAATTGAATTAACACTACTGCTTTGAGATTCAAATAAATGGGTTGGTCTTTCATTTTTTTGTTCATTGCCATTATGAATAATGGCCTGACCTAATTGAAAGCCAGATTCTTTCATCATTTCTCTTAAATTTGACATGCCGTCTTCTAAGGCTTGTCTAAGTTGTGGATTGCTAGACGTAAAATTCGCATCTGCTTGCGCATTATTAACATGAACTACAACCTTTAAGGGTCCAAGTTCTTGGGAATTAACGACTAGAGTTGCTGTATGATTTTCTCCATTACTCATCCAGATGATTTTTTGTGTCACTTCATGTTGCCAGCTTATGTTGTTGTTAGGTAATTTTGATGTTGATGTTGATGTTGATGGTTGATAAGTTGTTAAGCTGTTAATTGTATTTGCTTGATCAGGCATTGCTGCCTCGTTGGGCGAAGACAAATTTTCATTAATAGTGTCATTTGTATTTTTGGATAATGTTAATGGTATTTCTTGAGTGGCTAATGGGTCTAGGCGGATTGATAAAGCTATATTGTTGTTTGAGGCAGTAGCTGGTTTATTTTCTTGTGGATAGTTTTCTAATCTTAAGCCGTCGCCTATCGGCAAGGCTGGAGTAACAAACACTGTAGCTGAAATAGTGGGGATAATCCCCAGAGTACTGATGGAATTATCTAGTGAAGATTTTACTGGGTGCTCATTAGTACTTCGATTAGAGCCTGCTCTTAATAACTTTTCATGTTTATGTGCTATTTTTTTGCTTTCATTACTAGATGGCTTATGGACTTCCTTTATTGGAGGTTGTTGTTTGACTGATGAATCTTCGTTTGTTTGAGTTGGCTGGTCGCTAGTCGGCTTATATTTAATTTGATCATTTAATAAATTTTGGAAGTTTGATTCTGACTTAATTTCAGACACTACATTTTTGTTAATTGATGACGTTATACTTAACTCGTATGTGTTATTTTTGTTTTTAATTGAGTTCAAGTTTATTCTCCGTTATACACTCATATTACTTTTCTAGCACGTGTAGCGAATTCATCGGTTAACTTTTGATCCCGTTTCATTTCTAGTGCATATTCTTTTTGCCTTAATCTTTGAAGCAGTACGTCATAAGACATTTTCTTTTTTTGCTGACCTTGCCATGCAAACATTTCTTTTTTAGCGGTTATGTTTAGATTTTCTATAAGCTTTTCTTGCCCAGAGATGGCGTCAGCAAGTTTCTCAATAAATTTTTGATGATTCTTTAGTACTTCAATTTTAACTCCATGGCTAAGTGAATATTCAAAGCGGCTAATGTAGTCGTCACGGTACCCATGTAACGTAGTCAATTTTTCTATAGCCTGAAAAATATATTGGTTTGCGATTGCTAGCTTTTCAGCTGCTTGATCTAAATGCCGGCAGGCAAGCTCTTGCAATAGTTTTGTGGAGGATGATTGGAACATAAGGTTTAAATTTTTCTCTTAAATAAGTAGATTATCTAACTGAGCGATACTGTCGGCTAAATCTGATTTTTCCATAATCTCTTGCTGTAAAAATTTATCTATTCTAGTCCGCTTCTGAATTGCTTCATCTAATAATGGATCACTACCTGATACATAAGCTCCCACATTTATAAGGTCTATATTTCGACTGAATTTAGAGTTTAACTGTTTGAGCTTTCGTGCTGATTTTTGATGCTCGTTAGAGGTAATGTTATGCATTGCTCTACTTATTGATTGTTCGACATCAATTGCAGGATAGTGACCGCCTTCAGCTAAAGTACGGCTAAGCACAATATGGCCATCCAGAATAGCTCTTGCTGAATCGGCAACGGGATCTTGTTGATCATCTCCTTCAGTGAGTACTGTGTAAAAAGAGGTAATAGACCCTCCTCCATCTTGGCCATTACCTGCACGTTCAACTAGCACTGGTAGCTTAGCAAAAACAGAAGGAGGATACCCCTTGGTTACTGGCGGTTCGCCAATTGCTAATCCAATTTCTCTTTGCGCCATAGCATAGCGAGTGAGTGAATCCATAATAAGTAATACATGTTTACCTTCATCTCTAAAATGCTCAGCTATTGTTGTTGCATAGCTTGCTCCTTGTAAGCGCATAAGTGCAGGTGTATCAGCAGCGGCAGCAACAACCACAGATCTTGCCAAACCTTCTGTGCCAAGAATTTGCTCAATAAATTCTTTAACTTCTCTTCCGCGTTCACCAATTAAACCTACTACTATAACGTCAGCGTTGGTGTAGCGTGCCATCATGCCTAAAAGAACACTTTTCCCAACCCCAGAGCCTGCGAAAAGACCCATTCGCTGTCCTCTTCCAACAGTAAGCATGCTGTTAATGGTTCGAATACCTACGTCAAGAACTGTCGTAATGGGTGATCTGCTTAAAGGGTTGATAGGTGATGGATTAAGAGGTGCTAGGTTCTCTACGAGAAGGGGGCCTAAGTTATCAAGCGGCCGGCCTGCAGCATCTAAAACTCGGCCTAACAACTCTTTTCCAACAGGAAGCATACGGCTTCCACTAGGGATATTTTGTTTTAATTTTTTTGATACATTGAGGCTGAGCGATATTTCTTTTGATTTCATTTCTATTACTTTTGCACCAGGAGCGATTCCTTCAACGCTGCTTAGAGGCATCAGTAATAAACGATTACCATCAAATCCAACGACTTCAGCTTCAACGCTACTTCCGTCAAGAAGGGGAATGCTACATAGACTGCCAATTGCCCAGTGCATACCCACTGATTCCATTACTAATCCAGTAACTTTTGTGATGATGCCAGAGTTCTCGAAGGTTTCCAGCTGATTAATTAGTCTGCTGCAATTTTCTAAGTAATTTACCCATCCTGTTGCTTCATTTGGTTCGGTACTCATTTTAAGCTACCTGTCCAGTCGTCATCTTGACCTAACGCATCGCATATTCTTTTCCACCTTTTTTCGATGCTTGCATCAATATGTTTGATTGATGTTTCAACAATGCATCCACCACGAGTTATTTTGTCATCTTCTATAATGGTCCAGTTATAGTTAGTAAGATCTTCTAATAGGAGCTTTCTAACGGTTTTTGCGTCTTCAGAGTGAAGTTTTAGGCGAAGTTGATTAATGTTGGGTGGTAAGTGCTCAGATATTTCTTTAACAACGCTAATAATCGCATTAGTATTTAGTTTAAGGTGCGTTTTTACCATGGCCTTTGCAAGATCAATTGATAGTTTTAGGATTTCTGTGGAGAATATATTTTCAGCTTTGTCTAGAGATTTGCTAAAAGTACCGGCTAATTTAATTATATTTTCTTTGTCGGCAAGCATTTCTTCTTTAGCCTGTTGCATGCCAGCAGCGTAGCCTTCTTTTAAGCCAGCCTCGATTGCTTCTTGTTTTATAATCGCCAAGCTAGCTTTAGAACACTCGTTTTCTAGTGCTTTTGTATCTCTAGAGTTATTAAAAGATTGATCAGCACTTTTTATGGGAAGCATTTCCCATCGCTGGTAAGCCGTTTGATTTTCTTTAGGAATTGATTGTTTAGACATATTCGTCTTCACTACTTTTGCCACCCAACATTACTTGGCCTTCGTCTGCAAGTCGACGAACAATTTGGAGTATTTGTTTTTGTTGTGTTTCAACTTCAGAAAGCTTAACTGGACCTTTAGTTTCTAGGTCTTCTTTCATCATCTCAGCTGCACGCGATGACATATTCTTGAATATTTTTTCTCGTATTTCTTCAGTGGCTCCTTTTAAGGCAACAATTAATGACTCAGATTGAATTTCACGAAGAATTATTTGAATTCCTTTATCATCAATTTGAACTATGTCATC
>Ga0364886_10450_pt2 | contig 17429 bp, 15 predicted proteins | sample ExccelJu500001D3_4_FD_206926 | JGI IMG/M metagenome (GOLD analysis project Ga0364886, IMG submission 206926) | Enriched cells from Trout Bog Lake Hypolimnion, Wisconsin, USA - BchlTB.July23.5000.01.D3 | ecosystem: Environmental > Aquatic > Freshwater > Lake > Hypolimnion/Profundal zone | place... | reverse complement strand
TATGTCTTCGCGAGCGCCCACAGCGCCAGCCTTCTACCCACCTCCTGTTTGTTCTTCGGGTGGATATCCGCGGGGTTGCCGATGTCGTTGGTCACCACCATGCCAGTGTTGGGGATCGCCATCGCGGCCGTCTGCGCGGCCCAGAATTCCGGTTCCGTCTCCACCGCCCCGGTGCCGTAGTTGTAGGGCGCAACCTGCACATAGTAGAAGGGGAATGCGCCCTCATCCCAGAGCTGCCGCCAACCGCCTATCAGCCCCTTCATGCGTTCGGTATAGAATTTGCCTTCACCCAGGTTGGATTCGCCCTGGTACCAGATGGCGCCTCGAATACCGAATGGAATAACCGGATGAATCATGCCATTGAACAGCGCGGTGCATTGCTGCACATCTGTGGGAGGCGTTAGTTCTTCGGGAAATGCAGGCAAGGCAGGGGGCAGCGTGTGGCCCGCGACGGCCTGTTTGGCTTTTGTAACCCACTCCTGGTAGCCGCGCAAGACGGCATCGGCGCGCTCCTGGTAGAGTGGGGAAGCGGCATCGCTGTACATTCCACGATCGTGCCGATCTGCCAGGGCCGGCACCATGGCAAACCCCACGGGAGGCGTCCATGTCTGGATATCCGTTCCGCCCCAGTCTGCATCGATGACGCCCACCGGTACGTTGAGCTGCTTCTGCAGTTCACGGGCGAAGTAGTAGGCGCAGGCGGAGAACCCACCCCAGCCGCCTGCCGCAACACTGGTTGGAGAGCAGGGTTTCCATACTCCTTCAGTGCCTGCCTGGTTGGCTTCAAAGTCGGCCATTGGTTGCGCGGTGAATTTGTTCGGAACCATCAGGAGCCGGATCTGAGGATGATTGGCATCGGCAATCTCTGCCTGGGCGTTCAGACACATGCCGATTCCCATCTCCATGTTGGATTGGCCGCTGCAAATCCACACCTCGCCAACCAGCACGTCCTCAAACTTCACGGTGCTGGAACCTGTCACTGTCATGGTGAGCGGCTCGCCCGTCTTTAGCGGGGCCAGCTTTGCCCGCCACTCGCCCTGCGCATTCGCGGTTGCGGCTGCATGCTGACCACCGATTTCGACTGTGACTGCCTGGTTCGGCTGGTCCCAGCCCCACACGGTGAGCGGCATATCACGCTGCAACACCATGTGGCTGGCGAACACTCTGGGCAGCTTCACATCGGCCAGAGCTATATGGCCGACAGTGGCCAGTAGAGCCAGCCCTGCCATAGCGGACCAGAGCGCTCTGGCCCATACTCGCATTCTCATTGAAGATTCCTCCAAAATTAATCGGGATTACGGCGATACGGCCATTACGGCACATCCGCCTACGGAGGTCTTATTCACCGGGCGATGGGGGAGTACCTGCACGCGGTCGGAGGGCGGAGGGCATAGGGCATAGGACCAAGGACCAAGGACCAAGGACCAAGGACCAAGGACATAGGACCAAGGACCAAGGACCAAGGACATAGGGCATAGGACATAGGACATAGGACATAGGACATAGGACATAGGACATAGGACCAAGGGCATAGGGCATAGGACCAAGGGCATAGGACCAAGGACCAAGGACCAAGGACCAAGGACATAGGACATAGGACCAAGGACCAAGGGCATAGGACATAGGACATAGGACATAGGACATAGGACATAGGACCAAGGACCAAGGACATAGGACCAAGGACATAGGACCAAGGACATAGGACATAGGACATAGGACATAGGACCAAGGACATAGGACATAGGACCAAGGACCAAGGACATAGGACATAGGACATAGGACCAAGAATATGGGGCATAGGACATAGGGCATAGGACAAATACCGAATGCCGAATACCAAGTACCCGGGGTTTGCCACTGGAGGCCATTACCATGTCGGAAACTCAGTTGCTGCAACACTGCCTTGAACTGGCCGAGATGTCGGCCGAACAATGGAATGGTCCGCAACAGGCGGAACGGTTGAGCCGCCTGGATGCAGAACATGAGAGCTTCAAGACCGTACTGAAGTGGGCGACATCCACGAAGCCCCGGCCCGAGGAGGCACAGCGCCTCTGCATCGCGCTTCAGAGCTACTGGCGATCCAGGAATCTGGTGGAAGAGGGGCTGAACTATTCAATTGCTGCCCTGCAGTTATCGGCGCCTCTGGACGCAATGCGTGCCCGCCTTCTAAACGATACAGGCGTTCTGTGCCGTATGCTTGGCCGCTTCGACGACGCCATGCACTATCACGCAGAGAGCCTGAAGCTGCGTCATGAGCTCGGAGACCTTACCGGCGTAGCAGCCTGTTATAATGGCATGGGCAATGTGGCTTCCGACAGTGGTAACTACGCCGAGGCGCGCCGCTGCTACGAGAAGAGCCTCGCCATAAAGGTGGCACTGGGAAACCGAAGAGCCCAGGCGGGATCTCTCAATAATCTGGCCTTCGCGGCCTTCCGTAACGGCGATTACGAATCTGCAAGCGACTACTACAGAAAGAGCCTCGCGATCTGGTGTGAATTCGACGACAGGATGCATATCGGCCTTTCACTGCAAGGTTTCGCGGAGATCGCGGCTGCACAGGGACAATTGGTGCGCGCCGTACATCTCTGGGCTGCCTCCCACGCACTGCAGGAGCAGCATGGTTCGGCGCTAGCTCCCAATGAAAAAGAAGCACAGCAGGATGATATCCGGAAAGCGAGCGAAGCCCTCGGGGAGCAGGCGTTTGTAACCGCGTGGACCTTAGGATTGGGGCTTACTATGGAGCGGGCTGTTGAAGTTGCGTTGGTCAGGGCATAGGGCCTGGGCGGAAAGCGGCGGCACAACACCTGGCAACAGCCACGGTAACGGCTGTGTGATGCGTATCAGCCCCGTCGCCTGGGCATTCAACACGCTGGAAGAGACATTGGCCGAGGCAGTGCGCAGCGCCGTATGCACGCATGACAACCCCGATTCACGTGAGGCGGCTCTGGTTATTGCCGGTGCGACCTACCTGGCGCGCAAAGGACAATCGAAGGAAGATATCAGAGAGTTTGTACAGAACGAGTCGGATTACGACTATCAATCCGATGCCAGATCCCTGCGCGCCGAATACGGTTCCGTGGCGCATTGCAGGGCATCCGTGCCACTGGCGCTGCGCGCCTTCTATGACGGTTCAGATTATGAAGATGTGGTTCGCAAAGCGGTTCACTTCGGTGGTGATACGGACACAAACGCCGCCATGGCGGGAGCGATGGCAGAGGCGTTCTATGGTGGAGTACCGGTGTTCATCGTGGAAGAAACGCTGGCTCGCCTGGACGAGCCAATGCGCGATGTTGTTATGCGGTTCCGATCTCGATATGAGTTGGGACAAGCTCAAAACCAGGTCTCGGACCATGTCCGCTATTCCGCATTGTCGCGAATATCGCCGCTTCGAAGCAGTTCATGAGCGCACAGTGTGGGCGCTTCACGTGATGCGGACCTCAATAATTCGTCTCCGCGAGGCATGCTCTGGTGAAGCAGATTTTCGCTCGGAATAATCTGCTCCAGCAACCCTGAGGCGGCCGCTCGTACATCCGGATGAGAATCTCTCAGGAGTTGTGTGCAGTATTGATGCGCACCGGAGATCGGAACCTGGTCGTCCGTATCAAGATAGTAGATATCGCTCAAAGCATTCAATGCCGCTACTTTTGCCTGTGCGGACATTTCCCCACATAGAACCACCTGGTGTTTGAGGTTCACTCGCTCACCCATCCGGCCGAGGATCATCGAAGCGTATCGGCTCACCTTGCAGTAAGCGTCCCCGCCAGAGGCGTGGCACAGCGACTCTATGGCGGGAGCACCGACTTCCAATAGGGTGAAAATCGCATTGTTCTGGACACGATTGACCTCGCTATCGAGGTCTAGAATTAGCTCTTCAATGTTACGCAATATGTCTGCCTCGACAAAACAACCTGGACTTACACTATTATATCTATATTGATGCTGCTGCGGGCATTCTGTTTCAGTTAATATCCGGCGCACCATCACATCGCGCCAACCTGGCGGTTAACATGGACAGGTTGCTACAGAGTATAATCTGGGCTATACAAATCCAACTGCTAGATTTGTGCTTGGCAGTAGACGCTCGATCAGGAGCATCTGCGCTATGAGGTTATCATCAACGCGGTTAGTATTCCCACGGAACGGAAAGCATGATAGACGAGATTGGTCGGGATCGATTCGAGGCTCTGCTGGGGCGATTTAATACACTTTCGGTGCTGGTTGTTGGCGACCTGATGATGGATGAGTACCTGAGGGGGGCTGTGCGCAGAATCTCGCAGGAGAGCCCCGTCATGGTGGTGGAGGTCGAGTCGGATGAGTTTAAGCCCGGCGGCGCGGCCAATGTGGGCAACAATCTGCGCGCGTTGGGCGCGCATGTTGTTATCGCAGGTGTTGTGGGTGATGATGAGAGCGGCCGGCTGCTGCAATCGGAGATGGCGGCCTGGCAGATAGATGTTTCCGGAGTTATCACTGACCCCACGAGGCCAACAACTCGCAAAACGCGTGTCATCGCCCAGAATCAGCAGGTGCTTCGGGTGGATAGAGAGCAGACGAACTCGGTTTCGGATGCCATTTCAGACCGGCTCGTAGCGTCTGTAGCCGGTTCTATCGGCAGCGTAGATGCTGTTCTCATTTCGGACTATCGGAAGGGTGTTATTACGCCTGAATCGGCAAGTAAATGCGTCTCTATAGCTAGAGATGCCGGGAAGATGCTGATAACCAACCCGAAACCCTCCAGCGCGAAGTGGCTCAAAGGCGCGGGGGTGCTCTCTTTGAACCGGAGCGAGGCCGAAGAGTTTGCGCGCCGTCGGCTGGGCAACTGTGCAACTGTGGAAGAGGAGCGAGAGTTCGGCGAGCCGCTGCGACGTGAACTGGATCTGGATACTCTGGTCATTACCTGGGGCGCCCGGGGCCTCTCCTTCTGGAAGCGAGATGGCAGTTACCGCTATGTGCCGGCACATCGAGTAGAGGTGGCGGACGTTGCAGGCGCAGGCGACACCACTATCAGCGCGATGGCGCTCGCCCTGCAGGCTGGGGCAGACACCTACGAAGCGGCCGTTATAGCAAACCGAGCCGGGGCCTGTGTCGTGCGAAAGTCCGGCGTGGCAACGGTCACCGTGGACGAACTTCTGCGCCCCGCATTCGATTCCGAATAATGCTTTCTGATCTTGAATGGTTGTGAGATTGTTCGCACACGGATTCTTTTGTGAAACCGCATGGATAAGCCAACCGTAGTCCCCCTGAAAGCGCTCGTAACCAAGGGGGAGACGAGGACGATTACACTGGTGGAACAAAGTGACGCCGATCTCGTAAGGCAGACGCTAGGCGGGAACTCATCGGCATATAACGGTCTTGTACAGCGATACCAGCGCCAGGTATATAACCTAGCCTATCGCATGCTGGGCAACGCCGAAGACGCAGGCGATCTTGTTCAAGATACGTTTCTGCGAGCCTACGGGGCACTCGCTTCGTTTCGCCAGGATGCCAGCTTTCTGACCTGGCTGTATAAAATCGCCTCCAACCTCTGCATTGACCAGTTGCGCTCACGCAAAGCTAAGAGCACACTCTCACTGGAAGTGGAACTTGAAGAAGGCAGAGAACCTGCCGCCGACCTTCGCAGCAGCGGGCCAGAAGAAGCCGCCGTGCGTGGGTCTGTGGCTGAGGTGGTGCAGCGCGCCATCCTCAACCTTCCAGAAAAGTACCGCGCAGTGGTTGTGATGCGTCATCTGCACGACATGAGCGTAGACGAGATTGCCCGGGTACTCGAACTACCTACAGGCACGGTCAAAACACATCTATTCCGAGCCAGAGAGATGCTGCGAGGCAGACTTCGGCCGGTACTGGAGATGGAAACGGATGGAAAATAGATTTGAACATACCCCCCCGGAGGAGAAAAAGGGGTGGGGCGAATACGCTACCCCGCCTCCTATTCCGGGCCAATACACGCCTCCTGGTCAGCAACAGAACTCAAAGCTGCCCAACTTGCCGCACGAGCTATCCATGTGCACCAGGGTGCAGGATCATCTGCCCTTGCTGCTTGAAAACGCAGATGGGGAGCTCTCGGCGGATACGGTACGCGCACTGTATGGGCATCTGAGCGTCTGCCAGGAATGTTCTAAGGCCTTCGACGAACATCAGAGGTTGGTTTCGCTTCTGGACGCCATGCCGACAGTAGAGATGCCCATGGATTTCACGGGCATTATTCAACGTCGGATACAGTTGCAGGCGATATCTCCACAGGGTGAAGCGGTTGTTGCGGCTACAACTGCATCGAAGCGAGCCTTTGGATCTCCCCCTGTTCAGGATACGAATACCATCAAACAGCGGGCACTCACGTCCAATCTCAAAACGGTAGCAACGCTCAAGAAGACAAGCACAACCAGTGCGCGGCAAAACTTGCGCGTTGAGAATGGGCTGATGCAGCGGCTTTCCGCAGGCACCATCCTAACTGCAATTATGGCCTACTTCGTTTCGACCTCCTGGGGTCACGAGATGCTGGGCCAGAACATTGCAGCGGTACGTACCTGGCTGGACCAGGTAGGCGCCGTGCTTGGGCGCATACCTGTGCTTGGACGGCTGGCTCTGCTGGCGTTTACTGCACTGGCGCAGATGGGCGATATGCTTGGTGAAACATACCGCACTGTGGGCGATATCGCCGTGCGCGGCCTCGCGATGGATATCGGCGTTTGCATTGCCGCCTACTACTTCCTGGTGGTACGTAAACAGCGGGATATGTACGGAATGCGAAGGGTTTAGGGACGAGTTAGATGCAACGACTAGTAATTGCCCTGGTGGCGATAACCTCTATCTTTATAGCGCATTCCAGCAGCGTGTATGCTCAGGATAGCGGGCAGGCTGTAGATCCTTCCAGAGGCCCTCAGCAGATTGATGAACCGATGAACGGTGGGAGCACGGTCAAAAGTGATCAGCCGGGTCCCAGGAAAACGGTGTATGTGCCTGCCGGTAAGACTGTGGAGTCACTGGCCGTTCACGACGAAAACGTGGTGATTGCCGGCCACGTTCTGCACGATGTGGTGGCCACCAATTCCACGATAACACTGGAACCGGGCGCTACGGTGGGGGGCACTGTACGAACCGTGAATTGCACACTGCTCAATGCTGCTGCAGGCATAACAATGACCACTGAAAACACAGGTGTGTTAACGTCGACGTCGCGCCTTGTCGGGGTCTATCACAACGTTCGAGGGGTCACTGAGCCGGAATCGGTCGCCCGGCGGGACGACTGGTTTGGCGCACAGTTGGCGCTTGCCATTCTAGGACTGTTTGGCGCGGCTCTCTCAATGATCATCGCGCCTCACGCTTCACGCCGTGTGGCGGAGCACGTCGCTTCGCATCCAAAGCGGGATTTCAAGATCGGTGTGATGATAGGTCTGGCCCTGCTTGTGCTACTGGTGGCAGATTCGGTGTTGCTTAAGATGCCCGTCATCCGATACCTGTGGGCGCCCGTGGGCATTTTTGTGGCTTTTGCGCCTCTGGCGCTGCTGGGGTTTGGCTGGCTGGCTGGAATGCGATACATCGGGGATTGCGTTGCCAGGCGCCTCCATCGGCCCGCTGATGGCCCCATGTTCGGACGGATGGCGCTTGGCCTGTGCGCCTTCTTTGTGTTGAACGTGTTCCTGGGCTGTCTCAGTCCCACCCTGGGAGCGATGAGCCTTTGCGCTGAACTCTGTATAGCGCTAATGGGAGTTGGCGCCTCGGCGGCGGTTGCAACAGGTGGCAAACGGTGATGCGGCTTCGATGCTATATTCCTGCGATTGCAGGTGCAGTTGTCCTGGCCATGGCGGGCTGTAATGCCGTTCATAACAACGTCAGCCGACAAATCGTGATTATGCCTTCAACGGGTAACGCCAACACTGCAACAGGTGGTAATGAGGCAACGGAGACGGTTCAGAAGACGTTTATCGCTGCTAAAGTTGTTACGCTGCAGGTGGATGGTCAGGTCGGCTCCATCGCGGTTCAGGCAAGGCCCGGAACTGAGGAGATTCACATTGAGGCGGGCAAGTCGATTAGGGGCAGCGACTCGGTTGAACAGTTGAAGGCGCTGTTGCCTGCGATAACGGTCAGCTCTTCGATGACCGGGTCCAGCCTTATTTTGAGTTCTGCGTACCCTGCAGATTACAGCAAGCGGAACCTCAACGTTTCTGTCAGTTACATAATCACAGTCCCGCCACGGATCGCGTTGAACCTCCGCAGCGCCAGCGGCGCCATAATGTTCTCTGGAATCCATGGCGGGGTAAAAGCCCATACCGAGTTCGGGAATCTGGACGCACGGGAGAGCACCGGAGATCTGGAGCTTTCCACAAGCTCTGGCTACATCAAGATAGCGGATTCGCCGGAAGCTACTAGCATTAATGCTAAGACTGATTTTGGCGCCATCGATATTCAGAATTCCGGCGGCCGAATAGATGCAGACACCAACAGCGGAACCGTGACAGCAACAAACTTGCCGCTGGCCAAGTCTCTCACCCTGCACAGCGATTTCGGCAACGTTTCCGTTACAAATGGTTCGGGCTCAATCGATGCTAGTTCCGATAGCGGAACCGTAAGCGTAACTAATTCTGCCGTTTCTGACTCGCTTGTTATGAAGAGCGACTATGGAGCACTGGATGCTTCAGGAATTAGTGGACGAACCGAAGCGATCAAGGTTGATATGCAGACCAAAAGCGGCTCAGCCACGTTTAATGGGGATGTAACTGATCTGCTGGTACATTCCGAGTTTGGTTCCGTAAACGCTACAGTATCCAACAAACACGCGTTGCGCAGTGCAGATCTACATACCTCTAGTGGGTCTTCGCAGCTTACACTTCCCAGTTCAGCGTCTGCAACGGTTGCTGCATCCACATCGAGCGGCCACATAGACGTCCCGGGCGGACTTGCCAGCCCATCAAGCAACGAAGACGGCACACAGCAGACGGTAATTGTCGGTGGCGGCGTTGCTAAGGTGAAGATCAGCACCGGGTATGGCGACGCTATCCTCAAAACGGAGTAGTGTAGCACCGTGGTTTGCTATAAGGCGCCCCGTGTTTGAAGGCGGCCAATTGCTGTTGGCGGACCATTTCGATCAGTAGGGATGTACGGTTGGCTGCTCAGGCGTTCCGAACGGAATCCTGAGCGGAACCTGCCGGTTCTTTCCGAGCGCGCCCAATGCCACCGCCCCTTTGTATTTCTTGTTCAGCGTATCGATCGCGGCAGCAAGTTGCTGCCGTTCCACGGTCTCTTCAAACAGAGATAGATTCACGTCCTTCACTTCGATCAGATCGCCATAGCCTATCGCTACCTGCAGCGGCACGGCATGGGCGCCGTAGTCCGGGAGTGTTCCTAACAGAGGGCGAATTGTATGAAGCCACGTCAGGTCATCGCTAGCATGAGATTGGAGCCGCGCGGCTTGATGCCAGGTAGCACCTGGATCACGGTCGGCGGGCGCAGGAGTAGATGAAGCTCGATTTCGGACGAACTTCACCGTAAGCTGAACGCTGCATGCGGCCTGACCGTAGGTTCGTATCCGTTTGAGGGCCTTCTCTGAGAGTTCCAATAGGATGCGGGTTGCAGCCGCGTGAGATCTGTTTGCAGGCGCCAATACATGCGAATGACTTACCGATTTGCGTATATCTCCGGCCTGGCGTGAGGGGGCATAGTCGAGCAGGCTGCTGCCGCGCATCATGTACCACCACTGCTCCCCAACTACACTGCCCCATGCGCTTCGAAGTTCGCTTCTGGTGCAGTTCCAGAGCTGTTCTGTAGTGTAGATGGCATGTTGCGCAAGATGGCGCTTTACTCCGCTGCCGATGCCAGGCAGGGCTTGCAGAGGCAGTCGAAAGAGCGCATGCGGCAGATTGGTCTCGTTCCAGATAGTGAGGCCATCCGGTTTCATGCAATCCGAGGCTACCTTTGCCAGAAACACATTAGGGGCAATACCGATGGAGCATCGCATGTAGGGGCCGAGGTCTCGGCGAATCTGCGCCTTGACGCGTTGTGCGGATGCGGCCTCCGCCTCGGTGGTCTGGTAAATGTGCGGCACAGTACAGGCCATCTCGTCGATAGAAAGCGGTTTGATGGTGGCAAAGTGGTCGTTCAGAATCTCCTGAATGCGAGCGTTGTATTGTAGGTAGATACGTGGCCGAGCCTCGACGATGTGCAGGTGAGGACATACCGTTCGTGCTGCCTTCACATTGGTTCCGGTCTTGATGCCGTAGGCTTTGGCTTCGTAACTGGCCGCCAGGGCACAGGTAGTGTCCGTAATCATGGGTACAACAATAGTAGGCGTGTTGCGGTGCTCCTTGCACTCCTGTTGCTCGCAAGATGTAAAGAAGGAGTTCATATCGATAAAGAACTGGCGCGGTTTTGCATCGAAACCCGGCACGTGGCTTAACATCTCATTCTCCTCTTCGACGTAAATACCGAACACACCTGCCTAACAATAGATGTAGAATAATGTCTAAATTATACTGCAGATTCAAGATAATGGTACAAGATTCTACTATGTAATTGGATAGGATCACCGGTGTTTCATGGTTGCGCACGGGATTTCTCAGTCGCGCGGCAACGATACCAATTTATGACGCAAGCGTGCTCCATCGAAATGACGGTTTGTGCGCGAAATCATAAGCATGCGATGTCGGACATGCATCGATGCGGTAGACTTATCCGTACGGGCGGAGCAGTAGGTACACCGGATGGGTGAGGATTATGGGACCCATGTCCCACATCTAGTAGTGTGTACTGCCTTGTCAAATAGCTTACACGGAGATGAGCATGAGTCTATTCGAGAAGCCGGTTGGAGTACAGACCCGCTGGTTCAGCTTTGAGAATTCCAAGTCGGAAAGAGGGCGTGCCGGGCTGGAGAACCAGGGCGCAAAGGGCCACGCATTTGACCAGGTTAAGGCAGGAGAAACAATAACTCTGCTCGACGTTGAGGGCAGTGGCTTAATCAATCGAATCTGGCTCACTGTGAGCGATAGAAGCCCGGAGATGCTGCGAAGTTTGCGAATAGACTTCTTCTGGGATGGATCGAGCCTGCCCGCTGTATCCGTTCCACTGGGAGATTTTTTCGGCGTTGGGCTTGGCAGGCGCACGCCCTTCGAAAATGCTCTGTTTTCAGATCCGGAAGGGCGCAGTTTTAACTGCTGCATCCCGATGCCCTTTCGCACGGCGGCGCGTATCACGATAACAAACGAATCAGAAAATCGCCTTCCCCATCTGTTCTACGATGTAGATCTTTTGCTAAACATGAAACACAGCGCAGAGACGCTTTACTTCCATGCGCACTGGCGGCGTGAGTCGCCCAACGAACTTGGCCGCGAGTTTGTGATATTACCCCGAGTGCAGGGCAGCGGCAGGTTTCTTGGATGTAATCTTGGTGTTATCGCAGATGCCGGTTACAAAGGCTCCTGGTGGGGCGAGGGCGAGGTAAAGGTCCGGTTCGGACGGGATTCTCACGCTACCCTGTGCGGTACCGGCACAGAGGACTACATCGGTACCGGATGGGGACAGGGCGCATACGGGCATCGCACGCAGGGTTGCCTTATTGCGGACCGGGAGAATCGCCAATGGGCATTTTACCGATATCATATCGATGATCCAATCTATTTTGATGATGGTTGCGAGGTGACAATTCAGACTATTGGGGGCACCGGAAAGGCCAACGCGGTTGAGTTGCTTGACGCCGGAATGGAACTGACTCCGATCAGTATCGATACCGGGCAGGAGGGCGGATTCATCAAGTTGATGGACCTCCCGCAGCCTGTGGACATTCGAGACCCGGCTTTACCAGAAGGCTGGTGCAACTTCTGGCGCCGGGACGATTGGTCCGGCACGGCCTACTTCTATCTCGACCAGGCGGAGGGTGCAATGCCTCCCATATCGGATGCATCTGAGCGACGAGCCGGGCTGGCTCTTGCAGTAGATCCGTCGTCGAGAGCCGATGTGTAAGGTGGCTAGACCGTGAATATCGCCAGACAGGTGAAGTTTCGAATAACATTGAAGGTGATCGTCCGTACATCCATGTCTGTACTTGCGTGCCTGCACGCAATGAGCGCTCGTGGCGACGGCACAGCCTGTTATCGCATAACTGTAGTGGATAGCGCAACCGGGAGAGGCGTGCCGCTTGTTGAGCTGCGCACCACCAACGATACTCGCTACTTTACGGATAGCAACGGAAACGTGGCCTTCGACGAAGCTGGCCTCATGAACCGCAAGGTCTTCTTCACCGTAACGTCTCATGGTTACACTTATCCAAAGGATAGCTTCGGGTATCCAGGGTTAGCGCTCGATGTAAAGCCTGGCGGCAGCGCCATTGTGAAAATAGATCGTATTAACATTGCCGAGCGACTGTATCGTATCACCGGTGAAGGGATATATCGAGATACGCTCATGCTCGGTCTTAAAGCGCCAACGCGAGATCCCCTTCTAAATGGCTCCGTAATGGGCCAGGATACGGTTGAGGCCGCTAGATATAACGGCAAACTGTACTGGTTTTACGGCGACACGGGGCGGCCCGGCTATCCGCTAGGCAATTTTCGCACTTCCGGCGCTACTTCTATTCCTCCGGATGCAGGCGGGTTGAACCCCGAGACCGGCGTGGATCTCACCTATTTCACTGATCCCTCTGGTTTCTGCAAAGAGATGTTGCCGGCAAGAGATCCGGGGCCAATCTGGGTTGGTGGGATCTGTACGGTACGCGATTCGGCAGGCGCAGAGAAGCTGCTGTGTAACTTTGCCCGAATGAAGAGCCTGGAACAGGTGCTTCAGCGCGGACTCGCTGTGTTCAACGATGCAAAACAGCTTTTTGAGCCGGTAGTAGATCTCGACATCGTCGCGCCGACTTGCCCGATTGGCCATCCCTTCCACGCACTGAACAATGGTGTCGATACCCTCTATGGCGCTTTAAATGATGGCGTGCCTATCCCATGCAACCGCGTTGCTGCTCTTTTGAATAGAGTCAAAGATCCTGCTTCCTACGAAGCCTATAGCTGTCTGGCGCAGGGGACGCGCTATTCAGGTGCAGAAACCAGGCTAGATAGAGACGCCTCCGGCAAGATACGATATGCCTGGAAGCAGCGTACAGAAGCGTTGGGGTGGAAACAGCAGCAGGAGCTTATCAAGCAGGGTAAGATCAAGCCCGATGAGGCCCTGATACAACTGAGAGACCCAAAGACTGGTAAATCTGTAGCTCCGGCCACTGGTTCCGTGTACTGGAACGCGTACCGCAACTGCTGGGTGATGATTGTACAGGAGATTGGAGGAACCTCTCTCTTAGGCGAGGTATGGTACTCGGAGGCGGATACACCAACGGGGCCATGGGTGTATGCCCAAAAGATAATCACGCACGATAACTATACGTTTTACAATCCCACGCAACATCCGTTTCTGGACCAGTTCGGCGGCAAGCGAATCTATCTTGAGGGCACCTATACGCACACATTTAGCGGCAACCAGGACACTACACCCAGATATGATTACAACCAGATAATGTACGCTCTCTCACTTGATGATCCGCGCCTTTCCCTTCCGCACCCGATATACCGTACCCATGGCGGAGGAACGGATGAAGCTTATGCCGCAGGAGAGCAGATAGCAGCCATCCGCAGCCTCCAGCGCGACCTGGAGATCCCGTTCTTCGCAATCCCTGGCAACAGAGTGATAGATCCTCCCGGTCTGGTACCGGTCTACCAGGTTGCCGTTGGAAGGGGTATATCTCTGCAGGCAACTGCGCCGAATGGCTTGCGGACTGCGCCACTGTTTTACGGGCTCGCACATCAATCCGGTCCATCGCCTTCGGGAGTTACAATAGCGCTGTATGAGTATAAGAGCAGTGTCACCGGCGCAAGGCTTTACGAGACAGATCCTGAACTGCGTAAGGCCGGATACATAAGAGCGGCGGATCCAATCTGTTACGTGTGGCGCAACCCTATGTCGATTGCGCCCCTGGATTGGAACACACAGCCGATTCCCGCGAAAAGCAGATAGTTGGAACAATCTATGACGGAACAGCATGTAAACGAATTTGGACAACCGGTTGGTCGGCCACTACCGCACTGGCAGTCGCCAGTATTTCCGCCCCGAATAGCGCTTGCTGGCCAGTACTGCAGAATCGATCCGCTCGACGCGGACCGCCATGCCCAGCAACTCTTCGATTCGTTTGCTCTGGACACGAGTGGGGCGATGTGGACCTATCTTCCTGTCGGTCCTTTCAGTACGATATTTGATCTCAGGTCGTGGACCGAGACCGTTACTGTAAGAGAGGATCCGCAGTTCTACGCTATTGTAGATCAGGCTACGGACGCTGCAATCGGTGTGGCAAGCTATATGCGGATAGACCCCTCTAATGGCTGCATTGAGGTGGGGCATCTTGCGTTCTCTCCCCTGCTTCAGAGAACTACAGCGGCGACAGAAGCAATGTTCCTGATGATGAAGCAGGCGTTTCTACTGGGCTATCGCCGATATGAGTGGAAGTGCGATGCGCTTAACCATCCATCCCGGCTGGCTGCGCAGAGGTTGGGTTTTACTTTCGAGGGGGTTTTCAGACAGGCAGTGGTTACGCGGCTCAGAAATAGAGATACTGCATGGTACTCCGTTATCGATCTGGAATGGCCTGCATTACAAAAGGCGTTTGAGGAATGGTTGAGTGCAGACAACTTCGACGCCACCGGGCGGCAGCACAGGCATCTCACGGAGTTAACTGCAACCGTTCGGGGCGCCAGTAGTTTGCATTACGGTAATGGAAAAGGTGAGGGGTAGGAGGTGCCCGATGGAGCCAATGTACCTCCAGTCATCTGCCAGAGTGCAGCCGCGACCGGAAATGTACTATGGAGGGTTGATTGCGGCCGAATTGCTTGCCGTGGACGAGAGATCCGTTACGGGCCGAATCCACATTGAGATGGTAACCACGATGCCTCCGACAAGCCAGCATCGCGCCAGGATTATACGCAGAATTGCGCACCCAACTGTTGAGGCAAGGATCAGATACTGATCACCTTTTGTTTTATCACCTGCTATGTCCATTTGAGCAAACTCGATTCCCAGGCGCCATGTGGCTAGTTTGAAGGCTCAAGCTCCTTCAACTGGTCCATCGCCTGCTTTACCCCAACCATCTGCGGCAGTTGTACTTTGGTGGGTACATTGCCGCCACGCTTTCCCGCGGATGACGCGCCCATAATTCTCAGGGCTTCACGGGCATCACGGGTCAGAACGATATTCGCTGGTGTGTACCTGTGGGTGCTCATCGCCACGTATATATTATAGGCATCCACCGCGCCTTTTGTATCGTGCATCTGCCGCAGCACAAATCCAAGGTTAAAATAGTCCTTCGCATTATCAGGATCGACTGCGAGAGCCGCTCTAAACAGGTCTGCCGCATCTGCAAATCTCCCCAGGGTTACATACACACTCGCCAGGTTATGCAGCCCGTTAACATCGTCCGGCGCTAGACCTACAGCGCGTTCCAGGTGGCCAAGCCCTTCATCGGTAAAGCCAAGGCTCAAAAGGTATCTGCCCAGGCTTGCATGTGCGCGAACGTTCTTCGGGTCCAATTTAACAACAATTCGAAGCTCCTTAACACAATCCTCAACTCTGTTCAGTTTTTCCAGGCAGTTGCTCAACTTGAAATATGGATCCGCAACATTAGGCGCTAATTTTATGGCCAGTCGGTACTCCTCTTCCGCGTCCTCCAGCCTGTGCATGTACTGCAGGCAATCTCCCAACATGGTGAGTGCCCTGGGATCGGGGTGATCAACATGCACTGCAATCAGCAACTCAGTAACCGCCTGATCCGGCCTGTTTTGCCGCATTATCGAATCAGCTAGCAGTATGCGTACAGTATTATTCGTGGGATCTACCTTGAGCGCTTTACGAAAATCCATCTCTGCGCCATAGTAGTTAGACGTTGCAATCTTGATCCTTCCTTGTTCCAAGCAGCGCACGCCATAATAGGTATAGGCTCCAGTTGCGCAGCCATAGAGTATAACAAGTATGCATGCGAATGCAGCTATAACCCGCCATGCGGTAAAAATGTGGCGCAGTTTGCGAACAGCAACTATGTTCAGTGGCTCCGCACTCGGTCCCGCAAACCCTCCTTTGTGGTCCAATATGAGCAAGTCCGGGCGGTAGTCTACTGACCAACCGTACTCAGGCTTACGGGCTTTGCGCCTGGCGACCCGGATGCGCCAGACCAGTATACACAATCCGACCAGGCCCAGAACTGCAATCTCGAAACCCCTGTTAACAAAGCTGGCAAGGTCAGGGCCCGTTTCGCCTGACTTAGCCGGGTCTGCTATGGCGCTCTGCGCAATAATGGACTGCAACACACACATAATCGCTGCCCGCGCACATTTTTGCAAATGGCCAGCGGAATGTGGTTTACTAAAATACATCGATTCTGTGATACTCCCTGCCACTCTGATTGCGTGTAGAAATGGTGAAACTAGATCGTTGAAAAGTGAAAAGCCCGTTGCCGATCCAGGAGCCCCTGATTATCCTCTCAGGGTTGTTAGTAAGATTGTTCGAGGCTGAGAATTGTGCAATTACAGGCTCATAACCAATCTCCAACAACTATATTATCCACATTTTGGTCGGAATACATGACATGTTCGCTCGTTTCGAGCGGGGTGCGATGAGGCTGGCAGCAAGAAGTTAACTGTCCGAGAGCTTACTGATCCACCGTGCAAGCAGTTCCCGGCATGGACACCTGCATGGTCGATTGTCGTCTCAAAAATGCGTACGAGCCGTGGGCCAGCCGCCGAAGCTTGTGGAGATTGAAGCCAGTAGCGGGCAATAACACGCTACTGGTTCAACCATTGGAGTCTTCTAGTTCGCTCTCCGGATTGCTTTTAGCTGTTCGTTTGCTATTCTAAGGCCATCCGTTGGTGTTCCTGCATCCACGGTGCTCAGATTTGCGTCATGCTTATCCGGATCTGCCCGGAGCATAGCGTGCCTGTTCATCTGTAATTCGCTCTTTGCAGGTGTGTAGTTGTGGGTTGTTAGAGCAACATAGTTCTTGTAGGCGGTGGATGCGCCCTTTAAGTCGTTAACACGTTTGAGGACGTATCCCAGGTTAAAATAGTCCTCCGCAGATTCAGGGTCGATTGCGAGCGCTGCGCGCAGTTCATCGGCTGCGTCGGCATACCGTCCGATGCTCACGTAACCGTCCGCTAGAGCGCGCAAGCCTACCAGATTGCCAGGTTCGAGTGCTGCCGCGTACTCGAGATGGTCCATGCCTTCATCCGCGAAGCCTATTGTCAGCAGCAAGCGTCCCAGGTCCGCATGTACCTTCACATTTTTGGGATCTAGCTTGGCGGCTTTTCGTAGAGCGCGTATCGACTCATCGATTCGGCGCAGATCCTCAAGGCATTTGCTGAGTTTGATATACGCTTCTGTACATGCGGACCTGGGACGCTTGCTGCTGACAATAGGCTTCG
>Ga0364886_10518_pt1 | contig 17537 bp, 17 predicted proteins | sample ExccelJu500001D3_4_FD_206926 | JGI IMG/M metagenome (GOLD analysis project Ga0364886, IMG submission 206926) | Enriched cells from Trout Bog Lake Hypolimnion, Wisconsin, USA - BchlTB.July23.5000.01.D3 | ecosystem: Environmental > Aquatic > Freshwater > Lake > Hypolimnion/Profundal zone | place... | reverse complement strand
TGGCGTCGTCCATCAACTGTTCGGATTCGCGCACATAGACAAAACCACGCGAGACGATATCCGGTCCGGCAACGACACAAGCCCTTTGTTTGTCCATAGTTATAACAACAATTAATATGCCATCCTGGGAAAGTTGTCTGCGGTCACGCAGAACAATATTACCGACATCGCCGACACCCAAGCCGTCTACCAGCACTTTTCCTGCTGTGACTTTAGAGACTATAGCGCCTTTATCGGCAGTAAACTCCAGTACCTGGCCATTTTCTGCCACAAAGATATTTTCACGCGGCATGCCCATCTCTTGGGCTAACTTGGCGTGTTTTACCAGGTGGCGATACTCACCATGGACAGGGATGAAAAATTTGGGGCGGATAAGATTCTGCAACAGTTTCAACTCTTCCTGGCTGGGATGTCCAGAGACATGAATGCCGGAACTGGATTCATAGATCACTTCAGCTCCCTGCCGGAATAGAAAATCAATGGTCCTAGATACCATCTTCTCATTGCCTGGTATCGGACTGGCGGAGATGATAATAGTATCACCCGGGACAATGTCCACCTTTTTATGATCGGACATTGCCATGCGCGTCAATGCCGACATCGGTTCTCCTTGGCTGCCGGTGGTCATGATAACAATCTTGGAGGAAGGATAGTTGTTGATCTCATCAACTTCGATGAGAACTCCTTCCGGCATGTTTATATAGCCAAGCTCCATAGCGATATTGACAACGTTGACCATGCTCCGGCCAAGGACCGCTACCTTGCGGTCATATTTACAGGCAGTGTCTATGGCCTGCTGGATGCGGTGGACGTTTGATGAAAAAGTGGCAATAATGATACGTTCTCTGGCGTGACGGAAAGTCTCGTCAAATGTTACACCCACCACCTTTTCACTTGGGGTATAACCAGGTCGTTCGGCATTGGTGCTGTCAGCCAACAGGACAAGTACGCCCTGGTCGCCAAGTTCAGCAAACCGATGAAAGTCGGTCACTTTACCGTCAACCGGAGTCTGATCGAATTTAAAATCACCGCTGTGTACAATGGTGCCAAGCGGCGTCTTGATGGAAATAGCCACCGCATCAGCTATGCTGTGACTGACCCGAATAAATCCAAGTTTGAAAGGCCCTATTTGAATCTGATCGCCGGATTTGACCGCCACTTGGGTATGGCCTGTGACGTTGTTTTCCTTTAGTCGACCTTCGAGAATGCCCAAAGTTAAGCGGGTTCCGTAAACTGGTACATTTAGTTGTTTTAAAACATAAGGCAGAGCTCCAATGTGATCTTCATGACCGTGAGTCAAGACAATTGCCCGAACCAGGTCCCGATTGTCCAATAAGTAAGTAATATCAGGGATGACCAAATCGATGCCAAGCATTTCGTCTTCAGGGAACATTAACCCGCAGTCTATGACAATAATATCGTCACCATAACGGATGACTGTCATATTTTTGCCGATTTCCCCCATTCCACCTAAAGGAATGATTTGCAGTTTTGCTGCTGATTTTGCCAAAAAAAACTACACCTCCAAAACCGTGCTTAAGCACGGCGTATTTATTAATAGCCGCTCGCTGGTAAATATAAGAAAACCGCCGCTCCGTTCACTCGTTCTCATTATAGCGTACTTACTCAATGGGAACAAGAGTTACCAAGGTTATTATTTGCAATTCCCCCCAAAACATGCAAAAAAACCATTCCAATTTTTAAATTGGAATGGTTTTATCTGCTTGATAGCATCATCGAAATAATTATGATAGCAATTGATACATTGGTTGGGTAAATTATCTTGTTTAAATAAGGGCCATTTCCCGCATAACCTTTTCAAGTTGCTCTTTTTCGGCTGCAGTCAGCGGTATCATCGGCAACCTGACTGGTCCGGCACTGAGGCCGATTAGGTTTACAGCAGCTTTAATCGGGATAGGATTGGTTGCGATAAAGATTACTTTAAAAAATGGCAGTAATTCAAGATGGAGATTTCTTGCTTTGGCAGCATCGCCGACAAAATAAGCGGCTACCATTTCTTGCATTTGCTTGCCAATAATATGTGAGGCGACGCTGATGACGCCATCGCCGCCAACTGACAGGATGGGTAATGTAAGGCTGTCATCACCGCTATAGAGCTTAAAATCAGACGGTGTTGTGCGGATGATTTCCGATACTTGATCTAAACTACCGCTGGCTTCTTTAATAGCGACGATATTGGGTATTTCGGCCAGACGGGCGACCGTTGCCGGCAGGATGTTGGAGCCTGTTCGACCGGGAATGTTATAGATGATTAGAGGTAGTGATGTCGACTCGGCAATAGCTTTAAAATGTTGATAGAAGCCTTCCTGAGGTGGCTTATTGTAATACGGTCCCACAATCATAACGCTGTGTACGCCGAGCTTTTCAGCGCTTTTGGTCAGTTCTATCGAGGCGTGGGTTCCGTAGGAGCCGGTTCCGGCGATCACCGTGGTTTTATCACCTACCGCGTCCAAAACGGCCGCGAATAATTTCAACTTTTCATCACCGGTTAGTGTCGAAGATTCGCCGGTGCTTCCTGCCACCACCAAACCGTCAGAGCCGTTGGCTACCAGGTATTTAGCCAATTCGGCCGCACCTTTGTAATTCACTGTGGAGTCGTCATTGAAAGGAGTAACCATAGCGGTTAAAACCCGCCCGAACTTTTTCATCCAGATCCTCTCCTTAACTTGAACTATTAGTCTGCCAACCCAAATTTCTCATGTAGTGCCTTTACAGCCGTTTCAGCATCGGATTTTTTGACAAGCGCCGAAATGGATGTATGGGAATCAACGGTTTGCAATATTGTCACATCATAAGCAGCCAGTGCTTCAACAAAGCTAGCCATGACACCAGGTACTTCACAGATGCCCCCACCAACCACCGAAACCTTGGCGCATGAGGGATGAGCTTCAACGTTATAGCCCAATTCTTGTAATTTGGTCTGTGCTTTTTCTGCCAGGTCTTCAGTAATAGTGAACATCACCTGACCGGGGTGGACATTAATAAGATCCACACTGATATTATTATCAGCCATTGTGCGGAATATGGCTGAGCTTTCATTGCGATTATTGACAGGATCAAGACAGATCTTAATCTGGGCAATGTTTGTAAGATGGGTAACGCCTGTGGCAATCCGGTCAATAACAGCGCCTGATTTCGCCCCTTCCCTGCTGATGTTGGTGATCAGTGTACCGGGGGCATCGGAAAATGTTGATTTCACGAGCAAGGGGATATTTTTTTGCATGGCAAATTCTACGGCCCGGGGATGAATTACTTTCGCTCCCTGATAGGCAAGCTGGGATACTTCATTATAGCTTATAATATCCAATATTTTGGCGTTGCCCACAATACGAGGATCTGCAGTCATAATACCGTCAACATCAGTATAAATTTCAATAAGTTCGGCGTCCAGAGCGGCTCCCAAGGCTGAGGCGGTCGTATCACTGCCGCCCCGGCCTAAGGTTGTGAAGTCGCCATCTTCGGTTATTCCCTGAAATCCGCATATTACAGGCACTTTGCCCTGCTTGAGCTTGTTCATGATCGGTTCCGGGTCTATTTTCAGGATGCGGGCGTTGTTGAAGTTATTATCAGTAGCAATGCCTGCTTGCCCGCCAGTAAGCATTACGGCATCCATATCTGTTGCCTGAAGAACACCGGCCATCACTACAGCAGAAATCATTTCGCCGCAATACATGATATGATCGAGTTCACGAGGTGCTATATATTTATAGGATGTTCTCGCCATTTCAATAAGGGTATCGGTGGCATAGTTGTCGCCTCGGCGACCCATTGCCGATACAACGACTACAGGACTATAGCCCTGCTCACGCGCCTGACTGATTTTTTTGGCCACCAGCGCCCGGACCTCAGGTGATGCTACAGATGTTCCACCAAATTTTTGTATAATTATGCGCATATTTTCTCCACACCTTAAATTAAATTATGTTCAATCATATATTCGGCAATTTGTAGGGCGTTTAATGCCGCGCCTTTACGGATTTGATCCCCAACTACCCATAAATTAAGCCCATGCTGTACTGAATTGTCAGGGCGAACCCGACCGACAAAGACTTCGTCGCGGCCTGAAGTCATGAGAGGCATAGGATAAACTTGTTCTGACGGATTGTCTTCAACAATTACTCCCGGAAACGCTGCCAAAAGTTCCTTGGCTTTTTGCGCCGATAACGGACCTGCCAGTTCAAGGTTGACAGACTCGGAATGGCTGCGGTATACCGGCACGCGTATCGTGGTCGCTGTAATGGCGATGCTGCTATCACCTAATATTTTATGGGTTTCATGAATCATTTTCATTTCTTCTTTGGTATAGTCATCTTCGACAAACACATCAATTTGCGGGATGAGGTTAAAGGCGATCTGATAGTGTTTCGGCAAGCCGGCACTAGGCAGGATAGTTGCTACTGTCGGCCGGTTTTCGCTGACAGCCTTGACCTGCTCTGTAAGTTCATCTATGGCTTCTTTACCGGCACCGGAAACAGCCTGATATGTCGAGACTACAATTCGTTTAATAGGCACTGCATCATGGATAGGTTTAAGGGCCATGACCATAATAATAGTGGAACAGTTGGGATTGGCGATAATGCCTTTGTGGTTTTTGATTGCTTCGGGATTTACTTCCGGAACGATGAGGGGCACATTGGGGTCCATCCTGAAAGTACTGGAGTTATCGATGACCACAGCTCCCCGTTTGGCGGCTTCCGGAGCAAAGACTTTACTGGCTGAGCCACCAGCAAACAATGCTATTTGTACGCCTTGGAAAGAGTCGGCAGTAGCTTCTTCCACAGTATAAGACTTACCGAGAAAATCAATAGTTTTGCCGGCAGATCGTTCAGAGGCTAAAAGTTTGAGTTCATTGAAAGGAAAATCCCGTTCGGCAATCAATTGCAAAAACTCTTGTCCAACAGCGCCTGTAGCTCCCAGAATGGCAACATTGTATTTCTTCATTTGCTTTTTCCTCCTAACATATATTAGCCAAGAATATTTTCCAGTCCATAAATTAGACCATCTGCTGTAAGTACACGTTTGCAAGCTAAAAGAACCCCAGGCATGAACGACTCCCGCGATATGGAGTCATGGCGGATAGAGAGTGTCTGACCGATGCCGCCAAAAATCACTTCCTGGTGAGCGACATAACCGGGTAGACGTACGCTGTGAAGTTTAATGCCAGCGATGTCTGCACCTCTTGCGCCAGGCAGTTTTTCCATTTCAGCCGGATGGCCCTGGCGAAGTTCGCCGCGCTTAGCGGCAATCAGCTCCGCTGTCCTGATGGCCGTTCCAGACGGAGCATCAAGTTTTTGGTCGTGATGCATTTCAATTATTTCCACATGGGGAAAATATTTTGCCGCATCAACAGCCAGCTGCATCATCAGTAAAGCGCCAACCGAAAAATTGGGGGCAATAAGGGCATTAACTTTGTGCCTTGTGCACAACTCGCGTACCTCATTTAGGTCTGCTGTAGAAATGCCGGTAGTACCAATCACCGGGCAGACACCACTCGTGATGGCTATGCGGATATTGGGCATTGCCGCTTCGGGAACAGTAAAATCAACCATTACCTGAGGTTTGGTCTCATTGATTACTGTTTGCAGGTCGTTGCCGACAATAACGCCGATTTTACCAGCACCGATTAATTCGCCGACATCGGCAAAATCGGACTGGATATCCACGGCTCCAACTACGCTGAGTTGCTCATCTTTATGCACGGCCTTAAGAACTTCCCGGCCCATTTTGCCATAGGCACCACATACCATAATTCGAATCATTGGCCTTTTTCACCTCTCATAATGTTAAGCAGCCGGTAAGTATATCTCACCGGCTGCCAATTAATCGACAGCGTTCCAGAGGGAAAAGGGAAAACAGTACCGTTTCCTTTACCTTGGAGAGATAGCACTCCACCATTAGAATCGGTGACAGTTTTATAGCTGTTCGCTATAAGCCCAGCATAAAGGATTGGCAGTCACTTTATACTTCGGCGGTCAACCCTTTTCTTTCAGATCAAAAATGCCAATCTCCCTGAAAGTACTGATGTTGCCCGCACCTCTAGCTCCCTGTGAAGGGTCTATTTATTTTACGTACATTGTATAATATTGGTTCCATTAATGTCAACGGTTTTTCAAAATATTTGCGTCCTCATTACTTTCTTTCATGTAAATCGTTCTGCTTATGGCTTTCAACGTCCTGGGCACCGTTTTGCCGCAAAATTTTTGCCGCCTGATCTAATTTCCGGGCATCGGTACGGATTACTGCCAGGGTTCCGCCTTCAGCGATTTCCCGTTCATAGTGGTGGCTGACCTCTGCCGGAATTCCCCAGTCAATCAATCCGCCGGCAATTCCACCGGCAAATGCACCGCTTAATGCTGCTGCAATCGGTCCTGCGGCGATAATTGGTCCGATTCCGGGAATGGCCAGCGCCCCGGCGCCGATAATCAATCCGCCGATACCGCCAAGGGTTCCTCCGGTGAGCGCGCCATCACTAATATCATCGTCAACATATTCTTTATCACCTTTTTTGGCATCTTGTTTAGAGACAATATTAATTTCCTCATTGCTAAATCCCTGCTGACGCAGTTGGTTGACAGCCTGCTCCGCATTACGTTTTGATTTAAAGATGCCAATGACCAGTTGACTTTCGCCTGCTGTGTTTGTAAATTGTTGTTGTCCCGAAGCCGGTTGCCCTGATGATTGAGAGTTCTGGTAACTGCTGACGATTGTCTGATCGAAAGCCTGTCCCTGTGATTGATATGTATTCTTGTCTGCCATTAACGGGTTCCCTCCTAAATATCTTTTCACAATGATTTTAGGATTGCCCATCGCGCTACTAAGTATACAAATTCAGCCTTTCTCATTGGTTCGGAAAATGGAATACATGCGATCATAGACATTATTAAGATCAACGATTATTACTTCCTCGCCAATTCGTTTAATGTTGTGCCAGGGAATTGATGTTGTTTTGCCGTCTCCCAAGAAAGCTGACAGCCAGCCTCTTTTAGGCACGATCAAAGCGCTGATCCTACCTGTATGTCCTTCAAATACCAGGTCACATTCATCAATATACCCCAGACGGCCGCCATCTCCCAGGTTTATGACTTCTTTACCGGTAAGGTCACTCAAACGCATTTTATCACCTGCTTAAAAACTTATTAAATAGTCTTAAAAATAGCGGCTGGACGATAGCCGCCCCGATTGAACTAAGCGCCAGTGGATCAAGGTTGACCTGAAGAATAGTTACTTTATCCGGGATATCCAGTTTTAAAAAAGAGGTTAAGCCGATCAAGGCCAAATATATTCCCCCGGCAGTGGTTATCAGCCCTTGAATGGCCATCGAAAGCGGCGATGACTGGCTAGCTACTTCAGTGATATTTTTACGGTAATACTTTATCCTGAGCCATAAGGAGATTGCTGTGCAGAGAGCCAGAATAACAAGTAGCCACCAAACCATGCCGCCACCTCCCTGTCCGCTGCTTGTAAATGGATATGCTCTACAGCCGGGAAGTATGTCTTTGTTTATAAGTCAGCAAAATAAAAAAGAGGTTATCAACCTCTTAAATTTATGAATATAGGTAATGCCCTTAACTAAGTATTTAGGCAGGAAGGCAAATACCGCTATGCAAAGCTCATCACGCTTCCCTGCACTACAGGCTATATTCCCGTGCTGCCCATGCCGCCAGTGCGCTCTGCTATGGCGGCGTCAGTATCGGTTTTCAGATATTGAGAAAATATTCCCTGGGCTATGCGTTCGCCTTTGGAGACGATTGCCGGTTCGCGTCCGTGATTGTAAACGGCAATCATAATGTGGCCTTCGTTATCGGGATTATCATAGTAATCGGCATCAATAATTCCCTGCCCGTTAATCAGACTTAAAGATTTTTTTATCGCAAGTCCTGATCGGATATGGATGCCAAGATACTCATCCCCCGGCATATAGGCTTTGATGCCTGTGGGAATAAGCGTAACAGCCCCGGGAATAAGGGTTGTGGTTTCAGCGGCGACGATATCGTAGCCGGCGCTGAAAGCGGTTTTGCGTTCCGGGAGTGTAATACCGGCGCTTGTATAACCTTTAATGACTTCAAATCCTCGGGTCCTCATTGTTATTACCTCCGGTTACAGTTTCAGAACTTGAGGCCAAACAACATCTTTAAGCGGGCCCAAGGCCGTAAAACAGAGTTGATCGGTGGAAAATCTTGTGTTCATCATTTGATTGAGATCACCTTCTGAAACGTGTTCAATTTTGGTGACAATATCGTCAAGAGAAGTATATTTCCCCTGAGTAATTTCCAGCTTGCCAATTCGGGACATCCGGCTGCTGGAGCTTTCCAGTCCAAGCAACAAATTGCCTTTCAACTGTTCCTTGGTTTTATGAAGCTCGGCGCTGCTAATACCGCTTGCCCTGAGTTCAGAAATATTCTGAAAAATCAGCTCAACTACCTGATTGACATTGCCGGGGCGTGTGCCGGCATAGACGGTTAATAGTCCGCAGTCACGGTAATTCGACTGATAAGAATAAATGGAATAGGCTAACCCGCGTTCTTCGCGTATCGACTGGAATAGCCGGGAACTGATGCCTCCGCCGAGAATATTATTAAGTATATGAGCCACATAAATCGACGGAGAATCCTGCGGCACACTTTCGGTGCCGAGACACAGGTGGATTTGTTCGGTGTCCTTCTGGTGAAGTGCGCGGGCGGAAGTAAGCAGGGGTGATGACGTCACCATTTTTCTTTTGGTTCCCTGCATTGCACCAAAATATTTAATCGCCAATTCTTCCAAGGCTTCATGGGTTAAGTTTCCTGCGGCGGCAACAACAATATTGTCCGGTGTATAAAAATCATGGTAATAATCGGTTAAAAGCCCTCGGTCAAATTTTGCGATGGATTCGGCGCTCCCAAGAATATTGCGGCCTAGCGGATGTTGAGGCCAGACATTGTCGAGATAGAGATCATGGACTAATTCATCCGGTGAATCTTCGTACATCTTTACTTCTTCCAAAACGACTTCCCGTTCGCGATTAACGTCTGCAGGATCGAACTTGGAGGCCAGCAGCATATCGCTTAGGACGTCAAGAGCCAGATCCAGGTGGTTATCAAGTACTTTGATATAATAACAGGTATATTCTTTGGCGGTAAAGGCATTTAACTGGCCGCCGACGGCATCCACAGTCTCGGCGATGTCTTTGGCGGTGCGATTTTCCGTGCCTTTAAACATAAGATGCTCAATGAAATGGGAGATTCCATGATTGGTGATTTCTTCGTTGCGGGAGCCTGTGCCAATCCATATTCCGACCGAAACAGATTTTACGTAAGGAATGGCTTCAGAAACGATTCGAATTCCATTTGGTAATAATGTTTTTTGATACATATGATGCTCCTTTATGTTCAGTTAAGATATTCTTGTTTCGCGTGGGATTGTCGAAATCCTGCTTTTTCCAGTATATATTATTCATTTACGGTGCAAATAATCTATATGGGTAAAAGCCACCACAGCTTTTACATGCTATGGGGCTTTACCCTTGCAGATATATTATGCGTTCTGAAAGTATTTTGTAATACCGTTGAAAATTCCCTGGGCTATGGTGGTGCGATAACTATCACTATTAAGCCGGGCGGCTTCGGCAGGGTTGGAGACAAACCCCATTTCGATTAATGTGCTTGGCATTGAAGTTGATCTGAGCACATAGAAGTTGTCCTGTAAAATTCCTCTGTCTTCCGCCTGTGTTGCTTTGACAACGGCATGTTGCACCATTTCAGCCAAATGTCTGGACTTGTCGCTGGAATAGTAGCTGGTTGCACCACTGATGCTGGAATCTTCATTTTCATTGGAGTGCAAGCTGACGAAAATATCAGCATTATTTGCTTCAGCGATATCAACTCTGGCTTGGAGTTCGCGTCGCAGTGAATTGCCTTCCGGGGCTACGGTGCGATCACTGTCGCGGGTCATGACGACTTTGGCACCGGCCGCTGTCAGTATATCCCTTAACTTTAGCCCAACCGCCAGATTATTGTCGGCTTCGCGGCTGTCATTGGCCACCGCGCCGGGATTGCTGCCCCCATGGCCGGGATCTAATATTATTACCCGGCCGTTTAGAACTTGGTCTGATCCGGGGGTTGGCGGCAAAGCCGATGCACTTTCGGTTGCCGCTGTCTCTCCCGTGCTTCCCGGAGTGGCGGAGCCATGAAAAATATTTAATAGCGGTGCAAGGAGTTTCCCAAACAGCAGGTTAAACAATTGCCCAAATAAACCTCCACCGCTGCCATCAGACGGCGCTGAGGACGCAGCTAGGGTATTTACGATTGAATCAAGCCCGGAAGCCTGAGTGACTGGAAGCGGCATGAAAATATTAAGCGTCATTACCAACAGCAGCGAGTATAACAATATTTTTTTTCTTTCCACAAAAACCTCCTATACCATGAGATTATATTAAATATGGTGAAGCTTGTCCGATATTAGCGGCCAGTCGGCAGGATCCTCATCTCCAAGCCGCCACAGGGCAATTCCGGCGATGTCGTAGCTTTTTACCAGATTCAGTTTATATTTGACACTGAATCTGTTTTCATACCAAACGCTATGACTCATGCCAGTGCTGTCCGTATAACTGAAGTGGGGCGATTGGGAGGAATTGTCCCATATGGGGACAATATTATTGTTGTTCGCCAGATTAACCACTGACTGGTATTCAAGGCTGTCCACACCTTTATCTGACCAGTCATACCCATAGGCGGCAATACCTAAATATAGTTTTTGTTTAGGAATGTATTTAAGAGCATATCTCAAATTGTTTTCCACCCAGTCAATAGCGGCAATAGGTCCCGGACCACTCCAGTCCGCATGGTTATCATAGGTCATGAGAATGACCTTATCGGCGTAATAGCCCAGTTCCGCATAATCATAAGCTATAGACACATCATCAGTCTCAGTGGTTTTAGGCATGACATCAATGGAGAGGACATATCCCTCTGGTTTTAGCCTGGCGGACAATTCTTTAATAAAAGTAGTGAAGTTGTTCTTGTCGCCCGGTGACAGCATTTCAAAATCAATATTGATGCCATCAAGTTTATTATGTTTAAGATAACTTTCCAGGTTGTCAATAGCGGTCTTACGTATAGCGGGATCGGCGATTACCGGGTTGACAGCGGAGGATGAAGCCGAGTTTTTGGCGTTGTTAACAAGCAGCAGCGCAGGAATATTATGCTGATGAACGAAATTTACAACATCTGTGTGATTCGCACCGCCACGATTACTTATACTGCCATCAGGCTGTAGAGTCGCCCAAAATGGAATTATTGTCGTCAGATTGTTTGCATTGGTTGTCAAAGATTTATAAGAAGCGTCGTCGCCATTCCACCACTCGGCATAAAACCCCAGGACTTCTTTGGAACTTTTTTCATCTGCAGCTGGCAGGTTCAACTTCTCCGCAAGTCCCGGAATGAATTTTTGAGAATATTTGGATATGTTTCCCAGTAGCAAGGCCAGTAATATTTTGAATACTCCGTTTTCAGTTGTATTGCTGGAAATGTTTTGACTAAGAGGAGCGGCAATAACAATCGACTCAACCGTCAGGTAAGTGGTAAACATAACTGTCATTATCATAACTGAAACTATCAGTGATTTAAATCTTGACAAGCGCCGCACTACCTCCCTTTCCAACGCTGCAATAAGCTGCTCTTATGGACCATCTATCAAACACCTTTAATCGATTGGATAAATGCCAGGGGCAACTATTAGCAACTAAATGATTATCCAGTTGCCTGCCTATGAGCATATTTTTTTATTGTCTTGGCATTAATTCCAATTATCATTTACGTTAATATATTATGTAAACATACTAACACAAATATTAGCTGGCTGCAATAACAATTACAGCCAGCTTAGAAGTGTCTTGCATATTATTGAATTATGACCGATACTGGCAAAATCACATACCCGCTATCCTGTATACGATCGATAAGTTCCGGCAGCGCCTTGGCGGTTGGCGCTGTAGGGTGAATTAGAATTATTGCTCCGTTGTGGATTTTTTTCATTACCCGGTTAATTATTACTTCTTCCGGTGGCAGTTGCCAATCAATGGTATCGACAGACCACATTATTGTTGTATAATTAAGCTCTGCCGCCGCCGACAAAACTACTTTATTGAATTCTCCATAAGGTGGAGCATATAATTTGGTTTTCACTCCAGTATATTGGGCGATAATCTGCTCAGCCTGCAGAATTTGATCCTTGTTCTGATCTTTTGAAAGACTGTTGGAATGGGGATGACTATAGCTATGATTGCCAATTTCGTGACCTGCGGCAACGATTTTTTTCAACATTTCTGGGTTTTGTTTTGCCCAGCTGCCGCCAATAAAAAAAGTCGCTTTGATGTTGTAGGTATGTAGCGTATCTAGCATCGCCGGCAGATATTCTTCTCCCCAAAAGACATTGCATGCCAAAGCAACCGCTGGCTTGTCAAGGTTGCCGTGATATACCGGTTGGGGAAAAGTGGTGGTGTCTTTCATCAGCGTTACCACTCCTGGTAATAGCATCAGCAGTATAAAGAATCCGGCTGAGAAGGCCAAAAACCATTTGGTGTGTCGGTCAATTAGTAATAGCTTCACGCACTCATTCCTCCTGCCGCAGTCATTTCATGCTTAAATTTATTAACGGCAGGCTTAATTAATGAGTATGAGCATCACAAAAATATTATAAAGGTCATAATATTAATCACGTAGCTGTCTCTGAACAATTGCGTATAGGAGCACCAGAAGTTTGTACAGACAATTTTTACTCTACAAACAATTTGAAGATAAACCTCGCGGTTTATCTTCTTTGCATTTGTTTTCAGTAAGTTATTCGTGCTGTTTGGATTCAGGTTCGCCGTCCTTGAGAAGCGCTTTCCTTGAGAGGTTGACGCGTCCCTGCCGGTCGATCTCGGTTACTTTGACCTGTATTTCATCACCGATATTAACCACATCTTCCACTTTGTTCACACGTTGACTAGCCAATTGAGAAATATGGACAAGGCCTTCTTTTCCTGGCAGGATCTCTACGAAGGCACCAAAATTCATCAATCGGGTGACTTTTCCCATGTACACCGCGCCGACTTCGACTTCACGCACCAAATTTTCAATGATTTTTACTGCCTTGTTAGCAGCTTCCATATCAATTGCGGCGATGAATACTTTACCGTCATCTTCGATGTCAATAGTTACGCCGGTTTCTTCAATGATCTTTTTAATAATTTTTCCACCAGGTCCAATTACATCCCGAATCTTGTCCGGATCGATTTCTATAGTGATTATTCTCGGGGCGAAAGGTGACAATTCAGCTCGCGGAGCATTGATGGACTGAAGCATGATGTTCATGATGTGCATTCGTCCCAGGCGGGCCTGTTCAAGCGCATTCGTCAGAATATCTTTCGTAATTCCGGCAATTTTGATATCCATTTGAATGGCGGTTACGCCTTGTTTGGTGCCGGCTACTTTGAAATCCATATCTCCCAGGGCGTCTTCCATTCCCTGGATATCTGTGAGGATAGTATAATTATCTCCGTCTTTTACCAACCCCATTGCAACGCCTGAAACCGGAAACTTGATCGGTACGCCGGCATCCATCAGCGAAAGGGTGCTACCGCATACACTTCCCATGGAACTTGACCCATTGGATTCCAGCACTTCAGAAACAAGCCTGATGGTATAAGGGAATTCAACTTCATTCGGCAGGACAGGCAGTAAGGCTCTTTCAGCCAAGGCACCATGTCCGATGTCGCGACGGCTGGGGCCACGTGAAGGCCGGGTTTCTCCGACGCTGAATGAAGGAAAATTGTAGTGATGCATATAACGCTTGGATTCTTCTACTCCGAGACCATCAAGAATTTGTTCGTCACCGATAGCTCCCAGGGTCGTTATTGTCAGTACCTGAGTCTGCCCGCGGGTAAACAGTCCGGATCCGTGAGTCCTGGCAAGAATGCCAACTTCGCAAGACACAGGACGGACTTCATCAATTTTCCGTCCATCTGGACGAATTTTGTCTACAGTAATCATTGTCCTGACAATTTGCTTCAATACCTTTTGAAAAATATAAGATACATCTTTGCCATTATCAGGATAGATTGCCGCGAAATGTTCAGCATTCTCGGTTTTGATTTCAAATTGTCAGTGACGAATAGGCGAACGGCGCTGTTAATTTCTTCAGCTGGTTCGTAGAGTTTAATAGCCCGTTTTTGCTTGCCGACTTCAGCGACTATCTTTTCCTGAAAAGCAACCAGTTCACGAATTACATCATGACCATACATAATGGCCTCAAGAATGATATCTTCAGGAAGTTCTTTGGCTCCAGCCTCAACCATCAGAACTGCATCTTTGGTGCCAGCGACTATCAAGTTCAGTTCACTGTTTTTTTGCTCTTCAACAGTGGGGTTGATCACCAATTTCCCGTCAATCCGGCCGACCCGCACTCCACCGATCGGACCTTGGAACGGAATATCCGATATGGAAAGCGCACAAGATGCTCCGATCATTGCCGGAATATCCGGGGGATTATTCTGATCAACTGATAGTACAGTTGCCACTACTTGGACATCATTGCGAAATCCATCGGCAAATAAAGGTCGAATCGGTCTGTCAATCAACCTTCCTGATAAAACTGCAGTTTCACTGGGACGCCCTTCTCTTTTGATAAAACCACCGGGGATTTTGCCGACAGAATATAGGCGTTCTTCATAGTCTACAGTTAACGGAAAAAAATCAATGCCTTCCCGCGGCTCAGCCGAAGCGGTAGCCGCAACAAGAACAGCGGTGTCTCCGTAGCGGACTAGCGCAGAGCCACCCGCCTGTTTAGCCATTTTACCTGTTTCAATGGTAAGAGTTCTGCCACCTACCTGAGTTTGGAAACTATGCATATATGCTATTCCCCCTCTAAACCCCTTTTCTTTATTCACTGTGACTGTTCGACATTTTTTTATGTATTCCCTTTTTTGGCACGTTTTAACCCTGGCAACAACAAAAAAGCGGGGATACCCCGCTTTTATTATTTTCTCAGGTTGAGTTTTTCGAGAATGACGCGGTAGCGTGCGATATCGTTGTCTCGCAGATAATTCAGCAGTCCCCGGCGTTGCCCGACCATTTTCAGTAAGCCCCGGCGTGAATGGTGATCTTTTTTATGTTCTTTCAGATGACCGGTTAAGTAATTTATTCGTTCAGTCAAGATAGCGATCTGAACCTCTGGTGAGCCGGTATCTCCTTCATGCAGGCGATACTTTTCGATAAGCTGTTGTTTATATTCCGGTGTTAACATGGAATGCCCTCCTTTTTATTGTATCCCCAATAGCCAAGATAATCGTCGGAGTGTCGATGATCCTCGCTATGGTTTACTCAGTATATTCTGTCCCATTTAGCCTGACATCATACTCTTATTCAGTATTGCAAGCATATATATTCTATCATAACAGACTAAGGCTGTAAACAATGAATGCCAGTCTATTGATAATATTTTTGCGCACTGCTGATATCCTGGGCAATTTGATTGGTTAGTTCACTCACCGAATTAAAGGTTATTTCGGCGCGTAGTTTGGCAAGGAAATCGACCAAGATTATCCGATCATAGAGATTGCCTTCAAAATTCAGTAAAAATACTTCTATCCGTCGGGTCTGCCCGGTGAATGTCGGATTTATGCCAATATTGGCTACTGCGTTATAACGCTTATCATCAATTTGAACTTTGACGGCGTACACGCCATTAGAGGGAATGACCAGCATGTTGTCGATGGCTATATTAGCGGTAGGATAACCCAGCATTTTCCCCCGGCCGTCACCAGAGACTACCATACCGCCGATTCTGGGTGGCCGACCAAGCAGCAGTGTGGCTTGATCAATGTTGCCTTCATGAATAAATCTACGAATACTGGTGCTGCTTACCATAATATTCTGAACATAGACAGCTGGGTGAACAACTACATTAAATCCATGGTTGAATCCGGCAGTTTTCAATGTGTCGGGTGTGCCGGATCCCTTATGGCCGTAATGATAATTTGGACCTATTACCAGGTTGGCGGGGTGCAAGTGACTAAGCAGTAAAACTATGAATTCTTCCGGTGCCAACTGAAGAAACTCCTGAGTAAAAGGAATAGACAAAAGGATATCGACACCAAGGCTTTGAATAAGTTCAGCTTTATATTCGTTGGTAACGATTTGCGGCGGGCAACGCCGGGGATTAATTACCGACAGAGGATGGTTGGCAAAAGTAAAAACGACACTGGCACCGCCGTAGCTAGCAGCAAGGTCGACTGCCTGACGAATGATTTTCTGATGGCCAATATGAACTCCATCAAAAGTTCCTAGTGCCACTGCCGTTTTCGGAAACTGTTGTTGTTTCAAGTCAGCTAAATGGGTGAATATCTTCATGCATATCTCCTTGTTTCATTATCCCTGACAGTAAATCTTCGTTCAACCCAAGACTTTTACAGGGGACATTTTTGCGGTCTCAAAAGAAGGTTTTCCAATGCCGATAAAATCTCCCTGCTCTGTATAAACCCTTATATGAGCTGATTCCGTCTCTGAATTTTGATAATGAACCGATTGTCCGAGACGAAAAGCGAATGTGTCTGTGTCAGATAAATATATTGCCGGAAGATGACTGATGGCATGATCAAGCGGAAGCAGTACCTTTTCTCGGTCGGCTGCAATCTCCTCCAGCGATGCCGCATCAGTCAGCAAAAAGTCACCTACTCTGGTTCGGACCAAAAATGACATAACAGCCGGACAGTTCACTTTTGTTCCGATGTCGCTGCACAAAGAACGGATGTAAGTTCCTTTGGAACAGGTGACATCAAATAATATTGTAGGTGGAGAATTTCTTAGCAGGTCAATTCTTTTTATTATTACAACACGTGGTTCGCGGTCGATAGAGATGCCATTTCTGGCTAATTCATACAGACGTTTGCCGGCGACTTTAATTGCCGAATGCATCGGTGGTATTTGTTCAATCGTGCCGGTGAAAGCCGCGAAAGCTTGGGAAAGTTGCTCACTTTCGGGGAAACATTCCGGTGATGCCTGAGCAATTATTGCACCTGTATCGTCTCCTGTATCTGTACTGTAGCCGAATGTCAGCTCGACACGATAGTCTTTATCGCTGTCAGTCGTATATTCGATTAACCTGGTGGCTGACCCTAAAAAAACCGGTAGCACCCCAGTTGCTGCCGGGTCTAGCGTACCGGCATGGCCTACACGCTTCAAACCGTAAATACGACGAATGTATGCGACCACATCGTGGGAGGTCATTCCTGGCGGTTTTAATACATTAATAATACCTGTCGGGCTCATAGACTGTATTCCGCCAATAATTTATCGGCTGCCTGCAGAATCTGGCGTTTTGCTGAAGTAAAATGGCCGTTGACAGTGCACCCTGCGGCCCGGGCATGCCCCCCGCCGCCAAAAGACAAGGCCAGGCGGCTGACATCAACATTGCGGGAACGAAAACTAACTCTGGTTGTTTGGCTGTCAGCCAGATTAAACATAATCGCGATTTCTACTCCTTCGATATTACGGGGGTAA
>Ga0364886_10516_pt1 | contig 17568 bp, 9 predicted proteins | sample ExccelJu500001D3_4_FD_206926 | JGI IMG/M metagenome (GOLD analysis project Ga0364886, IMG submission 206926) | Enriched cells from Trout Bog Lake Hypolimnion, Wisconsin, USA - BchlTB.July23.5000.01.D3 | ecosystem: Environmental > Aquatic > Freshwater > Lake > Hypolimnion/Profundal zone | place... | reverse complement strand
GTCATGAAGCTCAGCGACAGGCGCTCGTTGAGTGGACGCGTCATTTTTTCTTGAATCTGCGACATTTCTTGATAAAGAGCGTCGCCCAAGCGATAGGCCGCAAGGGTTATTGAGGTGTCCATTTTCCAGTTGTTGTAGCGCCAAGGAAAATCGAACCCCGTTAATAAGGAGGCAATGTTGTATTGAGTGGCGGAGTCGTCGTTAACGGTTTGAAGCTGCACCAGGCCCACCACACCGTTGGGGGTGAGGGTGCTGGAGTAGGCGGTGGAAAATGCGGTGTAGTTGTCCCTGATTTTTAAATATTGGGGCAACAACTGAAGTTGCAACAGGTTAATGCCGCTGCCCAGAATAAAGTTAGGACTGCTCGGGCCTTGGTTGATATTGCTGCTATTGCCACGCCCCAACAGCATGGAGAGATGCCCCTGGGGATGCCATTTTGGGCATTCCATGGCGCGTACTTTTTGAATCACTTCTTGAATGGCCTGAGGGGGCTTAAAGCGTTGTTCTATTTCATCGAGCAAGTGGATGGATTCATCCTTGTTGCCCAATTGGCATTGCAAAATGGCGGAATCCAACCAAGCGCCCGCATGCTGCGGCAGTTGCGCAATGGTTTTTTTTAGTTCTTGAGCGGCATCTGTGTTGCGCTCGTCTTGAATGGACTGCAGCGCGTTGAGGTAAGTGGTGTTGGGGTCGGCATCGGCGCCAAAAGTCAACGTGGGAATGAGTAGCGCCAGGGCCAGAAAAACGTTCATGGGGCAGTACTTGAATCGAAGGTGTAGACGTTTTCGGGTTTTTCCATGCCACGCAGTACGAACTCACCCAAAAATGCTAAGCGATGTTGCTTGGAAAAACGAGCGGTCTGGTTTCCGATGATGACATCAAAGGGCAGCTCGCGCGCCAAATGCTCCAAGCGTGAAGCAATATTGACGCATTCACCCACGGCCGTATAGATGCTTCGAGCGGAAGACCCAAAATCACCGGTAATGGCCAGGCCGCTTTCAATGCCAATGCGAACGCGGAGCGGAGCTTGACCACTCAGCTCGAGCTCAGTACTGATGCGCTGTATTTCTTCAAGAATAACTTTTGCTGCACTAAGTGCCTGGTCAGCATGGTTGCCTGTGGGCAACGGTGCGCCCCAGAATGCCACCAGACCGTCACCCGTGTGACGATCCAGCGTACCACCATGATCCAGAACGGGCCGGGTCAGGCAATCCAGATAGACCCGTGTCAGATGCGCGGCATCGTCAATGGGCATGAATTCAATGCGCCTTGAATAGCCCTCCATATCGGCAATCAGAACGGTAATGGGTTGCCTTTTGGGCACCAGCGGGTTTTCAAAATCGTTCTTCAGCAGTTCATTGACCACCGGTTCGGAGACATATTGCAGAAGTGTGTTCAGCAGCTTTCTCGATCGGCGCTGGCTGACACGCCAATCGAAAGGAATTGCCGTTCCCACCAGAAACATGATCCCAATCAGGGGGGCGCTCACCGCAAGACGGTCATCGTGCAGGCTGATGAAATAGGCGAGCATAAGCCAGAGCATTGTCGAGGCAAACAGGAATATCAGGTTGGACCAGGCCGTGAGGCGGGGAAGGGTGTAGAGCGCAGCCAGTGCCACCAGGGCGGTGAAGGCGACGGCCAACAGGGCTCCGGGCCAATGGGCGGAATGCAGGCCGGCTTGCTGATCCAGCAGTGCCGAGAGCTGCTCAGCATGGACCATCATGCCGGCGGTGGACGTATCCAGCGGCGTGGGAACACGGTCCGTGATGCCCAGTGAGGATGATCCCAGAATGACCAGTTGTCCTTCCAGCATCTGGGGGTCTAACGAAAGGTTCAAGATCCGCTGGGCGGGGATAACAGTGTAGGCTGAAAATTGCCGTGCAAACGGAACGCGTGCCAAACCACGATCCAGGGTTCCTTCAATGGCCCGATGTGATAGCGGTGGCTGGGTGCAACAATTGACGAGCGCCAGTGAAAGCGAGGGGTAGGTGAGGCCTTCATATTGGGTGAGCAGGGGCAAATGGCGCAGCAGGCCATCCTGGTCCGGAAGGTATCCTATATTGCCGGCCCAGGGTACCATCCCCAGCCCGGCGTGATTGGCGATGTAGCCGCTGGCCATGAGGGCTGAAATGGGCGCCGCGGCGCCCACCCCGCCAGCCAGATAACCAACGCGCAAGGGGGCGATTCTTTTTTCATAATCCAGCACCTGCCCCAGTACCAGCGGACCCTGTTGGGCCAGCATGGCCAGCCGTTGGTCGCCTGCTGCGTCGCCTGCTTCCGGCAGCACCATGTCCAATGCGATGCCGCGAGCGCCGTAATGTCCCAGGAGGTCTTCAATGAGGTCGGCAATCCGCGCTCTGGGCCAGGGCCAGGCACCAACGGCCTTAATACTGGATTCATCAATGTCAACCAGAACGAAACGAGTTTCGGCGCGGTCCTGCGCCTGCAGGCGGGTGAACTGGTCGCGCAGCCATGCGTCTCCCCAGCCGGAATCCAGTGGCCTTGCCTGAAACTGCAGGCCTGCCGTTATTAGGACCGCAGTTAGTACGATGATGAAGCGCAGGGCAGCAATCTTGGACAAGAGGTGGTTTATTGATTTTGGTGGCATTGGCGACAGTTTAGCCGATGGCTTGGGCATCGGCTACAATTAAACCCACTCATGCTGTATTATCGGCAGTGACGACCGGCGGTTATGTTGTGTTGGAGGTGTGCCCTTGTTTTTCATCATTGCCAGATTCCTGCTCCTCCTGTACGTCGGCTTTTGGGCGAGTCTCGTCCTGGCCGGGGAGGCCGGTACTGTAGTCTTTGCCACCGGGTCTGCGCACAATGGCAAGTCGCCCATTGCCGTGGGAGACTGGGTGAATGAGGGGGATGAGATCCGCACGGGTGGCGATGGATATCTTTATCTGAAAACCATTGATAATGGTTTTCTGGTGTTGAGACCCAACAGCAGGGCGCGAATCGTGGCCTTTCATGTGGACCGGGAGCATCCCCAGAACACGCGCATCAAATTTGAGTTGCTGGCTGGGGTGGCGCGGAGCATTTCGGGCGAAGCCGCCCGGCAATCCCGTGAAAACTTTAGGTTTAATACCCCCGTTGCCGCCATTGGCATCCGTGGCACAGACTTCACGGTGTTTACCGACCAGGAGATCTCCAGGGTCTCGGTGGTGGCAGGCGGGGTGGTGGTGAGCGGTTTTACCGAGGCCTGCGCCCCGGCCGGGATGGGTCCATGCCAGGGAGCAACGGTCAGGGAGCTTTTCGAACGAAACAGCAATCTGATGATTCAAGTCACCAGGGCACAGGTTGTTCCCAGCCTCATTAAAATAAATGAACTGGCGCCGGACCTGATCAGCCCACCCCGCGGCGATGAGCCCGCATCAAAAAAAACCAGTAAAATCAACGGACTTTCTGTTCCGAACGATACCACAGCCGTCATCTATCCAAACAACAGCCTCGTCAATACCGTGGATACAGCGGTCGTTACTGCCGCCGCCACTGCGGCATCGCAGACTGACATCATCTGGGGCCGTTGGCAGGTCCTGCTCAACCAGCCGGCTACCATTGACCTTACCACCCAACTGAATAACAACGGTGCGCGACTGGTCGCCATTAATTCCAATTTTGCCCTGCTGACAGACAAAAACCGGGTCTGGATTGCGCCGTCCAATATCAGCTTGGGTTTTGCCTTGCAACAAAGCGAGGCCTATGTGCTCAATACCGCATCCAACGCTGTGAACAGCGCTTCACTGCAGAACGGGGTGTTGCTGGTTAATTTTTCCACATCATCATTCAACACCAGCTTCAATGTGCTGTATGGTTCCAGCACCGCTAAATTGCAGGCATTGGGGAATGTAACTTCCACGGGTGAACTGATTGGGGCCAACCAATTCATCGCTCCCACTAACATGGTGGTGAATGGGGTTTTGAGCAACCAGAATGGCGGGTCGGCGGCCTATTTGTTTCAAAGCCGGATTGACAGTCTGCACAGTATAACGGGTGCTACCTATTGGACGGCCAAATGAAACTGTTTCATTTTTGCAACAGTGAAAAGCAGGCTTTTGTGGTTATTTCACATTAAAATTAAAAAACAACCTATTGTTTTTAAAGGATTTTAAATATAAATGAATATCAATGTGACGGTCATCACAACAATTTGATTGTTTTCTGCTTTATGATTCGTCCATAACTGATGGTAGAGTGCGAATTGCGGTACTTTTCACAAGTAAATTAATTCAGTTTTGCAAGCGATTTTTGTAATGAATGACATCAATAACGCTGTAGCGTTTTTCAAAATTTAAGAGGATTTCACAATGGCACTTACCGCCTCCCAAGTCGAGTTGCTTTATGTCGCTTTTTACAACCGCCCCGCTGATCCTGCGGGCCTAGCCTACTGGGAAAGTTCCAGTGCGACCTACGGGCAGGCTGCAAACTACTTTGGCGCTTCGCCGGAGTACACGGCAATGTTTACCGGGCTTACCAACACGCAGGTTGTGGCTCAGGTCTACGAGAACATGTTCAATCGGTTGCCTGATCCGGCCGGCCTGATCTACTGGTCGAATTTGCTGACCGCTGGCACGCTGACCTTGGGGTCGATCGCACTGGCCATTGCCGGTGGCGCACAGGGCACCGATGCAACGATACTCGCCAACAAGGTTACGGCGGCTACCGATTTCACCAACAACATCGTCACCACACCAGAAATCCTGGCCTACTCAGGCGCTGCAGCCAACCAGCAAGCATCGCTGTGGCTAGACACCGTAGGCTCCTCTCCGTCAAGCCTGACGGGCGCACTGGGTACTGAAGCGGGTGTGATTGCAGCGCTCATTGCTCCCGTAATCGGCACAACCTCTACACTCACTACTGGTATGGACATTGCTAGTGCCAATGTATTTAACGGACTTGTTGGTACTGGCGCTACATTGAATGTTGGTGATAACCTTACTGGAGCAGGATTAAGGGCAACTGCTAACACCTTGAACCTGGCTGATACAGGTACAGGCGGTACATTAACTTATGCAATCCCAGTTGCTACAACCGTTACAAACGTTGCTAACTTGGTAGTCAGTAGCGCTGAAGCAGTTGCTCTGACAACTTCAGGCACACCTTCTGCTGGCTTTACTAGCGTAACCATTAATTCTGTTGGCGCAACTTCTGAAACAGCATCAGCAACCCAGAACGTTACAGAAAATGTTACTTCAGCAGCAGCAACAACCGTTTCTACTACAGGTGGTTTGAATACCGTTGTGACTGCAACAGGTGTAACAGCCGCTGGTTTAATCAGCGTAGGCCTCACTACAGCTGCAGCAGGTACTGTTACTGTTACTGCTACAGAATTGGCTACACAAACAACTGCTACTGCTGACGCTATTACAGTTAACGGCGGTACAGTTGACACGATCACAGCTAATTTGACTGGTGCGGTTGCCAATACAATTACTGGTGGCGTAATCACAGTTACTGGTGGCGCTGCTACTACAACTGTTACAGCAACTCAAACTGCTGCTGCAACTGCGGCTGCTGCTGTATCTGGCGTGATTGATGGTGCAGTAGTTATTTCTGATAAAAATACTTCAGCTGCATTAGCAACTGCTTCGACAAAAGCAGGCACTATCGCTACCGTTACTCTGAACAATGCCGGTACATCAACAACGATCGCTTCTGCAGCATTGAACAATTTAACTTTAAATGGTCAAACTGGAACGGTGGTTACTTATGAAGGCGGTTCCACTGCAGCTACAAACGTATCATTGGCATTAGGTATTAATGCAAGCGGTACTACAGGTGCTCATGCAACATACACCGATAACACGGCTCAGTTCACTACATTGGCAGTGACAACTGGTGCAACAGCTTCTTTTGTAGATATCGTTGATACAGCTGCTACAGCATTGACGGTTGCCGGTTCAAGCGCTTTGACATCTGCTAATACATTAGCAGCGTTAAAAACATTGACAGTATCAGGCGCCGCAGGATTTACAGATGCAAATACTTTGTCTTCAACAGTTACTACAGTTACTAATAGTTCTTCTGGTGCTGTTACTGTTGCATTGGGTAGCAACTTGACAAACTATGCTGGTGGATCTAGTACTGGTGTAAATACAGTCACTTTAGGTGCAGCAAGCCTAGGTACTGTAGTTGCTGGTTCAGGCGGATCAGATGAAGTTATTGCTAACTTTGCAGGTACTGGCTTAACAACCATTGGCGCTTCAGGTTTTGAAATTCTTGGGTTTGCCGGTAGCTCATCTGGTACATTTAACTTAGCCTCTTTAACTGGTTACACAGGTATTGCTGTTGAGGCTGATAGCACAGTTGTTGTAACTAACGCTGCTGCGGGTGTTTCTGCCAATATCAAAGTTGCTACTACTAGCTTGACACTGGGCTATGCTGATACAACTGGTTCTGCTGATACTGCAGCTGTAACAATTGGATCTTCAACTGGTACAGGAATTACAGTAGGCACCTTAATTGTTAAGGACGCAACTACAGCTACAGTAAATGGTGTTGGTACATTGAACGTTGTTTCAAATGCATCATCTGCTGCTGCTTATCTCAATACGATCACTGCTTTAGATGCTACTGTAACAACTGCTGGTGTAAGCACCCTGAATGTATCGGGTAACGCAGCATTGAATATTACTGGTGGTGCATCCGCAGCAACGTCGCTAACTATTGCAAATACCAATACTTCTGGTCTTGCAAGCGTAATGGCATTGACAGACGCAGTAGCGACTGCAGTAACGTTTACTGGTTCTGCTGTAACTCAACTGACTAACGGCGCCGCTCCAGCAACTGCTGCAACAGTTACAGTTACAAACAACGGTACAAGCACTACAGCAAATACATACCAATTTACTGATAACTCGTTGTCCGCTTTGAATTTAGCTGGTTCAGGTAAAACAACCGTAACACTCGGTGGTGATGGCTACTCAGGTGCATTTACTTTAACTGATACAGCATCTGGAGCGTTTACAGTAAACCCAACTCTGACTGGTGCGACATCATTTACGGTTAATGATGCAGCTACAGGCGCTTTGACTATTGCCGCGTTCACAGATAACACCGTTTTAACTGCGACACTTACAAATACAGGATCTGCCTTATTAACCGATTCAGGTTTGACTAGTTCTGGCTTAAGCGCTGTAAATATTACCGGTACTGGAGCGGAAACTCTCACAACGATCGTAAATACTGGCCATGCTGGTCTTGCAATTACTGATACATCAAGTGGAGCAGTAACAATTGGTACCCTTACAGCCGGAACAGCGGCCGCAATTAATACAATTACTAACTCTGGATCTGGTTTGTTGACGATAACATTGGATACCTTATCTGGTACGTCAGGCTTAACTACAATTACCAACTCAGGTAGTGGTGGCATTACGTTGACAGCTGACACCAATAGTGCTACTGCTATTGCTTTTGCTAATACAGGTACGGGTACGTTGACAGAGACAGCATTGGTAGCGAACTCAGCTGCTACGCAAACCATCACTGGTACAGGCGCAGTGAAGGTTACTGAAACAAGTACCAAAGCTGGTGATATTACTGTAACGCAAACTGGTAATAGCAATGTAACCTTTGCAATTGGTCATACTGATGGAACAACAACCCATCTCGATACGATTGCTCTTGGTAACGGTAATGACTCAGTAACAATTACTGGCTTGGCTGCTAATACTCTGGCATTGACTACTGGTACAGGTACGAATACTGTTGTGTTGAAGGCTGGCCATACAGGGGTTGACAATATTACTCTAGCGGCTAATGGCGCAAGTCAAACTGCTTTGGACACTATTAGCAATATGACTCTTGCTAGTGCATCTGATACACTGACTTTTGCTAGTGCATTTGCAGTTACAACTGTAATTACTACTACAGCTAATACAGATGCATCACTGAGCGCATTTGTACTACATGCACAGGCTGCGTATGTAGCAGGTACAGGAGTTCAGTTGATGGAAGAAACTATTGGTGCTAATACCTATGTGTATCAGGCAACTGGAACGGCTGCAACCGATACGTTGGTTACCATTGTCGGTGCGCATACCTTTACTGCTGCAACTGGCGTACCCCATCTTGCAACATTGGCTACTTAATCCCCTTAAAAGGAAAACCCCACAGATCATCGTGGGGTAGTAGTCAGGCAGTAATCCTAGTAAGTAATACATTGAAACACCGCTCCACAAGGGCGGTGTTTTATTTCATCGTCCAATTAAAGGTTAGCCTAAGATAGGGGCCAAATCGAGGAAATAGATATTCATTAGCACATCAACTTAGAAAAGGGGTGCAGCAAAAAAGGGCAGAACACAAAGAATCATAGATCGTCAAAAAAATGTAAAGCAGTAAAATTACCCTAGAAGAAATGATTACTTAAAGAATAAGACGATTCTTATGACACGCAAGCTTAATATTCCTAAACGCAACTTAGTTGCTATCGATAAACAATCAATAAAATTAGTAGAGCTAAACAATTTGGTTAAAAAAGGGTTGGCCTTACATCAACAAGGCAACTTAAATCAAGCGCAAGAAATATATTTAGAGGTATTGCAACAAGAGCCAGATCATTTTGATGCCCTACAGCTTATAGGGGCGCTATCAAATCAAGTCATGCAATTTCATCAAGCAGTTCAATACCATTCTCGAGCACTCAAAATTAATGCATCTCATGCAGTCATTCACTATAACTATGGCAATGCGTTACTGGGACTTGGTCAAATGGAAGATGCTATTGCAAGCTATAACCAAGCAATCGCTTTGAAGCCAGACTATGCAGAGGCCTTCTCCAATCAGGGTAATGCGCTACTGGGACTTGGTCAAATGGAAGATGCTATTGCAAGCTATAACCAAGCAATCGCTTTAAAGCCAGACTATGCAGAGGCCTACTCCAATCAGGGTAATGCGCTACTGGCACTTGGTCAACTGGAAGATGCTATTGCGAGCTATAACCAGGCCATCGCTTTAAAACCAAACTATGCGGAAGTCTACTTCAATCGTGGCAACGCACTGTTCTCATTCAAGCGGATGGATGAGGCTATTGCGAGCTATTGTCAAGCAATTGCTCTAAATCCAAACTATATTGAAGCCTACTTCTGTCAAGGCAATGTATTAATGTCATGCGGCAGATTAGGGGAAGCTATTGCTAGATACAACCAAGCCATCTCTTTAAAAGCAGACTTACCAGATGTGTATTTTAATCGTGGGAATGCATTGCTGATGGTTGGTCAATTGGAATCTGCTATTACTAGTTATAACCAAGCCATCGCTCTAAAGCCAAACTATATTGAAGCATATTGTAACCTTGGCAATGCCTTGCAAAGTTTGGGAAAATTAGAGGCTGCAATTGAGAGTTACAACTATGCCATTACGTATAACCCAGAATTTTCACTGGCCTATACTAATCGTGGCAATGCCTTGCAAAGTTTGGGAAAACTAGAGGCTGCAATTGAAAATTATAACCAAGCTATTGCTATAAAACCAGACTTGGCTGATGCTTACTACAATCGCGGTAACGCATTGTTGGTGCTTCGATATCTAAAGCCAGCCATTGAAAGTTATAACCAAGCTATTCTTCTAAAGCCAAATTATGCAGAAGCTTATTGCAATCGTGGAAATGTGCTTAAAGAGATGGGCCAATTTGATGCCGCTATCGAAAGTTATAATCGAGCGACTAGCCTTAAGCCAAATTATGCGGATCCATATTGCAATCGCGGAAATGTGCTTAAAGAGACGGGGGAGCTAGAGGCAGCCCTTGAGAGTTATAACCAAGCTATTAGCATCAAGCCCGATTATGCTGAGGCTTTCTATAATCGCGGAAATGTGCTTAAAGAGATGGGAGAGTTAGATGCAGCTATAGCAAGCTACGATCAGGCAATTGCCATTAAGCCAAGCTATGTTGAGGCGTATACCAATCGGGGCAATGCATTTCAGGGGCTTAAAAATCCACGTGCTGCCATTGCAAGCTATGATCAAGCAATTGCCATTAAACCTGACTATGAAGAGCCATACTCCAATCGCGGTAATGCGTTAAAAGAAATGGGGCAATTTAGCACTGCTATAGAAAACTTTGATCAGGCAATTAGATTAAGGCCGGATTTTGCAGAGGCTCATTACAACCGGGGCATTGCACTCATGCGGGATTATCGCTACGTTGATGCCCTTAGCTCAATTGACATAGCGCTTCAGTTTAACCCACAGCTAGGCGGGGCGCTGCAAGGCCGTGCATCTGTTTTGGCATTAATGTCTGATTACACCGAACTCTGCGCATTAAGCGATCGGGCACTAGAGATGGCCACCCCAGATACTTTGCATTCTGTTTGGGAGGGGCGTTTATATCATTGGATCTATCATCCCGATCTGAGTGCGCAAGAGATTTGTGCGGAACACGTTAAGTGGGGCGGTCGATTTGCAGGGCTTAAGCAAAGAGGATTTGATGGCCACGATCGTACACTTGAGCGCCCTCTAAGAGTTGGTTATGTTTCACCAGACTTTAGAGGGCACTCGTGCCGTTTTTATTTTGAACCTCTATTTGCGGAGCATAGTCACAAGAATTTTGAGTTTTTTGCTTATTCAAACGTCTTGGTTGAGGATGATCATACCGATCGTATGAAGTCTTACTTCGATAAGTGGACTAGTATTTTGGGGGTCTCAGATGATATGGCAGCTGAGCTGATCAGACGTGATGAGATAGATATCTTGGTAGATGGTTGCGGACATATGATGGACACGCGCCTATCGGTCTTTGCGCATAAACCTGCCCCTATTCAAGTGACATGGTTAGGTGCAGCTTGGACCACGGGTTTACCTCAGATGGACTACGTTCTCTTTGATCCCTTTATGGCTCCAGAGGGAACTGCTACTAGCGAAAAAATCTTACACCTGCCACGTACTTGGGCGGCATTTAGGCCTAGCGAGAAAGCCAAGCAAGTCGATATCACCCCATCTCCTGCAGCTATAAATGGGCGGGTAACTTTTGGTTACTCTGGCCGTTCCGAGAGGCTAAATTATCGCGTGTTTAGAGTATGGGCAAACATTTTAAATAGACTTCCAGAGGCACGTCTAGTGCTTGATTACAAGGCATTTGTAGACCCAAAGACCCAAGAATACTTTAAAGGAATTTTAGAGATAAATGGGGTAGATACAGCACGTCTGATATTGCGTAATAGTGAGAATATTTTTAAAGGGTTAGGGGACATTGATATTTTGCTCGATAGCTTTCCACACAGTGGGGGTACTATGCTCTTTGATGCAGCGTGGATGGGTGTGCCTATCGTTACGCTAGCGAGTGATAGGCCTGTGGGCCGTATTGGCGCTAGCTTAATGATGAACTTGGGTTTACCTGATTGGGTGGCAACAGATGAACAAGAATATGAAGATAAAGCAGTTAGGTTTGCGCAAAATATTCCTGCATTAGCCAGTTTAAGATCGGACATGAGGACTAGAATGCAGTCCTCACCTGTAATGGATGAGAAATCTTTTGCAAGGGATGTAGAGTCGGCTTACCAAGAGATGTGGCGGACATGGGTGGGCACCGCCCCCTAAATTAATAATTAAGACAAATTAAGGCTATCAGATGAAGGTTGTCATTCTTGCAGGGGGTTTGGGAACGCGTATTTCGGAAGAGACAATGTTGCGCCCAAAGCCCATGGTTGAAATTGGATCTCGACCAATTTTGTGGCACATTATGAAGAGTTATTCAGCTCACGGTTTTAATGATTTTGTCATTTGCTGCGGCTATAGAGGGTATGTAATTAAAGAATATTTTGCAAATTATTTTCTACACATGTCCGATGTGACGATTGACATTGGTAACAACCAGATGCAAGTTCATCATCAAAAAGCCGAAGATTGGAGAATCACTTTGGTTGATACTGGCGAAGAGACTATGACAGGAGGGCGCATCAAGCGCATCCAGGAGCATCTGGTGGGTGAGAAGTATTTCTTTTTAACCTATGGAGACGGAGTAAGTGATGTGGATATTTCGGCGAGTTTAAAATTTCATGAGCAACATGGTAAATGGGCTACTGTAACGGCAGTTGAGCCTCCAGGACGCTATGGTATTTTGAACTTGGATAATGGTCGCGTTATTAGCTTTTCTGAAAAGCCAGTTGATAAAGGTAATCTTATAAATGGCGGTTTTTTTGTTTTATCACCTAAATGTTTAGATTTAATTGAAGGCGATGCCATCATATGGGAGAGGGAGCCAATGGAGATGCTCGCTAAGATGGGGCAATTGATGGCATATGAGCATGCAGGTTTCTGGCAGCCGATGGATACGCTACGTGATAAAAACATACTTGAAGAGCTCTGGTCTGCTGGAAAAGCGCCCTGGAAAAAGTGGTAGAAATTTCTTTACGTACACCTATAGACCGTGCATATTGGCACGGTAAAACTGTTTTGGTGACAGGGCATACCGGATTTAAGGGAAGCTGGCTAACACTCTGGTTAAAGGAGCTCGGATGCAACGTGATAGGTGTAAGTCTTGAGCCGCCCACTAATCCCTCCCTATTTGAGCTTGCAGGTGTATCGAAATTTTGTGAAAGTTACATTATCGATATTCGCGATGAAAAAAAGCTCTTCTCTGTATTTATGCAAACACAGCCTGAAATAGTATTTCATTTGGCTGCCAACTCTTTAGTTCGCGAAAGTTATTTTGATCCGATAAAAACATTTTCAACCAATACCATGGGTACCGCAAATGTATTGGAGTCATTAAGGTTGGTTGGATCTGTTAATCGTGCGGTAATGGTGACAACCGATAAAGTTTATCGAGATCAGGTATGGCTTAAGCCATACACTGAGCAGGATGTACTGGGAGGGCATGACCCCTACAGCGCTAGCAAAAGCGCATCAGAGCTAATTATTGATTGTTATAGAAATGCTTTTTTGAAGAGTCAAGGTGTCAACATTGCAAGCGCTCGCGCAGGAAATGTGATTGGGGGTGGGGATTGGGCTAAAGATAGAATCATTCCAGATGCCATTCGAGCTTGGGGAGGGGGTCAAGCATTGAAGGTGCGTCACCCTGAATCGATTCGCCCTTGGCAGCATGTGCTAGAGCCTTTGTATGGCTACATTATTTTGGCTCAAATGTTGGGGGAAAACTCACATTTTGACGGTAGTTTTAATTTTGGCCCTAATCTTGAAGATGTCGCCACTGTTAAGCAGGTCATTAACGTTGCCCAAAAAATCTGGGGTAGCGCGCAGGTGGAATGGGGAAACGAGTCTGGACCTTTAAAAGAAACTACTTTATTGATGCTGGATAGTAGCAAGTCGCAGCGTGAGCTTGGCGTTAAGCCGATTTGGAATATTGCACAAGCCGTGGAGCGAACCATGACTTGGTACAAAAACCAAGCACAAGGAGTGGACCCCTTGGGTTTATGTATCAACAATCTTAATGAATTCGAGGCTATCTCCAATAAAAATAATGAATAAAAAATTAAATGAAATTAATAAGTGCGAGGTTTGTGGGGGGATAGGCTTGGAGCGCGTACTTGATCTTGGCTTGCACCCAATGTGCGATGATCTTGTGCCTGTTAATGAGGATCGCAGTTGTACTGAATACCCAATAGAAATTCTATTTTGCCATACGTGTCGAACTGCACATCAGCGGTATCAAGTGCCCAAAGAACTTCTTTTTCCACAAACATACCATTATCGATCAAGGCATACTGCCGATGTTTTAAGTGGAATGGGGGATTTGGTAGATGCTTGTGAAAAGAAATTGGGAAACTTATCGGGTAAAAAAATATTAGATATAGGCTGTAATGACGGTAGTTTACTAAGTTTTTTTAGGCAAAAAGGTGCAAGTATTTTCGGTATCGAGCCAACTGGCGCTTATCTAGATGCTAAACATGCGGGGGTTACCGTTATCCATGATTACTTGACAGAAGAGGTGGTTAAGGTATTTGTGTCACAGTACGGCAGCCCAGATTTAATTGTCTTTACAAATGTTTTTGCCCATATAGAGGATCTCGGAAAAGTTCTTAGATCGCTTCAGATTTTGCGACATGCAAAAACTGCTATTATGATTGAAAATCATTACCTAGGCTCAATTTTTAAACGCAAACAGTTTGATACGTTTTATCATGAGCATCCTCGAACATATAGTTACGGCTCCTTTGTAAAAATTGCAGAAAGTTTGGATATGGAAATTGGGGTCGTTGAATTCCCATCGCGTTATGGTGGGAATATTCGCGTACTACTGCAACCATCCCTTGAAAATATTCCCAGACATCATAGATTTGAAGAGTTATCAAGCTCTGAGGAGATATTTAGGGATAGCTTTTTCAAATTAGAGATGGCGGTTAAAGTTTGGCATGATAAGAAAAAGGAAGAAATTGAAAATGCAGTTAAGTTATATGGGCCGTTAGTCGCCAAGGCTTTCCCTGGGCGCTCAGCGATTCCGCTAAAAATGCTTAACTTAGATCATAATTCCATTAGTGCTATTTATGAAAAACCTGCTTCTGGAAAAATTGGCCACTATGCGCCCGGAACAAGAATTCCAATAATCTCTGATGAATCCATATTGCAGGATTGGCCCAAAGGGTCGCCCATTCTCAATTTGGCATGGCATATTGACGAGGAAATAACTGCCTACATGCGACAGCTTGGATATACAGGTGGTTATATAAATATTATCTAAAGTGATATAAATCTTTTCTATTTTCAAGGTATTCATGATAGGCATTTTAGGTGGCGGCTTTGGGTTGTATGGATATCTACCCGCGGCATCAGCATTAGTCGAAGGTCCAATACTGATGCCGGATAGGTATCGTGAAAAATTCAGGTGTAAGCCGGAATTGGAATCATTTTCAGAGAGAGTGAGGTGGGTGGACTCTGATCAAGCCGTCATAGAGACGGCTACCCTTCTTATAGTCTCTAAAAGACCGGGCGATCAATTTAGATTGCTACCAAATTTGCTTGCACAATCAAATATAGAAACTATTATTCTTGAAAAGCCTTTAGCAATTAGCCCGAAGGATGCTCAAAGAATGCAAGAATTAATAGAGGCATCTGATAAAAAATGTAATGTTGGATTTATTTTCCGATTTTTGCCATGGGCAAAATTAATAAAGAAGCGTTTGCTTAATTCAACTAATGGCGATTCCAAAATATGGCACTTGAAGTGGCATTTTATGGCCCATCATTATGAAAATAATTGCTCAAATTGGAAGCGAGAGCATTCCCAAGGTGGGGGGGCAATTCGTTTTTACGGCATTCATGTGATCGCCTTGTTGTCTGAATGGGGATACATTAACGTAAGTTCATCAGCGGCTGAATCTGAATCAAATGGAGATGGCATTTATTCGTGGAGAGCGATTTTTAAAGCACCGGGTTTACCAGATTTTTCGGTGGAAATTGTCTCAAAAAGCGATGCCAATTGCTTTGTTGTAGATGATGGGAATGAGAATAACCCACTTTATCTAAGTAAAGATCCTATGGATGCGGAATCAACCAGGAGAGACGTATTTAAAATTGACTATCGATGTGATTATTTAGAAAAATTATTGGATGAGGCTCTTACACAGATTGAGCCATGGCCGCTAAGATTAACCCAAGCGATTGACTTATGGTCTAAGGTTGAGAGCCTTACGGCTGTAAAATTGGCAAGTATATAAAAGTTTGACTTATTATTTCAAAGCTGTGAGAAATAGTAATTTCATATATTCTTGCCACCTCGTGCTGAACTGCTATCAATTTAGGTAGGCACTTTCTGCCTCGGCATACTCTAAGCGTCGTCGCAACTCTGCAGGCGTGAGCTCAGAGGTAGGCTTTTTAAGTAAGGCTTTGATATTGAAGTGGGGCATAGAAGATCGTCCTCTCGGTCGATTAGCAAGGGCTGTAATACCACCTTCATTGTAGAGTTTTTGCCATTGCAAAATCGAACTCATACTGCCAATCCCAAAGTGGGCTGCAGCTGGTCTGGCTGATATCTGGTGTTTGGCCATGTACTCCAGAGCCTGAACTTTGAACTGCGGGGAGTGATGGTGGTATTGGGGGTCTAGACCTGCAGGACCCTCTGACTGATAAGCCAAAATCCAATTACAGACCTGTGCATGACTAATCTCAAAGAGATGAGCTACCCATTTTTGACCACCTGACTTTAAAAACTCTTGAACTACCTTTAACTTGAACTGCTTGCTGTACTTGCCCATAAAACAAAACCCCCTTGGTTGGACATAACGTTCAACTTTTGGGGGCAGTTCAACAAAGCGGTGTTTTTTTATGTCTGGAATTTGAGTACGAATGCCAGGATGGTGTTGAGGATCCCTTTTTATAAGGCGACACCCCATTTTGAGGTACCTGGGGGTGCTTGGGTAGAGGCTCTAGGTGAGGGTGAATTAGGTACTTTTTCTATATTTCTAAAGCCCCCTAACCACAATCTAAATTAGAGTAATATTTTATTAATTAATTAATGATGAAAGTTAGAAATGAGTGATTGGACTGCAGGCTACGTAGCCGATATTGGATATACCTATGGCTACTATTTGGAGCTCAATCCCCTGCGGGTGAAGCTGGCATTAATCAATGCTGGCATAACACCACCCGAAGTGACCAGCGCTTGTGAATTAGGCTTTGGTCAGGGCCTATCAGCCAATATTCATGCTGCTACTACGAATATTAATTGGACAGGTACAGACTTTAATCCAGCCCAAGCTGGGTTTGCGCAAGAATTAGCAACGGTTTCAGGTAATGGCGCCAAGCTCTATGACGAATCTTTTGCGGAGTTTGCTGCCAGAGATGATTTACCAGAGTTTGACTATATTGGATTGCATGGTATTTGGAGTTGGATCTCCGATGAGAACCGAGCGGTGATTGTGGACTTTATTGAGCGCAAGCTTAAAGTGGGCGGCGTTCTTTATATTAGTTACAACACTCAACCCGGTTGGGCAGCGATGATTCCGATGAGAGATTTGCTAACTGAACACGCTGAAGTGATGGGAGTGCCTGGTCAAGGTATTAGTGCGCGTATTGGCGGTGCTCTGGAATTTGCAGAAAAACTGATCGCTACTAACCCCTTATTTACCAGAGTAAATACGAGTGTTGGTGAGCGCTTTTCAAAGCTCAAAGATCAAAATCGCCATTATTTAGCGCATGAATATTTCAATCAAGATTGGTTGCCCATGCCATTTGCAAAAATGGCCAGCTGGTTAGCGCCCGCTAAATTAAACTACGCTTGTTCAGCCCATTATCCCGATCATATTGATGTCATCAATTTGAGTCCTGAGCAACAGGCCTTGTTGGCGCAGATTCCCGAGAAGATGTTTGCACAAACAGTGCGTGATTTCATGGTCAATCAGCAGTTTCGTAAAGACTATTGGGTCAAGGGGGCAAGAAGTTTGACTTTATTAGAGCAAGCTGAAGCTTTGCGCACACAAAAGGTGATTCTGATTACTCCTAAAGAGGATGTTTCATTAAAAATTAATGGCATCGTTGGTGAAGTCAGCCTACAAGAGGCAGTGTATGGGCCAATCTTAGATGCCCTATCTGACTATCAAGCTAAAACACTAGGCGAACTAGAGCAGCTTCTTAGGGATAAAGGCGTTAATTTTGCTCAAATTGTACAAGCTG
>Ga0364886_10513_pt1 | contig 17644 bp, 17 predicted proteins | sample ExccelJu500001D3_4_FD_206926 | JGI IMG/M metagenome (GOLD analysis project Ga0364886, IMG submission 206926) | Enriched cells from Trout Bog Lake Hypolimnion, Wisconsin, USA - BchlTB.July23.5000.01.D3 | ecosystem: Environmental > Aquatic > Freshwater > Lake > Hypolimnion/Profundal zone | place... | reverse complement strand
GCTCGGGATGATGAGTACAATTATGCCTATCAGGAGAAATAAATATCCGTCGAATTGGATAAATAGATTTAGCATATCTTTCATGGGATAGTTTTAGCTCTGATTAAATATATATTCCTTTCTCATAATTTCAATTATGCTGATAATCTGATTGTGGGAGAAAAAATATTTCATCTGAAACGGAAATTAAAAACTTATTTCTGCCATCATTTAAGAACCACTGCTCCTATGACAAACAAAAGGAGATGATCCGAACTATCGATATTAGGTGATAATTTGATTTTCGGATAAAATTCCGCATGTTTAAATACATTATCAGTCCATCATGAAAAGAATAATCAGCATAATAGTGTTTTGCATTCTTTTCGGCACCCTATTTTCGCAGGATTATACTAAATATGCGGACCCATTGGTAGGCACGGGAGGAGACGGGCATACATTTCCCGGAGCTCTGTTGCCATTTGGCATGATGCAGCTTAGCCCCGATTCGTGGCGCTCAGGTTACGAAGGCTGCTCGGGCTACAGCTACGCCGATACTATGTTATGCGGTTTCTCGCATACTCACCTAAGTGGAACGGGAATTTCTGATTATGGTGATATATTACTGGTGCCAACCACCGGTAAGGTCAAATTCGGGGAGCAAAACTATATCACACATTTCTCTCATGCCAATGAAAAGGCCAGCCCCGGATATTATTCTGTGATGCTGGATCAGCGCCACATCAAGGTAGAACTGAGCGCTACCAAAAGGACCGGAATACATAAGTATACTTTTCCTCAATCAACCACAGCTAATATCATTCTCGATCTTAACCACCGCGACCGTTTGACAGGCGGCGAAATTAATATCAATGGCAATAACGAAATAACCGGCCATAGGTACAGCACCAGATGGGCATCAAAAAAGAAATGGTATTTTGTGATAGAATTCTCAAAGCCATTCAAAAAGTCGGGTATATCGCGAGCTAGTATTTTATCATGCGCTCTCCATCATGCCAGCGGGTATCTGCTCAAATCTTATGTAACATTTGAAACTACTGAGGGCGAGGTGATCTATGTTAAGATAGGCATCTCTCCAGTGAGTATAGAAGGTGCAAGGAAAAACCTGGAAGCCGAGCAGCCCGGATGGGACTTTGACAAAGTGCGCCGGGATGCCCACGATGAGTGGAATAAAGAGCTGGGCAAAATAGCTGTGGAGAGTAGCGATACATCTGTAATGAGGACTTTTTACTCATCATTGTATCACGTTATGACATGCCCCTCTCTCTATCAGGATGTAGATGGCAAATACCGGGGGCACGACCACAAAATACACGAAGGCAAGGGCTATGAGCAGTATACCGTTTTCTCCCTCTGGGATACGTACAGAGCATTGCATCCGCTTCTGGTACTGATAGACCGAAAACGCACAGGGTATTTTATTAATTCATTTCTTGCTATGTATGAGCAGGGTGGGCTGCTCCCAGTATGGGAACTGGCAGGCCGCGAGACGAGCTGCATGACCGCCTACCACTCAGCCTCTGTCATCAATGATGCCTTTCAGAAAGGGATCACAAATTTCAATATTGATGAAGCTTTGGCCGCTATGAAAAAAAGCGCCACGGCTAAAAAAGCAATGATATTGCGTTATCGTAAAGATAAGTATCTGCCATCGCAATGGTACTCCCTACACAATTATGTGGTAGGCTGGGATGATTACGGCAAATATGGCTATATCCGGAACCGAAGCGGTATCCAGTCTGTATCCAAAACACTGGAATACTGCTATGACGACTGGTGCATAGCGCAGATGGCCTTAAAGCTCAGCAAACAGGACGATTATAATTTCTACATCAAACGCGCGGAGAACTATAAAAAACTGCTTGATACGGTGACAGGATTCATCCGCCCCAGACAGATAGAATTTGAACCAAACTTTGACCCCTATGCTATCACCAATTCATACACAGAGGGCAATGGCTGGCAGTTTTCTTTTTATGTACCTCACGATATATCGGGCCAGATGAAATTGCTGGGCAGCAAAGAGCGCCTTGCCACCATGTTGGACTCATTATTTACTACTACTTCTGTTCTTCACGGCAATTTGCGGCCCGACGTAACTGGAATGGTAGGGCAGTATGCCCATGGCAATGAACCCAGCCATCAGATAGCATACGAATATGACTATGCCGGGCAACCCTGGAAGACACAGTTTCGTGTCAGGTACATCCTGAAAAACCTATATCGCGACCAGCCTGATGGCATCGCGGGCAATGATGACTGCGGACAGATGAGTGCATGGTATGTGCTGAGTGCTATTGGGTTCTATCCGGTGTGTCCGGGCAGCAATGAATATGCCGTTGGTTCTCCCGTAATCGATAAAGCAGCGATACACTTTGAAAGTGGAAAAACATTCACTATCAGAACCGTCAATAATCAGCTAGGCAATGTATATATTAATTCCGCAAAGCTCAACGGTAGCAATTACACCAAAAGCTATTTGACATATGAGGATATGGCAAAGGGTGGTGAAATAGAATTTACGATGAGCGCAGTACCAAATAAAAATTGGGGTTCGTCCGATAGTGATGTGCCGGTTAGTAAAATAGAACACTGACAATGATACTCCTTAGCCATAATCCTAAGTTAAGGCATTAAACTGCCTGAGCTTAGTTGAGAGGTGTCATATCTATTGTGGAGCGAATTAATTGAATATCACAGCAAAGTTTCAATAAGTCGATCTTGAAGTCTACTTATCGGGTTCTATGATCTCTGCTATTAAACTTACAGGATAGTTACCTTTACAATCGATCGCCCCATTTAAATATTCGTTTACATAAACTACGGAATAACTGCATCCTGCCTCTTGGATAAGCCCTCTAAAATGCCTCTCAGCATCCTGCCTCGTTTCAAAGCCAGGTAAATAAGAAGGGGGATAAAGTCTATTGGTTATTTTTATTGCATAGCTCTTTCTCATAATCTTCCAGTCCCCTTTTCATTGATTGCTAATCCAAACAAAAAATAACTGCAAAAATTATTCTGCTGTTGTTGGGTCTATAACAGTTGAAATTTCAGTAACAACATTAGCTGGGAATCCGCCTTGTTTAGCATGTTCTTTAACCAGTTCTTCGTTGGGTGCTATATAAACGCAGTAAATTTTATCAGCCGTTACATAACTATGTACCCATTGAATCCGTGGACCTAAATTGCTCAGCACACCACAAGAAGTTTGTGAAATAGCTTTCAACTGGTCTGACGTTAGTTTACCTGCGCCGGGAATATTCCTTTCTATCAAGTATTTAGGCATGATATGTCTTATTTTGAAATGAAAGATAGTCATGTTTGCTATATCGCCCAACCGTTCTCAGAATTATCTTGGAAACTGAACTAAGGCTATTTCAGGACTGGCATTCCCTAAAACCTTTTATTACTTGAATATCTTGGATCAGTTTCGATAAGTCAACCTTGAAGTCTACTTACCGAACCTATTGCAAAATTCCAATTATTGCTCTTGGGAAATTCCCAATCCCAGACCTGCTATAAAATCCTTTTAAAATCTCATTTTGCAATAGCAGGACAAGTATTATAACCGACGAACAGAGCCATCAAAAGCAAAATACCAGTAACCAACAAAAAGGGATACTCCTTACGACGGAAATGAGTATAAAATGCACCTGCCATTAATATGGCTATGCCACTGGCTGCAATTGAGGTCAGGTAATGTCCATGATGCAAAAGCCTAGGCACTATAACGCTAATACCACACAATACCTCCAATCCGCCAATAATTTTAATATTTGAAGCTGAAAAATCCCCAGCCCAGGCACCACCACTGGCAATTACTTTTTCCTTAGGTTGAAGTAGTTTCATCGCGCCAGCCATTAAAAATGCGAAAGCCAAAAGGCCTTGAATAATCCATATTGCTGTGTTCATCTTGTATACTATTTTTAGTTTACTGACAAGGGTAAAATATCATTTAAGCTATCAAACTATTTCGGGGAACCCTTAAAGAAAGAACACTTCCCGGCCAAATTTTTTGCCGGTAATTTCATTATTTGCGTACACCATATTACCGTTTACAAATGTATTGGTCACTTTGGACCTGAATCTTTGCCCTTCAAGTGGCGACCAATTGCATTTGTAAAGTATATTATCCTTGCTAACAGTCCAGGGCAAATTAGTATCCACTATTGCCAGATCAGCGAAGTAGCCTGCTTTAATATAACCCCGCTTTTCTATCTGAAATAAATTGGCCGGATTATGACACATCTTTTCTACGAGCTTTTCAATACTTATCCGGCCATCTAAATAAAACTCCAGCATTGCGGACAGCGAATGTTGAACCATCGGCATACCAGAAGGGCATTTAGAATAAGATTGCAATTTTTCAGCTAATGTATGAGGTGCATGATCGGTGGAAATAATATCAATCCGGTCATCGTTAACCGCAGCCAATAAGCTTGCACGAATATTAGACGATTTAATAGATGGGTTGCATTTTATCTGGCCCCCTAACCTATCGTAATCCTTATCGCAAAACCAAAGGTGAGGTATGCATACTTCGGCTGTAATTTGCTTGGCTGTTACATTTTTATTGGAATCAAGCAGGATCAGCTCAGAGTTCGTTGACAGGTGCAGCAGGTGAAGACGAGCTCCTGTGCGCCGGGCCAGAGAAACCGCCCTTACTGTTGAGAGGAAGCAAGCCAATTCGCTCCTTATCTCGGTATGAGCATTAAAAGGAATATGCTCGCCAAAACGTTTTGTAAAACCATCCAAGTTATCGTGGATCACATCTTCATGCTCTGAGTGTATGGCAATTAACCCCTTGTAACCTGAAAACAGCTTTTCCATAGTTTCAGGAGATTCGCTGAGCATTAAATTTGCCCCTGACATGTATAAACCATCATCAGTAATACAAAAACAATCGTTGGGATTAAGATTAAGAACGTAATCCAGGTTTTTATGACAAACGCCCATATAAAATCCATAGTTGGCTATTGAATTTTGAGAAGCGATTTTATTTTTTTCGTCAATTTCTTTTTTCCCTAAAACATTTGGAATTGTATTAGGCATTTCGAGGAATGTTGTAACACCACCAGCTACCGCTGCACGGGATTCCGTAAAAATCTCACCTTTATGATTAAGGCCGGGATCCCGGAAATGAACATGCGAATCAATTATACCTGGTAAAAGAAATTTTCCCTTCGCTTCAATAACCCGGAAATCACTTGAACGGCTGATGGTTCCGATCTCAGCAATTAGTTCTCCTTCTATAAGTACATCACCTACGTTAATCTTTCCCTCATTTACAATCGAGGCGTCCTTAATCAGTGTTTTATCGGCCATAAAAAATATCAGGGATTACATATATCACAAAACCTCGGCTCCTGAACTTTTTTCTTATTGGGGTATAAATCTTCTTTAGTAAAGCCGCATTTAGTGCAGCGGTAGATATAGCTTAATACCGATCGCGTGGGAGTACCGCACCATTTGCAAGGAAGGCCAAGTTTTGCATCCATAATACCAAAACCCGGTGTGTTGCACTTTGGACAGCATGTGCTGATCTTAGCTGCTAATTTTTCCGCCGCCATTGAAATAACAGCCATGCGGGTAGGATTATACATAGCTCTCATATCGGTTTCAACAAATACTTCCTGGTATTTTTTATTTAGACCTGTGAATGACTTATCCAAGAAATCCCAATCCATTATGCCATTGACAATATCAATACTCTCTTCATGCGATTTCCGGAGAATTAATGCATGCGAGGGGAACTTTGCCCTCTCGGCGAAGTATATCAACTCCTCTTTGCTTTTAACAGCCTGGGCGCTAAAGTTAGTTTCCGTACTAAGTTCCCTCGCGTAAATCTCCAGACCATTTTTTTTATCCATGAAGAACATCCATTCATCATCAGCTGGAATAAAGGGGATGGTTGGATGCGCACCAAATGAACCTTCGCTTGCTATTGCTAAATCACAATTGCTGATTTCCATTGCCAGCAGGCATTTTTTTCTGGCGGTAGTTAATGGGTCCGTTGCCCTTTCCACTTCGCCGGTAAAAGTCCCCAACGAGTCGGTATCGAAGTTGTGCGGTACAAAGCATTCTACTTCGAACCGACTCTCTAACACCGGGGCAATTACCTCTTCCTTTCCATGCTTGGTAGCGATTACCACCTTTCTGCCTTTAAAAATGCTCATCATAGCAACTACTGCACCCTTTATTGACTTATTTAATGATTTTCACTTCAATCGTGCTGCGTATTTCCAGATTAAGTTGCTGTTGTAGCGCAAATTCCGAAGTGTGCTTTACTGCCTCCATTATGGTCTGCAACTCCTTGATTCGCGTTTCATGATTCGATTCATCTTTGCCGAATCTTATTTTATTGCTGAATTCTTCCACGCCGTGATACTTTTCTTTGCTTATCAGCAGGTTCATCAGCAAGCTTCGCCCTTCTTCGGGGGTAAATACCCCGTTTATCAGCGTAAAATTTTGCGCACTCTCCATGGTAGCCTGGGATTATAAAAGATCTTAAAATGGTGGTGATTTCAACTATTGGCCTTGTCCAAGAGCATAACAAGGTTTGCCATCAAAATCATATAAGTTCTCGGTCTTGATGGTATCGATTTTGAGGTTATCTGCCTGGTAGAGTATTTGGGAGATCAGAATTTTATCCAGTATATGGCCATCTGCCGGTTTAAACCTACACCGCCAGTGATCCGTGCAAAATGTTTCTTCAAAACCTTCCGGCCATACCTTGATACCCCGGTTGGTTATCATAGTGAGTTTTACCTCGCATACCTCCTCTATTTGCTGCATTATTTTAGCAAGGTTATCAGGGCTGCTGCCGGTGTGATGAACAAAAATATCTACCCCCACCAGTTCTTTTTTCGAAGGTGCCTTTCTCTGATATTTCGGGAGTTTAAGGGCAGAACCCTTGGCATAGGAAACCGGTTTTAATATGCCTGGTTTACCTCCCAGGTTAGCAATTACGGCTTCGGCAAACTCGCTGGTACCAACTTTTTGTTTGCTTGTCCCTTCTTTAAAAATGTCATAAGTATGGACTCCGTCTTCTATGGTTTTTAACCAAGCATTCTGAACTTTTTCGGCGACCTCAGTTTGGCCGATATGGTTGAGCATCAATATGGCCCCCTGCAACAACCCCGATGGGTTTGCCATATTTTGCCCTGCCCTTCTTGGCGCCGAGCCGTGGATGGCCTCGAACATGGCGCATTGCTCACCAATATTTGCAGAACCGGCCAAACCCACAGAGCCTGCAATTTGCGCGGCGACATCGGAGAGGATATCACCGTATAAGTTCGGCATAACTATTACATCAAAGGATTCCGGTGTATCTGCCATTTTCGCAGCGCCTATATCAATAATCCAGTGTTCGTTCTGGATTTCGGGATATTCAGCGGCTATCTCGTCAAATACTTTGTGAAACAAACCATCGGTCTGTTTCATGATATTATCTTTGGTAAAGCAGGTAACTTTTTTTCTACCATATTGCTTGGCATATTCGAAGGCATAACGAACAATCTTTTCACAGCCTGGGCGGCTTATTAATTTAAGGCACTGGGTTACTTCATCCGTTTGCTGGTGTTCTATACCAGCATAAAGGTCCTCCTCATTTTCCCGGATGATGACTATATCCATTTCAGGATGTTTGGTCTTTACAAAAGGATGCATGCTCATGCAAGGCCTTACGTTGGAGTAGAGTCCCAGAAATTTGCGGGTGGTGACATTCAGGCTTTTATACCCTCCCCCCTGTGGAGTAGTAATAGGCGCTTTTAGGAATATCTTGTTCCGGCGTATCACATCCCAGCTTTCCCTGGCTATTCCCGCCGTATTTCCTGCCAGGTATACTTTTTCGCCTACCTCAATCTCCTCAATTTCAATTTTAGCGCCAGCGGCCAAAATGATTTTGAGCGTGGCATCCATGATTTCGGGGCCTATGCCATCTCCTTTTGCTACAGTTACTTTTGTCATTTTTTGGTTGGGTTTTGTTTAATAATGGTGCAAAAGTGTGTGTAATAATTATAACCATTCATTTATCTTTGTAATGAAAACCATAAACTTTATTTATGAATTACACTTTACGTCAGTTACAGGTCTTCCTTAAAATAACTCAAACATTGAGTGTAACAAAGGCAGCAGAGGAGTTACATTTAACCCAACCGGCTGTTTCCATTCAGCTAAAAAACCTGCAAGACCAGTTTGACATTCCGCTTACCGAAGTTGTAGGCCGGAAGGTTTACATCACTGATTTTGGCAAAGAGATTGCCCTGGCCGCTGAAAAGATTTTAAACGAGGTATATGCCATCAACTACAAAACCCATGCACACAAGGGCCAGTTAACGGGCCGGTTGAAGTTGTCAGTCGTTTCAACTGGCAAATATGTTATGCCATATTTTTTAGTTGATTTTTTGAAAAAATATCCCGGTGTTGAGCTATTGATGGATGTAACAAATAAGAGCAGGGTGATTGAAAGTTTAGAGAAGAACGAGGTGGATTTTTCCCTGGTTTCGGTAATACCCGAAAACCTGAATATTGAGAAAGTTACACTTATGCAGAATAAGTTATTTCTGGTAGCTAACTCTGAAATCAAATTCAAGAGCAAACCATACGGCACCAGAATTTTCGAAAGCCTGCCTTTGATATACCGGGAAGAAGGTTCAGGCACACGTTATGTAATGGAAAAATTTATAGCTAACAATGAGCTGCCAGTAATAAAAAAGATGGAACTCACATCCAACGAAGCAGTGAAGCAAGCGGTAATCGCCGGATTGGGCTGCTCTATAATGCCGCTTATAGGAATCAAAAACGAATTGAACGATGGCCAGCTACAGATTATTCCGGTAAAGGGGTTGCCAATTAAATCCAACTGGCAATTAATTTGGCTAAAAAATAAGAGCTTTTCACCAGTGGCTGAGTTATATCTTGAATATCTGAAAGTTGAAAAGAACAATATCATCAAAGAAAAATTTGAATGGGTGGGTAAGCATTAAACTTTTCCTATTGACTTTTTAACTATTATTTTTAGTTTAGTCACTTTTACAAGTTGTAAACGATGTATCGAATAAATCCTGCTTGGTTTGAAGATATACAAATAGCTAAAACAACGCCATGCAGTTAATTACATTGGCTAGGTTAAAATCCGTAACATCGTTTATTTTACTCCTGCTACTTCAACATTTTTCCCTGGCGCAAAGTCCATCAGGTATTCATAGCATTCAATGCGGTAATCAAAAAGTAAAGATAACTTCCAAGTATGCGTCTTACAATTTTAAATTTGGTAAACCCAAAATATACGGGAAAGAATGTTATGCTGAAAATGATTCTGCCTTAGTTTTTAACTGTCATGATTCGCTCAATCATTTTGTTCATTTTACACTCCGGGTAAGTGGACGCCATTACTTTGGTTTGGGTGAGCAGTTCTCTTTTTTGGACTTTAACTGTACCAAACCGTTTGTTTTTACAGAAGAGCAAGGAATAGGCCGGGGCGACAAACCTTTAAGCACTCTGACTCGCCTAATTGGTATATCGGGCAATGAATTTTCGTCCTATGCCCCCATGAATTTTTTCTTTTCAGAAAATAACACAGCTTATCTTATTGATGGTCCATATTATACGCGATATGATTTTACAAAGCCTGGAGTTGTTGGAATTTATGCGCTTACCAACCGGTTTAGTATAAAAACCTTTCGGGCAGAAAACCCCAAAAGCCTGCTCACTAAAGTAACGGAAGTAACCGGACGTATGCCTATGCTTCCTGATTGGGCATACGGAGCCTGGCTTGGTCTACAGGGAGGCCAAGACAAAGTCGAACAGGTCGTAAACAAAGCGCTAAAAGCGGGAACACCGGTAAAAGCAATTTGGATACAGGATTGGGTTGGTCGCCGTAAAACGCGTTTTGGATCGCAACTGTGGTGGACTTGGGAGGCAGATCCTCTTGCCTATCCAGACTTTCCCGGTTTTTGCAGAAAGATGAAAGCAAAAGATATCCGCGTATTTGGTTACATCAATTCTTTTATTGCAAATACCGGTGGGTTATACGAAGAAGCAAAGGCGAAAAACTATCTGGTAAAAAATCAGAAAGGAGAAGACTATATCATCAAAACAGCGGGCTTCCCTGCATATCTAGTTGATTTGACAAACCCTGCTGCCTTTGACTGGTTTAAAAATGTGATCAGAAAAAATTTGATTGATGCCGGGTTAAGTGGCTGGATGGCAGATTACGGTGAATGGCTGCCCGCAGATGCCAAATTATTTTCCGGTCTAAACGCCCTGGATTATCACAATCAATATGCAGTAGACTGGGCCAGGCTAAACCGCGAAGCGATACAGGAAGCAGGCAGAGAAGGAGATATCGTTTTTTTCACCCGTAGCGGTTCGGTTGGTTCAGCAAAATACGCTACACTTTTTTGGGCGGGCGACCAGATGGTAAACTGGGGAGAAAATGACGGACTACCTTCAGCCGTTTGCGCTATGATAACATCGGGGTTATCGGGAATAACGCTTAACCATACAGATATAGGTGGTTACACAACCATTGATAATGCACTGCTGAAAGTAAAAAGAGATGAGGAATTATTAAAGCGCTGGATTGAGTTTGCCGCTTTTACACCCGTATTCAGAACCCATGAGGGGTTAAAACCGGCAAGCAATGTTCAATTTTATTCGAACGACTCAATCATGAGTTTCTTTGCACGGTTTGCCAATATCCATTTTAAACTCAGTAATTATTTCAAATTTCTTAATGAAGAGGCCACCAACAAAGGATTACCGGTTATCAGGGCTTTATTGCTTGATTACCCTACTGATACTTTAACTTACAAAATAAAGGATGAATTTTTACTTGGCGATGATATGCTGGTAGCTCCGGTACTAAGCAAGAGTGCAAAATCTAGAGATGTATATTTTCCTGATGATGTTTGGATAAATGTATGGACACAGGAGGAGATTCACGGGCCTATTGTCCTTACTGTTAGTTCAGATTTGGGTTCTCCTCCTGTTTTTATTAAAAAGAACTCCTCTTGGGCAGATAGATTGATGTCTGATTTGCATTAATTGCATAAAGGGACTTAGTAAACACTTTAAGCAAATCCAGTCAAACCTTTTATCCGATTGGTTGTTGATTATTTATGCTTAGAAAATCGCTTATAGCTCTATTATTAATTTTGCTTTGCGCAACAATTTCAATGCATTATATCATGGCAAAAACACCACAACAACCCTATCAAAAAATCGGATCACAGGGCATCCTTGAGTTTAGATATTATCCGGAATCAGTAATGGCAACCGTAAATAATTCCGACACTACATACCGCGGTAGTTCAGGTAAAAATTTTCGGGTTTTAGCTGGCTATATTTTGGGCGGCAACGAAAAGAGCGAAAAAATAGCCATGACAGCGCCGGTACATATGAGCCGGGATAATAGCGGCGCAAGTATGAGCTTTGTAATGCCCGATGGATATAATTTGAATAACCTTCCGGCTCCTTCCACCTCCTCAATTAAGCTACATAAAACGGAAGATGAGTACGTTGCTGTTATCCGATTCGGTGGATATGCTTCAGATAAAAAAATTGCAGTGAAGCAAAAGGAGCTAGGTGAGCTCTTGAAAAAGGAAGGAATAGAGCATCTGAATAATTTTCGCTTTTTGGGCTACAACGCTCCATGGGATTTTCTATTCCGGAGGAATGAAATTATAGTTAGCATAAGCAAGGAATCCGCTATGAAGTTTAAGCACTGAAACCAATTTGGCTGGAGAAAAGCCTTCTGCTATAAATACAAGCCAATTTGTGAATTATTAAAAAAATTGAGGTTCGGAGCGATAACCCTGTCTATTGACCCGGATCAATAGCCTTCTGTCTATGACGGAGATATAACAGGTTAGCCGAAATTGAAATAATCCAGAAGCAAATCAGCAGGCAGTAGCTCCATTCCAGAATAGGAAGCGCCCAAAATGATGGACGGCTAAAGTTACGAAAATCATAAACGTATTGGTTAAGCGTTTCCTTAGGCCATACCAAAACAATAAGATACAAGATTGCTACGTGCAGACCCAGATAATTAATATAACGGTGAAAACCTCTTTCACTGTTTTGCCAAGAGGTATAGCAAAACAAGCCTATTGAAATCATTGCACCGGTGAAAAAGATTTTGGCCGCCACCACATGGTGTGGCCAGTCGTCCGCAGGGTAATAACCGATGGTTGAAAAGCTCAGCGCGGCTATCACTCCAATAAAAGCGGCAATCTTTACAATCCGGCCTTTACCAAAAAAATTCGCAAGACCAAAGTTGAATGCCAGCATCAGAATACCGCCTAACATCAAACAGTGATTAAAAACATTGGACATTGGACTCGCCTCTGGCGTACCCAACTCCGAAATAAAGTGATTCCGGGGTGAATAAAATCCGGGACCGGAATAATGGCTGAATGAGACCAATAGCCCGTAACCGATAGTAGCACATGTCAAAACCCCTATAATCGCCGTGATGTTATTTGGATCGGATGATTTAAACCTGTAATTCATAAACATTCTTTGGGTTGGCGAAATTACAAATACCAAATTTCAAAGTCAACTGAAATGTACGGTTCTTTCCTATTCTTACAAGTGTAACCTTAAAAAGCTCGGTGGTGATTCCGTAAACAAATTGAATCTTCTTTCAGGGGTACAACATCTGTCCCGGCAAACGCAATACTAATTTCCGCTTGACAAGGCCTTTCTCAGCCTTTAGTATTATTGGTTTACACTATTTATTACCCTTATTGGCACAACTTTAATTTTCATATACGGATAATAAGGCAGGGTAGAAAGCTTTGCATGAACATCCTCAGAATCTCGAGCCATGATAACCATGTAAATTCCGGACATATCAAGTTTTATAAAGCTATCCACGATAGTCCCATTTAACTCCAGGGCCTTTACCTGCTCTTGCTCTTTCGGAAGTAGTTCCATTCTTGTGCTATTATCTAATCCTTCCAAAAGGATGTCAACCATAAATTTTTTCATTTTCTCTTTTTTAGTTGGTTCAAAAAAACTTCATACCATTTCGGTTATCACTTTTAATAACTTAGGATTAAAAACCCGCAATTATCAATATAACCCAAATCACTACTAAACAAATTCTTTACCCCATTTGTATAATTCTGCCAGAATAGGTTCCAGCTTTTTACCTTTTTCGGTTAAAGTATATTCCACGGTTGGAGGTACCGTTGCATAAGCCTCTCTGATAATAATTTTATTTGCCTCCATAGATTTCAATTCCTTTACAAGCATCCGGGTATTAATGCCTTCTATACTTCGCTCTAATTCCTTAAATCGCTTTTTGCCATCTAAAAGTGCATATACGATGGAGAATGCCCATTTGCCCCCTAAAATTTCCAAAACATCTCTTATTGGACAGTTTAAGGCATTTATTTTTAGTAAATCTGTTTCCGTAATTTGCTGATTATCCATAATGCTTTACATTTTGTTACTACTATACATTCATGTAACTACTTGCAAATGTAAAGTATTAGCTTCTTGTTTGCAACGAAAATCAAAAAAATGGAAACCATTAATAATAAAGACCAACCTATCGTTGGCACTGCCGCAAAAGCCGGAGCCATATTTTTAGCCCTATGGGGTATTTTACACGTATGGGTTGGTTATGAAGGTATACACCGCTATTTAACCATGGACATTGGCGGTATGTGGAACATGGTAGGGGGTGGCAGTAATGCGCCGCATAATTTAATACAGGTTACCACTGACTCACTGACAGCCAATATGCAAAAGCACCTGTTGTTGAATTTCTGTCTGGATGTAGGTGGTTACGGAGTGCTGGGGTTAATATTAGCCTGGGTGATTTACAAAAGAGGTTCCTGGATAGCATATTTGATTACAGTAGTTGCAATTGGCATTGCCGATTTGTCATTCTCCTTTGCGCTGGTAATGCCTGGCATTATAGAACCTAATATTCCCACTATCAGCGGGCCAATTATCTGGTTTATTGCCATCGGCCTGATTCCATTTGGATTACCTTCACTATCGAAAAAATAAATAATGTATGAGTAAATCAGTATTAATAATAGGTGGAACCGGATACCTGGGCGGAAAGGTTATCAATCATTTATTAAGTCGCGGAGCCAAAGTGTTTGCATTGGTGCGTGAAAGTTCTGACACCAAAGGGTTGGAATCGAAAGGTGTTCAGATAATCAGAGGTGATTTATCAAAACCGGAAACACTAGTACCAGCTTTAAAAAATATGGACACAGTTATCTCTACTGCCATCGGATATTCGAACAGAAAGAAAGGCGACAATCTGAAAAGTGTAGATGATCTCGGAAACCGCAACCTTATAGATGCTTTGAAAGAGGCAAAAACCCAAAGGTTTGTTTTCACCAGCGTGTTAAACGTGCATCAGGCAGAATCGGTACCTCATTTTTGGCAGAAGAAGCTCATTGAAGATTATATGGACCAAAAGGGAGTTCCTTACATTGCCTTAAGACCCGGTGCGTTTTTGGACCAAACTCCTAAAAATGATTTTTATGCCGGTGGTTTAAAGAAAGGCAACTTGAAAGTTATGGGGTCTACTTCTGTTAAATGGACTTATATTTTGTCAGATGATGTTGCTAAGTATCTGGCAACAGCGGCTTTAGATGATAGCATCCCTTTAGGAAGAATTGACATCGGCATGAATGAACCAATGAATGCTGAAATGCTTGCAAAATATGCTTCTGAATACACCGGCATGCCAATAAAGGTAAGTGCCCTGCCATGGGCGCTAATCGGCTCTGTTTTTTCATTTGCTGGTCTTTTTAAACCGGAAATGGCAGACTTGAAAAAAATGTTTGATTATATGTTTACCGGTCGATATGTAGCCGATACCTCATTGCAGCAAAAGTATTTTGGAGAAGTGCCAAATGTAAAGGAATCTGTTTTTAGGTATTGCCAGCAGATTGGATTGACAAGGAATGCCTTTTAATATTCTGGGGTTCTAGTCAAGGCCTTCGACTCTTCCACATATAGTCAAATGGCAGAGCATTTGCTGGTGTAAGCATCCGGCTAGAATCTGTAGAAATAGTATGTGAAGCGAACACCTAATAAAATAATGGTTGATACTAAAGATGATGAACAATAATGCTATATGGTTTTTTCTTCTATCATTCCTTTCCATGAAACAAATCCTTTCTTCGGACTTGAATAATCATGGACGATCCGCGAAAAGTTTTCGGGGTTAGAGTCCAAATACATCTGACGGCCTCCGCTTATTAGTTGAGTAATAGCTTTATCAATGATCTGCAACTGTTGATGAAAGTCTTCGGACTCTTTGTTTAGATGCCAGATATAAGTAGCTTCTTCCGTATCCAGTGTTTCAAGAATTATGTGATATTGTTTTTCGCCCGTGATAAGAAATACAAATGAAAATGGTGTAAGGACAAAACGTATTCTCATTACGTTTACATCATGTCTTTGAGCCAAATATTTCAACTGGTAAAAATGCTTCACATTTTTCCACCTTAACAGGTCGTCAAGAAAGTTCTGTTCTGATTGATACAGTGGAGTAGGATTTTTATCGGGATTCACGCATTCGTTCAGGCCAAGTATGCCGTTTTTACCTCTACCATTTTTTCTGCCGAGCACATCTTTGGCAAGAAAACGGAATTTCATCCCTTCAATTATTTCCTGATTGAGTCGTTCTAGATCGAATGAAGTAGCATTTTTTGAAATCAAATTCCCATTTCGAATTTCTAAGCGGATACCTATTTTTACCTTTTTTGATTTTAAGATTTTCGAAAAATAAGGTTTCAATACCTCAAATTCCGGACGTATATCTTCATTGGCTATCTCGAATTTTAACTGCTGATACAAATGCTGAGAAAAATAGCTAATCCCTATAGTTCCATAACCAAATTCGAGCATTGCAATGGGAAATTTTATCACTTCCTCAATTATCTCAGCCAGTTCTTCCTCAACTTTTTCCTTTCTTGGGACAGTCGTCACATTTACTTTACCCGGAACTTGGTTTTTAATTATGACGCATTTTAAAAATTTATTTGTATCAAGTGACCGAAAGCGAATTGCCTGTACATCCATGAATGGCAGGCGATTTGCATTATCCCCTATTTCTTTGCAATCATAGTTTACTACCTCACAGAATAACAGTTTCCTTTCATCATCAAATTTTAATACTCTAACAAGCCACCGAATATTCTGTCGGAATTCCTGAACTGAATCAGGAAGTCCTAAAGCGTTTAGTTCGAGTATTTCCTGGTTTCCGTCTATCCGCACTGTGTTTATGTGAAAATACAAAATCAACTCCTGGCTTTCTTTGAGAGCTCCATTCTTTCTTAATTTATTATAGTATTTGTTTCGTTGCAGAAATAACTTGTCGAGGTAATCAATCCTTAAATCTCTGTAGTCATAAATCATAGGAGCGAATTCCCCCCTTTGAACTCGGCCTGAACTATTAATATTTCTCAAAAAATTAGAAACTATTCATATAAGCGGAAATGGTATAGCAGATAAAAAAATTCACATTAATAAAACCTCTCCCGAGCAATTCAAAAGCGATGAGCAGGCGGAGAGTTACTTAGCCGAATCGGGAATTATAACCTGGAATGTAGTTAAAAAAGAAAAACTGCTGCCACAAATATACCAGGACGAGGAGAAGTCAAAGAAACAAAAATATAGTTTGGGCATTGCATGGAGAGATGATTTAGGAGATCGAACTTTTAAATTATTTTCTTTTTTCCCCACAAAGGAGCACTTAAATCTTCCATGTATAGTACATGCTACTTTCGATTTAAGCAGCAACCGGAATGGATTAAATGAATCACCTAAGAACGAATTTATCTTGAATGAGTTGGTTGAGCTTTTAGGGAAAGTTGCGATACAGATAAAAAAAAATCCAAGTGATTGGCAGTCCTGCAAAATCCTTACAGTTGTCGGTGACAATCCAAATCCAATCTTTACGAGCTTTTTTGAAAAATTAAGCACACTAAAAAATAACTTGCCTATTTTCCCCTGCGCAAACGATAATTATTCTATTATTAGCGAAGTAAAATATTACTCCGATAAATTCTCTAGCTGGGTAATTGCAAATAGTTTTTCAGAAACATTTCCTGAGATCTTAAAACCAATTCCACAGGATTTAAAGGTAATGCTCGAGCAACCAAATAGTACCTACGAAAAGCAGGTATTTATACAAAAGATAGATAATGTTTCCGGGTTTATCAAAGATGATAAGAGCAGAGCAGATTTACTGGTTATGCTTACCGGAAAAGAGTTTAAGAATTCTACAAATGAGGATTACTATAGTTTGCTAACTGGGCAAGATGGAAAAGTAATCAGTAAAGATAAAATAGCTTTCACTCCGCAACCAAGGGGACAGCAAAAAATGAAGTTACCTTATTTTGTAAAACTGGATACAATTAATGAAAATCTATATGATGAATTGGACAAAATTATTCCCAGAAATGATGCTGTCGAAAAGAGAGAGCGAGATATACAAAATTATCTTAGATCAATAGTCTATATCAAGGATTATGATGCAAATCCAATAATTAAACGAATTGTAGCTGATACTCGCGAAGAGATTAATTCCGGTAATATCGATAAACACGCAATCCTTAAAGAAATGGTTGCAGCCTTGTTTATAAACTATCGAAATATA
>Ga0364886_10510_pt1 | contig 17757 bp, 7 predicted proteins | sample ExccelJu500001D3_4_FD_206926 | JGI IMG/M metagenome (GOLD analysis project Ga0364886, IMG submission 206926) | Enriched cells from Trout Bog Lake Hypolimnion, Wisconsin, USA - BchlTB.July23.5000.01.D3 | ecosystem: Environmental > Aquatic > Freshwater > Lake > Hypolimnion/Profundal zone | place... | reverse complement strand
ACAAAATGTTAAGAAGGCAAGTTACTTTATGACAGGTATTAATCCAAAATTGCTGCGCAGGAATTTTAAGAAAATTTTATAGTATTGAAATTCAGTCATTTATGCATATATATAAATGCGAAATATGCATAACCTGTAATAAAATACAGGCTGTTTTGCCTGATATTCCCTTCTAAATACGTTAAATTAATCAGACTAAATATAAAAAGCCGCCCCTTTTACAGAGCGGCCTTTATATAATTTTAAACAACTATATAAATATCTAATAACCCGGATTCTGCTGGCTTACAATATTTGCATTTGCCTGTAACTCAGCCTGTGGTATGGGTGCAATCCTTCTGTAATCAGAATATGGGATATTCAGGTTCACATTACCCTGTCCTGCAGGTATTGCTCCCGGATTTGCTACACGGGCAATGGGTAGTTTAAGCCTGTTCAGATCATAAAAACGGTCACCTTCAAAAGCCAGCTCCTTCCTTCTTTCATTTATAATATCGCTCAGTAGTTGATTTCCCGTAGATGTATACTGAAATCCCGGATCGCGCTGTGCCATCAATGCATTCAGGTATGTCTGTGCACTGGTTTGATCACCAGGTAAACTGGCTTCTGCAGCTATCAGATACACTTCTGACAGTCGTATCACTTTTAAATTATCCTTGTCTGCATTCAGGGCATTGGAAAATTTATTTACCAGATATGCAGGAGCACCACTTTTGGTTTTACCTGGCAATATCAATCCTCTGCGAACATCAGTGGATGTATACAGATTATATAACTGAGAGGATGCATAGATATCCTGGTATCCATTTATGTAAATAGCTGCTACATCATCATATCCATTATTATTGATCACATCCGCATCTACTTCAAACATAACTTCTGTCTGATTGGTCTGTATAGCCGGGTTGCCCCAGAATGTAGCCAGATTACCAGCACTTACCAATGAAAAACCACTGTTTTTTATAACATCGGTGGCAGCAGCTTTAGCATTTGTATTATCGCCCATATACAAATACACCCTCGCCAGTAAGCCTTCAATGGCATATTTACTGAATGTAACTGAATTTACATACCCTGGTGCATCTTTATAAGCAGCCTGCAAATCACTTACTATTTGGGTATATACATCTTTAACTGTACTGCGGGTGGGTAACAAATAAGGCTGATAGGTTAATACAATGGGTACACCCAAAGCAGTAGGATTATCAGTATAGGGCCTGGCATAAATATTCACCAGTTTAAAATACAATAATGCCCTTGCTGCTAATGCCTGTGCCTTAATAGAAGCAACACCAGTTGTGGTAACTGTGGAATTTATGATTTGATTAGCCCTTTGTATACCACTATAGGCGGCAGACCACATTTCTCCTGCAACAGCATCTGCGGCTGTTACGCTGTAATTATACTGTGCCAGGTACCTACCGGAATTTTTAATTTCAACATAGGTATTATCTGCCTGTAAATCACCCGACACTTCAAAATCACGGCCATATAAAGCAACAGCACGCAGTTGAGAATATACGCCGTTTAAAGCATTACCCAATGAACTCACTGTATTCAGCGCTTCATTACTGGGTACAGAATCGCTGGGACTTTGTACCGTAAAATCTTTTGTACAAGCAGTAAATAAAAAGGTACCTGAAATGGCAAGTACAGATATTTTATAGATTAATTTTTTCATTTTTTTTCAATTTAAAATCAGCTAATAATAATGCTGTTGCACTACAATCCTATTTTAATACCTCCGGTAACTGTTTTTGGAATATATACATTCAAATCGCCACTGCTGGTTACACCTGCTTCCGGATCAAATGGAATGTTTTTATCAGTACCAAATGTTAACAGGTTAGTACCACGTACATACACCATAATATTGTTGATACGGGCTTTTTTAAGTACAGTTTTAGGTATGGAATAGCTTAACTCCGCATTTCTCAGCCTGATATAATCTCCTTTATATAAAAATCGGGTAGATGCCCGCTGGGAATTATTGTTTCCGCCAAAAATCACCTGCGGAACATTTGTTTTGTCACCAGGTTTCTGCCAGGCTGTCAATTCACTGGTTAACTGGTTAAATGAACCGAGGTATAAACCTTCGCTGCTGGTATAGCTACCCCATAAATTATCTACATAATTGCCAAAATTATAGAAGAACTGTACCTGCAAGGAAAATCCTTTATAGTTAAAGGTATTGGTAAAGGATCCAAAATATTTGGGTGAGGCAGATTTACCGGAAAGGGAAAGTTGCGCACTGGCTAAGCTGCCTGTAGTTTTAGTATGTGTACCATCAGTATACCATAAAGGTGTTCCGTCTGCCGGATTAACCCCTGCCCATTGGCGCATATAAAACTCCTGAATATCGTGGCCTACTGTTATATTAAATACGCCATTACTAACCGGTGCATTTAAATACAGCTGGGTTACCTTGTTTACATTGTGCGAAAAATTAAAACTCACATCCCAGCTAAAACTTTTTGTTACAATTGGTTTGCCACCCAGGGTAATTTCTACTCCCTTATTAGTCATTGCACCAATATTCCGGTTCTGGCTATTGCCCGGAGCTCCGGCAGTTTGAGATAAAGGCACACTTAACAGTAGCTTGGATGTATTTCTGCTGTACCATTCCAAAGTTCCGTATAACCTGTTTTTAAATAAACCAAAATCAACACCTGTATTAAATATAGCATTCAGTTCCCAGGTAAGGTCCGGATTACCCACATTGTTAAGTGCACTACCCGGCTGGCCTGTATAATTATAACCAAATCCAAAAGTTGGTAATGCTGTATAGTTACCAATAGCCTGGTTACCATTAATACCATAAGAGGTACGCAGTTTCAACAGACTGATAGTTTTATTGCCTTTCAGAAAATTTTCTTCATTCATATTCCATGTTCCACCAACAGAATAGAAATTCGCCCACCGGTGATTTACGCCAAAAACAGATGATCCGTCTCTGCGGAAACTACCACTTAAAACATATTTGTCTTTATAATTAACATCAGCAACTGAAAATAAAGAATTGGTGGTATTGCCTGCTACTACAGAATATGCACCAACCGGAGTAGCTGCAGAAGCCAGGTATTGTAAAGCCAGCGTACCCGGGAATGCCTGTCCGGTAGCAGATAACTGGTAAACTTTTTGCTGATATGCTTCGTAACCTGCTTTCAGGTCAAAATAAAAGTCTTTATCCTTGTTTAAGTTTTGTTTATAATCTGCAAAATTACTCCAGGTCCAGTCAAACACCCTTTTATACGCACTGGAACCATAACCCTGTGTACCATACCCATCCCCATAAAACGGATTCAGGTACATATCTTCACTCACATCAAAATATTCACCACTGTACCTGCTGGTAAATTTTAAATTATTCAGAATTTTATATTCACCCAGAACATTACCCCTGATAACAGTTTGTTTCAGGTTATATTTATTATAAGCAGCCTGCACCACCGGATTATAGATACCCCCGCCTAAAGGAAATTCACCATCTGCATCATTGTATCGTAAACTACCATCTTTATTATATGGGGTGTACCAGGGCAATAAAAAGAATTGTGCCAATATCGGATTACCAAAATTACCGGTATTCAGTGGTGTATTCTGATCACTGGTACTTCCGTTCAAACCAGCAGAAAATGTAAGCTTGTCGCTGGCTTTATGGGTTATACTGATATTTCCGTTATATCTTCTAAAATCAGATGCTATAGTTGTTCCCAGCTGGTTAAAACTACCTGCTGACGCATAAAACTGGGTTTTAGGATCTCCTCCACTGATACTTAAGTTATATTGAGCCTGATTACCTGTACGTGTAACCACATCCAGCCAGTTGGTGTTGGTGTTGGTATACCCTGCAGGAATACCTAATCCATTAACTGGGTCCGTAATCACAGCATCTGCACTGGCATTATCCGTAGCATAGCCTGCATTGATCAGCGATTCCCTTAATAAGGTTTGGGATTGTATACTGTTTAAAGGTTTGTTACTGGGTTTAAATGCCAGGGTATTGGCACCGTCTTCTGCTGTAAAATTAATAGCACTTTTCCCGGCTTTAGCCCTTTTAGTAGTAACTATTATTACGCCATTTGCCCCGCGTGAACCGTAAATAGAAGTGGAAGCGGCATCTTTTAATACCGAAATACTTTCAATATCATCCGGATTTAAGGAACTGAGTGCATTGGCTGTGGTGGTTTGTGTGGACAAATCGCCTGTAGTGGCAATCGCACCGTCAATCACCCATAACGGACTGGCACCTGCAGTAATAGACCCAATACCCCTGATACGTATATCCGTATTTGCTCCGGGAGCACCGGAGGAAGAAGTAGATTGAAGCCCTGCTACCGTACCCTGTAAAGCCTTATCCACTGATGTAAATGGCTTGTCTTCAATATCAGCGGCTTTTACAGTAGTTACAGACCCTGTAATATTGGTTTTTTTAAGTTGTCCGTATGCTACTACTACTACTTCAGATAAACTCCCTGTTACAGGTTTTAAAGTAATAGTCAAATTACCTGCTACCCCTACTTCAGTGCTTTCTGCATTAACAGCAGAAATAATCAATGTTTTAACAGAGGTAGGGATGGTAAGGGTAAAAGTACCATCTGTGGAAGAAACTGTACCAATTTTTGTTCCTTTTGCCTGAATAGCAGCACCCGCTACTGCTAACCCTTTATCATCTGTAACCTTACCGGTCACATTTCTCACTTGTGCAAATACTAAGGAGTACATTAGTATAAACACAGATAACATGAGTGCAATTTTTCTCATCTATGTGTTTTTTGGTTTTAAATAAGATATTGTTTAAACTTTAAATAATAAATCTTAAATATTAATATTTTTTTAAGATTGCAAGTTAGTTTATAACACTTATTTAACCAAAAATGTGAACATGATTTCAATCAGTAAAATATTGAATGAATGCACAAACCGGCACAGGACTAATTTTAAAAACCGGTTAGACTGTGTGTATTTACATTACCACTCCAATACTACTTTTATTCCATCTGGGTTGTTTTCAAAACTCAGGAAACTTGTGTTGCTCAAGCTATCCCAGGAAGTTTTCAGATCCGTTGCATTTTTACCTGCTGCATTCCGTACAATTATTTTCTTTGGAGCTGAAGGCAGCAATACACGCATTACATTAATGGTATTTGCTGGGCTTTTCGCAATAAATGAATAAGAATGTTTGCTTATTTTTTCATCGTAAATACGCGCAGCACTTGCAAGCACCTGTGGTGTTTGTGGATGGATTACTTTATCAATATTAAACAGGTACCCCTGCTCCCCCGGATTTAGCTTTTTTTCGCTGATTACAGGTAAGTTCGGATCAAATAAATCAATCAACCTTCCTTTGATTATATAGGGTTCCTCGTTAACACTTTCATCCAGTACCGAAATAATTTCATAGGGCCCCCGGGACAAATAAAAATTATTTTTGTATTGGATCATCTTCCCAGTAGATTGTTGATACAGTTCCTCCACTTTATCACGCAATGCAAAATCCCTGTTGCTTTCCAGCACATATTCTTTTGGATCCATCCGGATAATGCATATTTTACCTTTGCCAATCTGGTAAGTGCCTGCTTTGGGGTTTTGCCCGATACCCAATTTTTCAAACAGATCATCTGCTGGGCATTTGTATTTTTTATCACCAGTATTCCACCATTCTTTTACCAATTGGAATGGATCATCATCCCTGCCGGAATAAACAATGATTCCTCCATTCCTTACCCAATCAGCCAATTGTTTATGCGGCTCTTCTGACAGTGGTTTAATATTTGAATAAGACATCAGGAGCATCTTTGTATTACTGAGCACCTGTTTATATCCCAAATTTTCTAAATGGACAATATTCACCGGCACGCCTCTTTTTAAAAAAGGCAATGCTTCCCCATAGAAATTTGATAATGCAGGATCCATCAGTCTGTTGCTGGTTGGAAAACGGAAAAACATTCCTGCTGTTTCATAAAAATTATGGATGTTGCGTTCTGCCCATGCTTTACCATCATCGTGCATCGGTAGCCGCTGAAACATGATGGAATTTCCCAGCAACACACTGATACCCTGTGTACCCGAAGTCCTGTTTTCTGAAACTTTTATATGATTAAGTGAATTAATCATGACCAACAACTGGGTGGAATATGTACGCGGCATCGATGCCTCTTCATTGCTGGAACTTCCAACAAAGTACTTTCCATCAAATATGCGGTCCGGCCACGGCATTACTTCATAAGTTTCAACATCCGGATAAAAAAGCTCGGCAGTAAAAGTGGTCTGATAGTTCTTTTTATAATCGGCCCAATCGCGCCTTGTATCTTCTACCGGATCATTTTCAAACCAGATTTTCCGGTTGGTCGGCACCGTCATAGACTGCATGCACCCATATTCCAGAAAAGCTGTTTCAAAACTCCGCTCCTTTGCAATGCCATTAAAATAATTGGGCTCCCTCGCTGTGCCAGTCCATGATTGAACTATGTATCCATCTACGCATGCCAGGGAAGCCAGGCTTGCTTCCGGACTAACGATATTCCAGGATGCATAATTTAACAGCGAATGGGTGGGCACATAACAATGCATAGTTATACCCTTGGTTTTACCATATTCTTTTGCATAAGTAAAACACTCCTTTAACGCACGGTAATAAAGAAAATATTTCAGCTTGTTAGACAGGTAAGTATTCTCTGGTGATTCGTGCTGCGGACGCCAGTCGAAACCATAATAATCTTTCCATTCTTTTTTAAACCCGTTACTATAGCCTGCACGGGCCCAATATTCCGGCTCTTCCAGGTAAATAGCGTCTATACCATTATCAATCACCCTTTTAATAATTTGTTCTTTAAAATATTTCAGGTAATTCATGGATGGAACAAAATAAGGCGTGTTACCGCCATGCCAGATCGTGTCGCCATTTTGTTCAACCTGAGCTTCATCAAAATGGGTTTTCCCATCCCATTTGCCAAGGAAATAATCCTGGTAACCACCCCAAGACATGCCGGTCATAAACTGTGCGTTGTAACCATGGTCGCGCCAGGACTGGACACGCTTCTCAAAATTATTGCCCGGCTCATTGCTCACACCATACACAATCGCAGCATCTGATCGGGTATCAGTAGTTGGTTTCCAGATTCCACCCGTTTGAAAAGTTGTTTTCTCTTTCTTTACGGGTAATGTATCAGCAATTTTATTTTCTATATCTGGTTTTACACTTGTACTGTTACTTGTTTCCTGCCACAATATTTCAGGGGAAGCATTGGAAGCAGTTGCAAATAACAATGCAGCTGAAACAAAACAAATGAAACTGTTTTCTTTCATAATTTTATCAATTTTTAGGATACGATTACATGATTTCAATGATCACTATACGCAGAAAATGAATACGGATAAGCTTCTTTAGTTACTCCTTTATTTTTATTGGGTTGAGGGCCCATGATAGTCGTAAAATTTCCCCCTTTCAAAATATCGAAGTGACTGATCCAGTTTTTATTGTACGCCACACCATTCAGTTTCGCAAGCTGCACATACCTGTTTTTATCACTGTTACCCGGTGCTTCAAAACTAAACTGTTTGCCATTTTCCAAATGCAGGGTTATTTTTTTAAATAAGGGTGCACCTAATACATATTGATCAGTAGCCGGACAAACCGGATAAAATCCCAATGCGGAAAATACATACCACGCAGATGTCTGTCCATTATCCTCATCCCCACAATAACCATCGGGTGTGGCTTTATACATACGGTTCATCACCTCCCTTGCCCAGTATTGTGTTTTCCAGGGTTGCCCGGCATAATTGTACAGGTAAATCATATGTTGTATGGGTTGGTTACCATGCGCATACTGCCCCATATTGGCAATCTGCATTTCTCGTATTTCGTGTATAGTAAAGCCATAATAAATATCATCAAATACAGGAGGCATCACAAATACCGAGTCCAGCATTTTTACAAACATGGCTCTACCACCCATCAGTTTTGAGAGCCCTGCTATATCATGAAAAACACCCCAGGTATAATGCCAGCTATTTCCTTCGGTAAAAGCATCTCCCCATTTAAATGGATTAAATGGCGACTGAAAACTGCCGTCTTCATTCTTCCCTCGCATCAGCTTTGTGGCTGTATCAAATAAATTACGGTAGTTCTGGCTTCTTTTGGCATAAAATTCAATTTCCTTTTCGGGCTTGTTCAATGCTTTTGCCAACTGACTGATAGTAAAATCATCGTACGCATATTCCAGGGTACGAGCCGCATTTTCATTAATATGTACATTATACGGAATATACCCTAACCGGTTATAATAGTCAATTCCCTTGCGGCCTACAGCACTGATAGGGCCTTCATGGTTTGCTCCTTTTATTACTGCCTCGTACAGGGTATTAATATCGTAACCACGCATTCCTTTAATGTAAGCATCTGCAACAACCGAAGCTGAGTTATTCCCTACCATAATATCCCGGTAACCCGGACTTGACCATTCCGGCAACCATCCTCCTTCTTTATAATCATTCACCAATCCTTCCTGCATTTCTTTGTTGATGGAAGGATACAATAGATTTAGAAATGGATACAAAGCCCGGAATGTATCCCAGAAGCCTGTACCACCAAACAGGTATCCGGGTAATACTTTACCATTGTAAGGGCTGTAGTGTATAGGATTTCCTGCGGCATCTTTTTCATATAATTTCATGGGAAAAAATAGCATGCGGTATAAGGTTGAATAGAAGGTTCGTACCTGGTCAACCGTTCCGCCTTCGACCATTATCCGGCCAGCCGTTTTGTTCCAGACTGCTTTTGCTTTTAACTTTACAGCCTCAAAATTATCCTTCCCAATTTCCTTTAAATTTTGCTCCGCCTGCTCTATACTGATAAAAGAAGAAGCAACCCTGGCATTGACAAACCCTCCCCGGTTTGCTATGTTAAAACCAACAATAGCCCCCACATGGTCTGCCTTTAATTCTAATTGTGAAGAAGCTGGCTGTTTATCCTGCCAGGAATTTACATTGGTAAAAGGTTTATCAAAAATGATTACAAAGTAATTAGCGAAATTTTTTGCCACCCCCCCGCTATTCCTGATACTATATCCCAAAATTTTATTTTCAGCAGGAATTATTTTAATATACGATCCCTTGTCAAAAGCATCTATCACTACAAACGCACTATCTGTTTTAGGAAAAGTAAACCTGAATGCTGCAGCCCTTTCTGTAGGGGCAATTTCAGTGGTAACATCATAATCGGCCAGATAAACGCTGTAATAATAGGGCTTTACTGTTTCTGCTTTATGAGAGTACCAACTGGCACGTTCTTCCTCATTATATTTTGCATGGCCGGTTTCAGGCATAATACAAAACTGGCCATAATCATTCATCCAGGGCGAAGGCTGGTGCGTTTGTTTAAATCCTTTTATTTTATTTGCACTGTAAGTATACTGCCATCCATCACCCATATTGCCGGTTTGGGGCACCCAGTAATTCATTCCCCAGGGCAAACCAATGGTTGGATAGGTATTTCCATTGGATAAATCACCTTTAGAATCCGTACCCATCAGTGGATTCATCCATTCTACAGGGTCGGTAACCTTACCTACCATCTGAGCGTTGCCTATAACAGTACTTAAAAAAAAGATTGAAAAAAGTATTTTTTTCATATATTCAATTCGTTTTTTAATCAATAAAAGACATTTACTAACGCAATTGGTTAATCTACTATCTACCATTTTATGTCTACCTGTACACCATCAGCTGCATTCACAAATTGCAGCAAACAGGTTTTGGAAAAACTATCCCAGGCATTGGTATTTTGCAACAGTTTCCCTTCAGCATCTTTAACTATCAATGATGCTGGTTGTAATGGTAGTAATATCCGCATTACGTTATTTGTATTTGACGGACTTTTTGTTATGAAGGAATAACTATGCAACTCCCGTTTTTCATCATACACCCTTGAGGCTGCACATAATACCTGTGGTATATTCTTTTCTTTTACCCTATTTAAATCATACAATAAAGATTGCTGTCCGGGGTTGATTATTTTTTCTGACAATATCGGTAATAGCGGATCAAAGAGGTCTATTACCAGCCCTTTAATATGCAGCGGTTTTGTACTAACACTTTCATCCATTACAGAAACTATATCATAGGGACCGCGTTCAAGATAAAAATAATTTTTCGTCTGTAACTTGCCCAATCCTGCTTCCTTTTCATATGTCTGTCTTACCAGTTTTACAAAACTGCTATCCATGCCTGGCAACAGTACCAGCTCTTTAGGATCCTGCTTGATTATAGACACTTTTCCTTTCCCATAACTGTACAATACTTTTTTGTCTGTTGTGTCAATATGCATTAATTCAAACAACTGTACCGACGGAGAAGCATACTGTTTCCCATTCGTATTCCACCATTCTTTTACCTCCTGGAAAGGATCTTTATCTCTGCCATAATATAATAATATGCCCCCCTGCATTACCCATTGGGCCAATTCTTCATTTACTTTTATGGACTGAGGTTTCATATTGGAATAACTCATCACCAATATTTTGGTGCTTTCTAAAGTTTTTTCAAATCCAAGATTTTCCATATGCACGGTTTCAACAGGAATCCCTCTCTTTAATAAGGGAAGAATCATGCCATAGAAGTTTGATAACTGTGGGTCCTCATAATCTTTATGCGTAGGAAATCGCTGAAACATCATAGAATTCCCCACTAAAACACCAATGCCTTTAGAGCCATTAACGCTGTTTGCAGATACAGGCATATCATTCAATGCATTTACCATTACCTGCATTTGGGTGGCATAAGCCGGGGATATAGGTTGTTTCTCCCCACTATTAGCCAGTTTAAATTTACCCATATAAATCCTGTTGGGCCATGGCATCACTTCATAATTATTAACGGATGGGTACATTAATTCAGCGGTATAAGTGGCCTGGTAATTTTGCTTGTAATCCTCCCAGGTACGTGGCCAATCTTCTATAGGGTCAGTCAGAAAATATATTTTCCTCCCGGTAGGAGCAGTCATGGATAACATAGAGCCGTATTCCAAAAATGCATTTTCAAATACCCGCTCTTTTTTTAACCCATTAAAATAAACCGGCTCCCGCGATGTGCCTGTCCATACCTGCGCTATATAACCATCCATGCCGGGCAATGCTGCCAGACTGGCTTCCGGACTAACTATCTGCCACGAAGCGTAATTAAGCAATGAATGCGTGGGTACAAAACATTTCACATGTATTCCCTTACTTTCACTATAAGTTTTTGCAAATTGAAATACCTCTTTCAGCGCATGAAAATAAAGCTGGTATTTAAGCTTGGAAGATAAATAAGTAGCTTCAGGAGATTCATGCTGAGGCATCCAGGGAAAGTGGTAATACATTTGCCATTCCTTTTTAAACGATTCACTGTATCCGCCCCTTGCCCAAAACTCAGGTTCTTCCAGGTAAATAGTAGTGATACCGGCATCAATTACTTTTTTAATCAGGGTTTTAAAATAGGCAATATAACTATCTGTAGGTACTGTATATGGAATACCTTTCCCGTGACCTATTTCACTTCCACTGCGCTCTACCTGCCCATCTTCATAATGTGTTTTGCCGTCAAACCGGCCTTCAAAATAGCCCTGGTAATTGCCCCAAGCCATCCCCGTCATAAACTGAACATTGTAGCCATGCTGCCTGTACCCTTTTATACGTTCAGTAAATGTGCTATCCATTCCATATACAATAGCTATATCAGAACGTACATCATAATCTGCCTGCCAGGGAGCTGAAACCTGAAATGATGTTTTATCTTTTATTGTAACTTGTCCCCAAGCGTTATTAATACCTGTCAAAAAGACAAGCACCAAAAAAAAATAAAAACAGCTTATTCTTAACTTAATCATATTATTTATTCACTATCTATGCCAACAAATGGGGTTTCTCTTTATATGTTTTCCATAAGAACTCTCCAAACAGGGTATTAGCCCATGCAAACCAGGATCGTGTAAATTTTGCAGCATCATCTTTATGAAACGATTCATGCATAAAACCTTTTCCTGCATGTACTCCCTTCAACATTTCAATACATTTTTTTATCTCTGAGTCGTCTGTACTGGTTAGGCCTCGCATGATAATGCTCATTGGCCAAATCATATCTATGCCGGCATGCGGGCCACCAATACCCTCACCTGCCTTTCCTCTGAAGAAAAATGGATTATCTTCTGAAAGCAACAACTTTCTGGTGTTTATATATTCCTGATCAGAAGGGCTAACACAGCCTAAATAGGGTAGAGATAATAGTCCCGGTACATTGGCATCATCCATAATATTAAAACTTCCGAAACCATTTACTTCGTAGGCGTAAACTTTTCCATAAGTTTTATCCTCTGCAGTAGCATAAACAGAAAGTGCTGTTTCTACTTCTAAAGCCAGACTCTTTAACTGATTGGCTATCTCCGCATCTTTTCCTATTTCCAGCATCATTTCAGCTGTCTGCCTTAAGCTCACTACTGCAAAAAAATTGGAAGGAATCAGAAATGAAAATAGGGTAGCATCATCACTGGGGCGGAAGCAGGAACAGATCAAACCAACCGGCTTTACCGGATAACCATATCCCCCCATCGGAAGGGAATCAGTCGCAAACGCAGTTACCCGTTCAAATGTATAAGGCCCCCTGTCTGTTTTTCTTTGCTGAGTTCGAAATACAGCTAAAGTTGTAATTACAGCCTGTTTCCATTTACTGTCAAAAGGGCTTGTATCACCTGTTATTTTCCAATAATGGTACGCTAAACGGATAGGATAACACAAAGAATCTATTTCGTATTTCCGCTCATGAATGCCGGGCTGCATGTCTGTTTTATCTGTAGACCATTCTCCTGTTTTATTAGGATCATTATAAAATGCATTGGCATATGGGTCTTTTAAAATACAGGCTGTTTGACGGTTGATGACCCCTGCAATTAACTGTTGCAAGGGCTTGTCTTCCTTTATAAACTGAAGGTAAGGCCATACCTGTGCACTGCTGTCCCGCATCCACATGGCATCAATGTCTCCTGTTATAATATAGGTATCCGGACGGCCTGCTTTAGTTCCCGGAAATACTGTAGTATCCAGGGTATTGGGGAAACAGTTTTCAAACAACCATCCAAGTTCTTTATCAGCAACATTTCCCTTAAATGTTGTAATGGCTTTTTCCACAGCAACACTGCTAAATTTTCTGGAAGCTAACGGTGTTCTCACTACCGGAAAGCCAGTAATGTTTGCCCGGGTCACATTCTTTCCTAGTAACATGCCTGCACCTACCAATCCTGCATTTCGTATAAATCCCCTTCTTTTCATAGAATATTTATTTTTATTTCCACCTGTTCTCAAGCATTTTAATAAAATACCCTCCTACCACGCTTCTTGCCTGAAAACCAATTTGTTTTCCATTTAATGTTTCATGCCAATCACTGATAGGAACACGGGTTGGTGTTTCCTGTATATATTTATAAACCGGATCAATCAACGCTTCAAAATCCTGCTGGTTGCCGGCCAGGGTTGCAGTCCATAAAACCCAGTCCGATTTTGTATAGGTTTTGCGGCTATCCAACGGAAGGCCATACATATTCTGTTTGGTTAAGTAAAATTTCACTTCCTTTTCATATACAGCTGCAGGAAAAAGATTCAATCCAAGTATTTTATCCCATACCATATTATATTTTTGACTCCAGGTATTTTTATCATTAAAAGTTAGTCCGTAATGATCATCCGTACCGGCTAACTGCATCCATTTACTTGCCATTTCCTTTGCACTGCTGCTGTAATTTTCTGCAACAGCTTTCTCACCCAACATACCGGCAAGCATTGCATAACAATCCAACCCAACAATGGCTTTAACAGATAGGTTCGCATTCCTTGCCAGATGGCCGGCAAAGTCATCCGTGCAAAGCTGATTAGCCGGATCAAACCCTTCTTTGCTTAAATATTCAGCCCAGGTAGTGAGCGTTTTCCAATGCTTGCGGGCATAATCAGCATTACCATCAGCCTTAGCAATTGCTGCCGTAAGGATCAGCATATTACCGGATTCTTCCACCGGCATTCCTTCCCCATAATTTTGTCCATTTGCTAAAGGATAAGTTCCCAAATCATGGGCCGCATAGCGCTGGGTATATTTCCCGCTTTCGCTGAAATAAAAAATACCATTCAGCATCCCTTTCATTAATGCAGGATTATAGGCAAGATATAATGGTGCAGAGGGATACGTAACATCCACTGTATTAATACAACCATTACTGAAATTTTCTTTAGATAAAAAGAGCAGGTCCCCCTGCGGACTCTTTACCAGTTTATGGGCAGCAATGCTTTGACGATAGGCAGCTACACAAATATTGGCATAGGTATTTCCACCTGCAGTAATTGCATTCCTCCTGATTTGCTCATTCGCCTTTTCACATAAATGTATTATTTGGGTATAATCTGCTGCCGCAGCATTCAATTCCTTCTCAATAGTAGCACCTGGCTGCAGCTTCCACCATGCTTTTAAATTTTGTTTAAAATACTGAATGGCATACAGGTCATCATATCCAATCAATACAAATTGATCTGCACCTTTACTCCCTACATTACCCATAGAGAGTACTGTATTCAGCATCAGGTGACGGCCTTGTATAGCGCTTATCTTTTTAACTTTTCCGGCTAAAAGATCATTAACAGACACTCCTGCTGCTGTAATGCTTTGAAGGGGTTTGTTAACTGCGGGTGCAGCTACATACAAATAACCCCAGTCAATCCGCAGGTCATCGCCATTCTTCTGTAAAACAGGCTGATCAATAGTACCGGCTTTGAGTAAGGATAACTTACCACTGGTTAACTGTTGTGCAGTTACTTCCTGTGATGAAATATTCACTGCCAGGTCAGTACTCACACCCAGGTAAATTTTTACCTGATGAAGATGCCCGTCATTTGATTGTACATGATAACTTATATAGGATACAGGCCGTGAAAGCAGATTCAGCGAATCCAGCAGCAATGGGGAAGTAAACTGTAGTTCTAAATCGACCTTGCCACAGTTAAAATGATAAATGGTTTGGGTGGCTTTCACTTCCACAGTTTTTTGATCTGCAACCATCGCAGTACTATTGCTATTGTCATTTATTTCAGTGACAATACCTGCATCCAGCCAGCTACCTCCAGCTGTATTGGCGCAATGAATAGCCAGTACATTTTTCCCTTTCTTCAGGCTTGCAATTGCTTCCTTAGGGATAGGAATATATTCGAATTTTGAAAGCCATCCTACCTTTTGATAGATAGCCACCCCATTCAGGTATACTTCAACATTGTCATCATGATTAATCTTAAGGAACAGTTTCCCTGTTGGCAGCTCTGTAAGGGTAAAAGTCCTTCTCATCCAAAGATGCTGGCTCTTCCAGATAGTCTTCGCTTTTGCAGAATCATCAGTGAAGGGTGCTGCTCCTTTCTTCCAGGACTGATCATTGAATGGAGTCTGCATCCAGCCATCTTCCGGTGCTGATTCTGTAAATTGAGTAGTATATGCTTTTTCATCTGATGCAGGTAATACTGTTTTGTAAACAGCCTCTTCCTTCCCTAAAAAACGATATAAAATTCCATCTACCTGAAGGTACCCGGTTAATGATTGCGATGAGCCTGTCCAATGTTTGGTAACCCCTTCGTTCAATTTATCGGTGGTGGACCAAATGCTAAAATAAGGATCATGTGTAATCAGTGGATAAGCCGGTAGACGGTTAACCTGCGCAAAAGAGCTCATTACATATAAGAAACTGATGATTAAAAATTTGTACTTCATAATAAAAATTATATAGTTATTAATGTATAATAGGGAATGAAGAAATACGCAGTCGCGCAGCACCCATCGGTATCAGGGTCAACCATTCATTGGGTGTACTAACTATAACAGGGCTTTTTGGCAGCAACCCACATAAACCATATTGGTCTGTTTTCCAAAAAGGAATCTCCTTGCCTGTAATTTTTATCTCCAGCGGAACGTCTTCCTGCGTAAAAGGGAATCCATCTTTTGGCCAGGATTTTTTTATTACTTTGAATAACGTATTTTCCTTAGTGCCTTTCAGCAACAAGCCATAATTCCATTTAGAGGCCGGATAAATTTCAAAGGATGGCCAGGCAGCAGTATCCACTCCCTGTTGCCATTTAGAATCTCCAATGGCAGAAGCTTTGCTGTCTACCTTACGATAGTCTTCTTTTATTTTAATTGAAAAGCTAAGTGGTCCGTAATACACACTCACGCTGTTTTGGTTTTGCTCCCAATGTTTCACATGCACCTGCATGGGAAGCAGGAGATCTACCACATCTTTTTTATTCCATTTTCTTTCAATGCGCAGGTAGGTACCGGCACGTGCATCCGTCTGCAAGAACTTTCCATTGATCAATACCTGTGCATGATTGCACCATGCAGGAATCCGGAAATATAAGGGAAACTGATTTCCGGAAGCGGATACTGCTATGCTAACTTTTTCATCAAAGGGATAATGTGTTTGCTCTTTGATCTTTACCAAACTCCCGTCTCCAACTTTCGCAGTCACTTCACAACTGTTATACAGCATGGCAACCAGCCCATTATCAGGTGTTCCCATCCAGAGATGTTCCGCATAATAAGGCCATCCCTGTGCATGATTATGCTGACAGCATCTGCTACTGAAAGGATTCATCATCAGAAATGGCCCGTCATTCTCTATGCCGGGGGCATGGTTCATACTATCACTAACTACCATATTGGGGGCAGTGAGGTAACGAAGTGCCCTAAAGTTGGGCATTACAGCAGCGGGGTAAGTATTAAAAGCAACTTCTTCGCAATTGTCTGCCCAAAGAGGATCACCGGTTATTCCCAGTAGCAGTTCATCACTTGCCATCTGTTCCACCATACCGCAGGTTTCTATTGCCTGCCTGGGATCATTGTAGCCCTTACGGGCATTTTCATCCGCCCCAAACATACCGCCTGGTACCTGTCCGTATAAATCACGGATTAACCAAAAATCCAGATAAGTCGCATGCAGATAATTGCTGTCCTTATTTTGCATATAGTAGGTTGCTGGTTCCCTGAAACCTTCCGCAACATTTACATTATGCCAGTTGGGTAATGTATTGTGCTGCATCCAGTTTGCCGTATGCTGATGGATTTTGTTAGCAAGATCAAGCAGCCAACTTTCACCGGTACGGTTATATAACCAGTAGATGCTATACAGATTATCGCCACCACGACTGTTTTCCCAGTAAGTGCTCAACAGTTGTTTATCCGGAATAGTAGTCTGCCATCTGAAATAATTGGTCATAAAAGTAAGAACACGTGGATCATTGGAATACTCATAGTAGGATTGCATACACCAAAGCATGATCATGTTTGGCCAAAGATCTGGTGTACCAGCCTTATTTTGCTGTTGTTCATTTTTAATTTGCGGACCAAAATATCCATCCGGCTTTTGGCTCTGAAACACTTTCTCCAGCCAGCGTTTTGTTTCAGCTTTAATTTTTTCATCCTGTAATAAATAGCCCAAATCGCCATACCCTTTTAACCAGTACGGCACTTCCTCCCAACCATGGTCTCCGGTACCATTCCCATTATACCAGGCATTGTTTTGTTTGTCTAACCAGGCGCTGATACTGTCTAAGTGGCCGGTAAGGCCATCCCGCTGTAATTCAAGATATTTACGTATCCATCCTTCCGGACGGATGCTCCCAATGGGCAATTTGATAAATTGCAGGGGCAGCAAAGGCTGACGGTTGGAAATATAAAAGCTATTGATACTGGAAGTTGAAA
>Ga0364886_10491_pt2 | contig 17947 bp, 14 predicted proteins | sample ExccelJu500001D3_4_FD_206926 | JGI IMG/M metagenome (GOLD analysis project Ga0364886, IMG submission 206926) | Enriched cells from Trout Bog Lake Hypolimnion, Wisconsin, USA - BchlTB.July23.5000.01.D3 | ecosystem: Environmental > Aquatic > Freshwater > Lake > Hypolimnion/Profundal zone | place... | reverse complement strand
GTCGCCGAGTATATTTTCGGATAACAAAAATCGCTGAATTTCTCGATGAAGCGTGAAGAGTCATTGATCACTAATAATTTTATTACTTACTAAACAAAGCAAAAACCATGAAATTTAAAAACAGATATCACGTTGAGAATAATATATGCCTCGCTTTTGTCAAGCTTGGTTTGCTGGCAGGAGTCAATGTTGGTCTTGGAACAGGACCAGACGACCTCGACAAAGATTTGATCGAAGCGTGCTACCAATCGAATTTCGATGATCCACATTTTATCGGTGGACCAGCCTGCATAATTCGAATTGATTCTATGGGAAAAATTAACAAAATTTTTACGATTGCTTTTAATGTGGCAGACAGATTGGTCAATTACATATCAGTCAATGGCAGCGTGAATAAAATCAAATCAGCTGAGCGAAATCGTGCAGTCATCGTTGCTGCGCATCGCTGGCTGATTCAATCGATGAACGCAACAGGTAAAAAATAGATCTGGGCCTATTGGCTCAGATATTTTAACTAAACACAGTTGTCGGAAAGCCACAATTTGATGTCGGGAATATAGAAAGTGAAATGAATATGACAAACATAGCTGTTCTAAACTTTTCAGGGAATGTCGGCAAAACCACGGTAGCACGCCACCTTCTGTCTGAGCGCATGAATGACGCAAAAATTTTTTCAATCGAAACGATTAATTCAGACGGAGCAGAAGGGGATGCGTCGCGCGGACGAGAAATTATCAAAGTCCAAATTGAAATGCAAATGATTGACAACGCTGTTGTCGATATTGGCTCGAGTAATGTCGAGGATGTGGTGGCGATTTGGACTCAGAATCCAGGCATGCATGATGACTTTGACTACTTCATTGTGCCGGTGGTGCCGGCGATGAAACAGCAACGCGATACGATCGCAACAATAGAAACATTGTCGCAACTTGGTATCCACGCAAAAAAAATTCGGGTCGTCTTTAACCATGTCGATATGACCGATAACCCGGAATCTGTTTTTTCGGGAATTTGGCATTACCAGCGCCAGGAAAGAAAATTTACCTTTCAGCCATCGGCTGTGATTCATGCTAATCCACTTTATACGAGATTGGCCGGATCAACAATGAGCATAAAGCAAATTTTGACTGATACAACTGACTATAAATCGTTGATTCAAAAGACCGAAATCAAGGAGGAAAAGCTGCGTCTGCTTCAACTCGTCGCGTTACAGCGCGCCGCCGCCGGAGTGACACGAGAGCTTGATGCTGTGTTCAATTGTTTATTGAAATGATGAGTAATGACGATGGCAGACAACACCCTAAATCTTCTCATCGCCGAAATGCTGGGCGATGTCGGAAAGTTGCACAAAGAGGTTCAGGATCTGAAAAGAACCATTCCGGTCCTGACTGAAAAAATTGTGCATGCATCCAAAACAATTGTGGAAACCAATTCGAGCCTGTCCAGTACTGCGGTTGCTGTAGCGAAAAATGACGCCTATTGGCTGGCCTCTATTGGGGGGGATTGGCATGGCAATTTTATTCGGTTTGAGCGGGTATTGTTTGCGGTATGCGCTCGATACCCGTTCATTGCAGCGGTCTCAGGAACTCGTGGTGGAGGCCAATGAAAGTGCTGATTCAGCGGTAGCTTTAGCAAAAGCAAATGCAGATCAGACCATCGATGCAATCCGCAAAGTGAGTGGCTGGGCAGGTACCAGAGAGGGTAGGTTAGCCAAACAATTTTTTGACGACGGAACTTGGAAAAATGCGATGACATGCAATAGCCCGCACTGGAACATTGTCGTGACCAGTAATGAAAAATGGTGTGTGCCGATGCGTCGACCGATATTGGGTGGCGATGACGAACAGCAATATGGCTGGCGGATACCATAATTCATCTGGAGAAATTTAGCGAAAAGCCAGATTCTCCTAACGTCGCGAAGCGCCAGCTGGCAAATCAGTACTGATCTCATTTTGAAATGGCCGTATTTATTTTTTATTGGTATTCGGAGAAACCAAGGCGTCAATATCGTGTTCATCCAACCCACCGGTAATGTATCGATTTGCCTTCTTGCGTACATCCTTAGTTGGTTCGTCGCCTGACATGAAGTCGGCAGAGCCGGATGTGACAGGCTCGTTGACAGCGTTAGCTAATTTTGGTGGCTTAGTTACTTTATTTTCACGGGATTTAATGAACTGCCTAACTGCTTCTGTTGATACATGGACCCCATTGTGGGCCAGAAACTCCCCGATCTGCCAGTTGGCATAGCCTTTGTCGCGGAGTTCGAAAATTGGATCCGTGAACGGATCTAATTGTGAACGCTTTCGATTAGGACGCATCGTTTTTTCAAATTCAGTGATGTCCATGGTTTGTCGTTTCGTAGAGGTGATCAAAAAACATGCGTCGTGTTGTGTGACTTGGAAATAGGTACAACTAGTGAATTATGCAAGAAAAACCAAGTCATTACAAGATTAAAAGTAGCATTAACAACATAGAGCAATTTATTAACAAAGTAGACAAAGTTAAAACAAGTAATAAACAAGATTATGATCGAATTGAATAAAAACGGTAAGGCACGACAGTCAACGTTTACAAAAACGTCCCCATACGGGGAGCGTTTTGGTAATCGTCGACGCATGCTAAAGGGAGGCCCCTTTAATCCCCGTGCTACACGCACCTGTCGGAATGTCACATTGACCCAGTTGTTAACTGGACGTGGGTAATCCCACTAATTAGAGCGAGCAATAAATGGCACGGCCAACCAAATCGAATGAGGAAAAATTATGCAAGTCTGTGGCATTCAGGCTGACTGAACTCGACTTTAATAATTACCAAAAAAAGTTTATGGCGTCCGGTCTCAGGCAATCTGAATTCTTTCGCCGCCATGTCCTGACGAATTCTACGACTGTTGTTGCGCCGTCCCGGACTGCGGCGCGGGCCATACTACTTTTATCGAAAGCATCGAACAATATCAACCAGCTTGCGCATCGCGCCAATATTGAAAATCGTTTCGGAAAGCTGAATGACACCGTATTTCAGCAGATCCTGTCGCAATTGGCGCTATTGAATGACTATGTGCAAGCCATGGCCGATGAGGCCCGAAAATGATTATAGAAATTGGGGGAGGAGAGGGTGGCTTTAAGGAATATTTAGAGACCGGCAGAAAGCAGGGGCGTGAATTACATCGAGATCGACTTGATCAGCGTATTCCACTTTTCGGTGATTTGAACGTTTTTGAGGTTGCCACGTCCTCCTATATAACCAAAGGCAAGCGCTATGATCATGTAACGCTAAGTTTTAGTGAGCACCATGTTTCAGATGCCATGCTCCAAATTGCGGTGGACGAGTTCCGAGACCATGTTTTTGCGGCGTGGCCAGAATCTCAGCGACATCGCATCGCATTCTGTGCAGAAGCACACCGCCCGAGAATTCTCAGCTATGTCAATTCTGAATCGGGCGAAGAAGTAGCGCGACTAATTCACATCCATATTGGAATCGGTAAACGTGATTTACAGACTGGGAAATTTGTTGAATTGCTGGGACACCTAGGTCCGGAATCCGACAATTTAAAGTTTATCGATGCGTTTCAGGAATCGTTCAATGCTAGACACGGATTTGCTAGCCCAAAGGATAACCCTAAAATAACTCCCGCCAATGCCATTGATACGCTTGCGCGATACAGCGGAGCCAAGCCTGACACCTTGGGTTCATTCAATGCGCGTAAATCGGATCTGGAAATACGCCTCCAAAATGAAATTATTAACAGAGATATTGTGACCTGGGATGGCTTTGGAGAATTATTGGCGGAATTCGGAGTGGTATCCAAAGTGAACGCCGGAAAATTTAATGAATGTTATCGGATTAAACCGGTGGGGGCAGATCGGGCAATGCGTCTGGCGGGAACGTTTTTTTGTCAAAAATTTATTTCAGTTCCAACACACGAGAAAATAAAAATTATTTCCAATAAAGCTAAAACAGCCTATTTGGAGCAAATGCAGCCCAAGAAGGAACCGACGTATGTCACTGATACATTGAAAAAATGGAATAATTTTACTGCACGCGAATTACGCTTTCTTCACAAAGGCAGTCGATTTTACAGGGAAGTGTACCTTCCAGCAGACGCACCGACGCGTCGTCAAATTTTAGATAATATGGAAAGAGAAAATCATGGATTCACCAGTACTCATGCAACTCAGCTTAGAAAAGTTGCCGCCAACCGAAGTCGCCTGCCAGCAATGCCGGTTCGCGACTTGGATGGAATTCAAACACGAAGTGAAATGCTATTGTTCGGTCACGCACGCCTGGATGTACGTAACCGATCAACCAGCCGCGATGCTGGTATTAGCGTGCGACAGCCAGATCAATCCCGAAGCGCCGTAATTGGAAAACACGTTGAAATAACCCAACCTTCCAGTGTGCTGAATGATGTTCAGCGCACGCTGCGGGAGAGATATGAGCAAGCTGAAAATCAACAAAAATATGCAGAAATTCGTCGACATCTCAATTGTGATCAATTCTTAAATGAATTAAGCCATAGCCATGGTGTAATTCAGGAGCGTTATCACGTCATCACTGCTAAGGATGGTTCTCCACGGATTCAGTGTGGTTCGCGTTCGCTCTCACCCAACGATTTTTTAACCAAAGAATTGGGGCTGCTATGGAAGGAAGCAGCGTCGATTCTTCGCCGCGCTTACGAGAATCAGCTTAAATATCAAGTCATCCACCCGCGTGGAAAAAATCAATCAAGCCAATTGTGGAAGGATTTTAAGCAAGCACGAACATTGGCACAGGCTGAGTTATCGCAACGGCGTAACAAATTCAGCGTTGACATGAAAGCGCAGCGGGCGGTTTTATTTGCCAGGCTTGCTAATGAAAAGCGAGACGCTTTACTTGGTCTTACCGGTGTCAATCGAAAGGCTGCCGCAGCCATTCAGGCCTATCGTTCAGCGTTGGAAAAATCAGAATTTTCTGCGGCGTCGAAAGTTCAGCACCAATCCATAATTGCCAATTACGATCCAGATTTGCAAACTGGATGGAAGCGGTTTCTCCAAGGCCGCGCTCAGGCAGGTAGTAATGACGCACTGACTGTCTTGCGAAATTGCGACGATACCTGGCGGGATCGTCGGCGCCATTCGGCTGGAATAAGCGCTGAATCGCAATGGACACAAGATAGGCAAGGTAGCGCACAACACTCCGGCATTCCAATTCTAAAAACGCTTGCCTTCACCGTTGCGCTGAATGGCGATGTTACCTATTCGCATCAAGGCCGTGCGCTCCTGCGGGATGAAGGACGGCACATTGCTGTCTTGGATGAATTCAACGAAGAAGGAATTGTTGCTGGATTGATGTTGGCGAAGGAAAAATTTGGAACTGGTTTAACTTTGACAGGATCGGACGAATTTCAACGACGGGTAGTCGCACTTTCGGTTGAGCGCGGTATCGCAGTGCAATTTAGTGATCCGCAACTTGAATTGTTGCGCATCGAAATTCAGAATCAATTACGCAAGAAAATTATCGATCAACGTCATGCCGATTCCCAAAAAATTGATCTGGACCAATTTGTCATCACGGAACTAAATCAGAATTCGTTACTTGCTAGGTATTCGACTGCGTCACAGGGTATCCCAATTAAAGCGGCGTCGGATTTAAACAATCCGCTTACGCACGAATTTGGCCAACACGAACTTATTTCCGCAAAAACATGGATGGAGAGCTGGGCAGCGGAAAATGGTAGCTCAATTAAATCGGCTGCACCAGGAAATGGCAAAGTACCTTTTACAATTCTCCATATCGCTTCCGATGGCATCGTTTTGAATCAAGGTCGCTCGGTTGCAATCTATCCGATTCCGGAAGGTATTGATTTGCGGGTTGGAGGTCAGGTGGTGGTCAATCAAAATCAGACGCTAGAACCGGCTGTGGTGAGAGATAAGTCGCGAGGTAACGGAAAATTAGATCGTTAAATGGGCCCGTTTTTCCGGGCCCGCTTCCATTCAATTGGTAAAAATTATCATTTTCAGATCCGTCAGTGAGTTAGGTCAATGCAGGTATCGAGGGGTTTTGTGATCGTCAGTATTTTCATGTGCAGCAAAATTGAGATTCGACGGCCAAACATAGGCAACTGATTCCTTGCGTTGAACCGCTCGCGCATACGCATCCTCGACCAGACGTTTAACGCCGCGCAGATCAACATCCATTTGCTCTGAAAGCATGAAGCATGAACTCTGGTCTAAAGCAATTTTTTTCCGTATTTTTCTTTGCAGTTGCTCGGCAATTCCCTGAATGATCAAACGGCGTTGTTGCGGTAACGGGCGCGGGATATCGAATACTTCACAACGAGAGAGGAGGGGAAGAGGTACATCGGCCAAGCTGTTCGCGGTCAAGATAAAAATTATTTTGCTTGCATCAAACGTGATATCCAAAAATTCATCTCTGAATTGTTTAGCTGTTTCCTGTTCCATTAAATCGAGAAGCACAGGCAAAACGGGATAATTCCCGGTAGATATTTTATCGACCTCGTCCACCACAACGACTGGCGTTGCCGATGTTCCATCAGCGAGCAATTTGATAATTGAACCCGGTCTGGCATCGTTATAACTCGCATGCGACCCCGTAAATTGAAAGCCGGCTTGGGCGCCGCCGGCGCTGATTTTATCCATCTTAACGCCGAGAATTTGGGACAACTGCATGGCCAAAAATGTTTTTCCTATTCCCGGATCGCCCAACAGCAAAATCGGTGGGATGTAGAAATCTTTGGGCTTCATACAGCTTGACAGCGCCAGGCGTGATTGCAGGCGCTTAATAGGTTCCAGCAAATTGCCAAAATTCTTCGCAGCCTTTTCCAGTCCCGCGACTGGAGTTCGGCTGCTTGGGATGGCACGGTGTCCTTGATTAATTTGTGCATGTTCCAGAATCAACTGTCCGCTCGCTTTTTTCGCAGCACCGATTCCGGATATCTTGTCCAATGCAATATTCACTTCCGCCTGGTTGAAAACGCAAATGGACCGCTGATGCTTCGCTGCGGTCTGAGAGACCTGTTGGGCTGGAGCAGTGAATGCATTCTTCCAATGTGTGCGGCATTGCTGGACCAGCACTTCCGCCGATTCATTTTCGAGAGCCATCACCTGTTGGATAAAATCGGTGTGCCATTTGGCGGCTTCAGCTTGCTGGAATGATCGATTGTCATTTTGGACGTGTAACAACATCTGAAGAGCGGAGTCCCAGCCTGGATCGGTGATGAAATCCATGACGTCATCTAGTGTCCCGTTTTCCTTTGTGTATGTTATGTGCATTAAAACACCAGCAAATAGATCTTGCGAAAATTTTAATGTCGCACTGGTTAGCTGTACGGCTGAAGTCTTGATGAATATCAGCTTTGCCACAGATTTGGCGTCCGACAGGTCAAATTCAGTGTTCCGTCGAATTTCTTGAATTGTGCTCGATTCAGTCATTTATTTCTCCTATTGGTTGATCTGCGAAGTTGAGTCCCGAAAAAGCATCTCTCGGCTTGCGATGCAAAATTATTAATTTTTTATGTTTTCAGTGCTCCATATATATTGTCACGTCCTCACATTTAATGCAAGCATTTTTTTTCAGCAAAAATTGACATTCAATGTTATCGTGAGGTCGTGATTAAATTAATTCCATTTTATCGAGATGACGAACCATTCAACTGAAACGCCTAAAAGAGGTCGTCCGAAGAAACCAGAAGGTACGTTGACCGCTGCCCAGCGCCAGGCTGCATACCGTAAGAAGAAATTGGGTGAAGGGGTCGAAATCAGTTTGTTCTTTACGCATGAGCAGGCTGCAATTTTGAGAAAAGAGGCGACCCGCACAAATCAATCCCAATCCGAATATGTTGGGAAAATTCTGGAGCGGATGGCAAAAATCAATTCTGATAGCAATTAGTTTAATGATGATGTGGTAGTTATTTTTTCATTGAAGGATAATTTTATTGTCAGAATGTTCGCGTTCTCGCTCGACTGGATAGAAGTAGTCGCGTAAATCGAAATCGACCCCACTGAATCGTAAAACAAAATGAGGCCGGAAAAAAAGCACGTTGACTCGCAGTCGATCACCCAACAGTAGGTACCTAAAAAGCCAAACGAGAGGAAATGATCAATGCCGTGTCAATTCAATTTGGGGTACGGAAATAGTTTTGAGCCATCGGCCATATTTGATCCCATGTCAGAAAATTCATTTGGCAATCGATGTCAATTTGAGCAGTTTTCTGAACAGGATTTAATCCATTTTTCGGGAAAATATTGGTGCCCGTTTCATTTGCCGTTGTCGGATCTGAACGGTAATTCAAGCTCAAAAGCAGCTTGGGATTTCATGTGTCAGTCGTTGATGGGAAGTCTTTTGGCAAAGTACGTTGATGAACGTTGCGCCGCCAACAAGCCGATTGATTTAACAGGGCTGATGCATTGGGACCGATTGACATTGTCAATGCGGTACTCGCCTGATCTCCACGGTGCATCAAGCAACCCCAACAGGAGCTTTCCCAGTATTTCTATTGAGGGAGCTAAATTTCCACGAGGCGTCGACTTTTCTCAATGCAATTTCACAAAAAACTTTCATTCGCGGAACACCTATTTCGGAAATCAGGCCGATTTTTTGGGGAGCACTTTTAATGGTTCGGCGAATTTTTCTGGCTCGGTATTTGAACGAGACGTTCAATTTAACCAATGCAAGTTCATGGCATTTACAGATTTTTCTGGAGTAAGTTTTCGTGGCAACGTGAATTTTTTTGATGTTGAATTCTCGGGCTTCGTTAGTTTTGCTTTGCATGTTCAAATGTATTTTTTTTCACCGTCTGCCGCAGATGATTCGATTCGAAATGCAATGTTCATGCGCAGTCGCTTCGAGTCAGGGGTAATTTTTAATGATCGAAAATTTCTCAGTGGACCAAATTTCAGCCAGACGGAATTTCACGTTGCGCCTGAATTTCATAATTGCCAGTTGCATCAAAGTGCAAATTTTGATGGCGCAAAATTTCTTGACGTTTCATCGGAAGGTTCTGATCGAGCATACCGCACGTTGAAGTTAGTATTTGAGGCATTGGGTTCCCGGGACGAACAGGCTATGTTTTTTGTGTTGGAACAAAAAGCTCGTGCCATGAAACCGTCTACACCCACTTCGATTCGAGTATTTTCAGATTTATATAGGGATATTTCAGATTATGGGCAGGATTTCATAAGTCCACTGGTAGTCTTGTTTGCGTTCTCGGTACTGTGCGCCGCACTTTATTGGTGGCTAATCCCGTTGGCGGTAATGAAGGATGCTCACCAAACATTTTTTGGATTGATTACGTTTACGGTTGAGCAAATGGCGCGGCCGTTCACCATCTGGTCACGTTCCTATGAGCCGACATTATCTGAATCAGGATTCGCGTTTGTGTTAAGGCTAATTTCGACGATTCATGCACTTGCGTCACTTGGTCTGATTACAGTTTCACTGCTTGCACTTCGTAGACGATTCAAACTTGAATAAATCATCGCCATCGATAGTGCCTTATTGATATTGAAGAATTTGACCTGACTTTTACCCCATATGACGTAATTTTTGTACGGGAATAGAACTTCGATCAAATTTTGATTCCTTATTGTCGACAAAAATCTGTCAATCGTTGTTTGAAATTTTGTCGAGTGCGCTAACCAAATCCTCTGAACGCAAGTGGGAGTAGCGCTTCAACATTTGCATTGATTTATGGCCACTTATCGATGCAACCTGCTGATCGCTTAAGCCAGCGGTGACTAGGCGGCTGACAGTTTCATGTCGCAAATCATGAAAATGAAAATCGGCCATGCCCAGTTTTTTCTTGATCAGTTGCCAGGATTTTGAAAACTGATACGGACCGCGTTTCCCGTCTTTTCCTGGTTCTCCAAAAAAAATCAGATCTGTGCCGATAGGATGAAGAGGATTGCTGATTGCCTGCTTAAATGTGCCGGTCGCCGCTTTGCTTAATGGTACCGTGCGCGATTCGGAATTTTTTGTGTCATGTAATCGGACCACCCGGTTTTTAAGATCAACTTGAGAGCGTCGAATGCTGACAATTTCAGACTGCCGCATGCCGGTTTCCAAGGCAATTCTGACGATCCAGCCCAGCATAGGATTGGAATGCTGATCAACTGCCGTGAGTAATTTTTGTTCTTCATTTTTTTCTAACCGACGATTTCTTCCGTTGCCCGGATTTGGCTTGCGAATATTCGTCACTGGGTTATAGGCAAGCCCAATATGCCATTCACGGATGGCAACATTGAACAGGTGGCTGAGTAGAGCCAGCTCTAGGCGGACAGAATTATTTGCTTTTCCTTGTTCAAGTCGCTTGTCCCGAAATTTTGCAACGAGATCTGGAGTTACAGCAGCGAGAGAATATTTACCAAAGTATGCGGTAATTTCTCTGATCCTGGCGCCTTCGCGGCGCTGGGTGCTTTCTTTCTTTGTAGGGACTACGTCTTTGGTGTAACGCTCCAACGCTTTTGACACGAGCATTTTTTCGGAAGGGGAACGCTGGATAAATACCCCGCGCACCATTTCGTCTTCCGCTGTGCGCGACCAGTCTTCCGCGTCACGTTTTGTTCTGAACGTTTTGCCGGTTGTCGGCCAGCCAGCCCGGCGAATGATTGCTTTCCATGTTCCTGCGGGTGTTTTTGTAATGGTTGCCATGATGTCCTAAAAACCGTGACCGTACCGAAATTGTACCGCATGGCAAGATCCAAAAGACAAAAGGGGTTACGTTTGCACGTAACCCCTTGAATTCTTTGGCTCCCCGACCTGGACTCGAACCAGGGACCTGCGGATTAACAGTCCGTCGCTCTACCAACTGAGCTATCAGGGAATTGTATTTGTTTGAAAACCCTGAAAAATTTCTTTCCTGATTTTTTACAACGACGCGCAGTATAGCAGAACTTTTTTGCGCGGAGTGCAACTTCGTGAAGTTTTTAAAAAAAGAACATGCCATTTTTAATCTTTGATTCTCTGAAATTTTGTACTACAGTAAAAACAGCGGTCAGGGGTATGTGCTTCGCAACGAAACTGAAAAGGTGAAAGTTTACGACTTTTTATGAATTTTCTGTCAATACCTGCCGTGCGATTCTGCTATCTGCTGAATTTTTAGGCTTTTTATTAAAAGCAAATATATTCAAAAGGTTGCGGCGCTATTTTCTTTGGAACGACCAACTTATCCACATATTTTGTGAAGAACTTTATGGTTAATTTGGTCTGTTATTTCTTTTGTCTGTGACGTATTGCTAATCGCATTGGAACACTCCATGGTCATATCGGCGTCACAAATTCACGCTATGCTTTGCTTGTTTCCCATTTCTTTCCAAAGAGAATTCGCCCGCAGCCGTAAGGTTGCGGGTTTTTTTATGCGCCCAGAAAAACATCGTAAGCTGTTGTTTATATTCAACGAAAATCAAACGCGCTCAATCTGGCCAGGCTGGGCAGAAATCAAATTAACTAGCCAGCTTTTTCCTTGTTCGCGGCTAAATTATTGAATAGATGGCGTATTATTCCTTTTCCCTGCAGTTATACCGTTACTCGTAGCCGCTTTGTTTTTTTACAAGTTCTAAAAATTGTATAAACAAGGCTTGATTTGGGTAACTGATTGTCCTATTGTGCAATGCACTAATTACTTCAAGGTATTCAATTGTCTACTCAATTACAACCAACAAAGAGCAGCACGACGGCTTTAACAGTTGCTGCAGTTGGGATCGTCTATGGCGATATCGGAACAAGCCCGCTGTACACCATGCAGACGATATTTTCTGATGAATACGGCTTGAAATTAACGACGCCCAATATACTTGGCGTCGTTTCTTTAATTATGTGGGGATTATTTATAGTCGTCGCACTTAAATACGTCACTCTGATTTTGCGAGCCGATAACCGCGGCGAAGGCGGAATTATCGCGCTTATGGCGCTGGCACTGGAATCGGTCGGTAAACAATCGCGCTGGAATTATATTCTGCTGATACTGGGATTATTCGGCGCTGCGTTGTTTTATGGCGACGGGGTGATTACCCCGGCCATGTCGGTGATTTCTGCAACTGAAGGTTTGAATGTCGCCACGCCGAATTTCAGCAACAAGGTTGTGCCGATTACCGTGATCGTTCTGATTTGCCTGTATTCGTTTCAGCATAAGGGAACTGCCGGTATCGGCAACTGGTTTGGTCCTGTCATGCTGCTGTGGTTTGGCTCACTGGCTGGGATGGGTATTGTTAATATCGTCAAAGCACCGGTTATTTTGAACGCACTGAATCCGGTGAATGCAATTTCCTTTCTGTTGGCGCATGGCTGGGTGGCGTTTGTTGCGTTGGGTGCCGTTGTGCTGGCCTTTACCGGAGCCGAAGCGCTGTATGCGGATATGGGCCATTTTGGCCGCAAACCGATACGCATCGCCTGGTTCAGCATTGTTTTTCCGGCGTTGATGTTGAATTATCTGGGGCAGGGCGGTTTGCTCATGACCGACGCTTCTGCGGTTGACAACCCGTTTTATCATCAGCTGGGCTCCTGGAGTATTTATCCGCTGGTGGCGTTGTCGACCGTGGCTGCCGTTATCGCGTCGCAGGCGACGATATCCGGTACTTATTCCATGACCAAAGAGGCTATCTCGCTGGGATTGCTGCCGCGTCTGTCGATTATTCACACTTCGGTCAAAGAAATCGGCCAGATTTATATGCCGATGGTGAACTGGATGCAACTGGTAGTGGTGCTGGCTGCAGTTGTCGGTTTTGGGTCTTCGGCCAATCTGGCTGCGGCATATGGTATTGCGGTAACAGCAACCATGTTAATCACGACCATCCTGACTTTTTTCGTGATCCGCCATTCCTGGAAATATAATCTGCTGCTGTGCGTATTTTCCACCGGATTTTTCTTCACGATTGACACCGCATTCTTTTCCGCGAATGCGCTCAAAATTCTGCACGGCGGCTGGTTCCCGCTGGTGTTGGGCGGCTGCATGTTTACCATCATGCTGACCTGGCATCGAGGCCGTGAGCTTGTGTTCCTGAATCTGAAAACCCATGCCATTCCGCTGAAAGATTTTCTGGCATCGTTATTCATCACACCGCCGCACCGTGTTGGTGGAACGGCAATCTTCCTGCGCAGCGCATCAGAAGGCGTGCCGCATGCCTTGCTGCATAACTTATCGCACAATAAAATTCTGCATGACCGGGTGATTTTTTTGACCGTCTACAACCAGGAAATCCCGTGGGTGCCGTTTGAGGAGCGCGTTCGGGTAACTGCGTTGGGTAACGAATGCTACCAGTTGGACGTATTCTATGGATTCAAGAATGAACCGGATATTCCGCTGGCTCTGGAGTTGGCCGGAACCAAGGGACTGGAATTTGAAATTATGGAAACGTCTTTCTTCGTTACCCGTCAAACCATTGTTTCTCGCCCAACGCACGAAATGGCACCATGGCGTGAATGGCTGTTTGTATTGATGTCACGAACCGCCCGCGACGCTGCGGACTACTACCGCATTCCAAGCAATCGCGTTATTGAAGTCGGATCGCAGATCGAAATTTAAAGTTGTCGCCAGTTGTTAATTGCATTTGCCCGGGCAACTCCGTATAATTGCGCGCTTCAGCCTGGTTTGTCGCCAGGCTGAAATTAAGACCGCAAGGAGAGGTGGCAGAGTGGTCGAATGTACTTGACTCGAAATCAAGCGATGGGGCGACCCATCCGAGGGTTCGAATCCCTCCCTCTCCGCCAGAACACTGTTTCAACGTATCTCAAAACGGCCCTTCGGGGCCGTTTTTCATAGGAGAATCAGGTTCTCTCCGGTTCAGGTCATTTCGGAAAATTCCAATTCAATCCAAGCATGCTCATGGTACAGAATATGGTATGCCAGCTTGTATACCATGACCTATGCCGCTTACTGTAAAAACCATCGAAAATGCCAGACAATCTGATAAGCCATACAAACTGACTGATGGCAATGGACTTTATCTGTATATAGCTTCAAGCGGCAGGAAAACCTGGCGCGCCAACTTCACTGCTAATGGCAAGCAGCAGACGGTGACCTATGGCCGTTATCCAGATATCAGCCTTGCCGAAGCCCGAAAACTGCACGTTTTGCGGAAGTGTGAAGCGCCCAAGGCCAAGGTTCCCACGTTTGAGAACGTATTTGAGCAGTGGTTGAAAATCAAATTGCCCAGCCTGGATAATCCAAAACACAGGATTCAGGTTGAAAACACGGTGCGTGAGCACGTCCTGCCCTTCATCGGCACTATGCCGATTAACGCGATTCCACGCACCCTGTTGGTCGATACGGTGAGGAAGCTGTCTCATACCCCTGAAACGGCCAGCCGGGTTGCCGGACGCATTAAGATGATTTTTGATTATGCTCTTGATGCAGGTGACCTTGAGAGTCACGGCGCAGCAGATCTGGCTCGTATATTGCCAAAAAAGAAAAAGCCTAAACCAATGCCGTCGATTCATCCCAGGGATGCCGGCAAATTATTGGCAGATATCATGACGTATAACGAGCCCGTCACCCGGCTCGGTCTAATATTTGTCGCACATACCTTCATCCGGCATAACGAGCTGCGTAACATGCAGTGGTCGGATTTTATAGAAAGTGATCGAGTCATCGTCATTCCTGAGGACAGAATGAAGATGGGCGTGCCGCATGTCGTACCTGTAAGTGATCAGGTATTGGAGATCCTGAAGGAAATGAAAAATTATTCTGACGGCACCGGGATTATTTTTGAGTCACAGCAGAAAAGAGCGCATTGCGTCAGCGAGAACACACTGCTTTTCGCTCTATATGGTTTAGGTTATCGCGGAAAGATGACTGTTCATGGTTTCCGCGCACTTGCCAGCACCGTGCTCAATGAGCAATCGCCATTCAAAGGCGATGTGATCGAGCGACAACTGGCCCATCAGGAAAAAGATGATGTCCGTGCGGCCTATAATCGCGCTGAATATTTACCGCAACGCCGTGAACTCATGAAGTGGTGGTCTGATTGGCTGGTCGCACAATATACCGCTCAATGTCAGACTCAAGCCAACGATTAAGGCTGCCGACCTTTCTGGGCTGTGGTATAGAGTTGGAATTGACCAGCCGCCATAGCGTCGTTTTGCTGACGCCAATCCGTTTCATGACTTCTTTGGTTCCGATTAATTGATTGTGGTGAGTTGTATCCATGATTCAGGCTTCATTTTTCCGGTCAGGGCGCATGTTGAATAATCTGGCACACTTCAAAATCATGTGCCAGCCAAAACAGCCAAGCTCACAGGTCCTTTCTTAATTTAATCGATGCTTTTTGAAAGGATTTTGTGTTTTCCTGATGCTGAATTATTTTAGGCGCGACGGCTGTTATCATGTCGCCTCTTTTGATCAAGGCATCGATATTAGCCTTAGTCATTTTGTGGACGTCGCGCAGGGTCGAAATAATCGGGCCAGTTTTTGCTTTATACGATTCAATACCAAATCGGCATACCCATTGATGGTAATCGATGGGATTGCCATCGTGATTTCTTACGAATTGATAGCTTGGCACCTTGGAAGTGAAAAATGTTTGCCTCTGTTTATTCCGGAATGCATTATTTTCCGTCATGATTTTTCTTAAATGGTCGGGAGCTTGTGCACCGATCGTCTCAAGTTCTTCATGCGTAAAATTGTTATAAACATTCAGCAGGGCATCGCGCATTTTTTTAAGCCAGACAATGCGTGAGTACGTCTCAGGAGTGAAATAGGTCGCTCCTGATGCTTTATCCAATTCAGATGGATACCTTCCGACAGGGCCGGCGTCAACGTGCTCTTTGATCGCCCTGTCTACGTACCGGCCGGATTCAACTTGTTTGAGTTTGTTGCTGAGTAAAACTTCCTGTTCGATTTTCAGCTGCTTCATGGCGATTTCAATTTGATCCACCGATTTGGTGGGATCGGCCAGCAATTGGCGCAACGTATTTCTATGCAGATCCGATGTCGGTGGAATAATCCCAAAGTCCCTCGTTCTATCTGATTCAGGAGGATCAAATAGATCCGCACAAATCGTCACCTGTTCAGGTCCAAAGTTTTTCAGAAATTCGGATTGTGTGTTCAGCATTTCATTGAAATCTGTCAGTTCCTTTTGTCCCATCGGGCTTTCTGAGAGTCTGACGATAAAATCTAAAAAATTTGTCATGCGCAACGTAAAGATGCTGACCATTTCTAAATCATTGCAGTAGCTGATTAAATGACATAAGGCGGTAAATTCCGTTTTTAAGCGCGTAATATTTTTGTTTAATTTATTTTGTTTCACGACCAAATTTTCAATTTTCAGTTGAGCCTGCATTAAATTGCGTTTGTCCGTGATCGTTGGCTGCGCCAGATCTTCCAGTCGTTCCAGTTCCAGTACCAGCGCAGCGTGTTCTGCGGTAAGTGGTGCCTGCATTTTTTGACATGCCTGGTCAAAAGAGCCCTGGATAACTTGCGAAGTTTGAGTCCATATTTCTGCCGCAGATATCTCCTGCGCAGAGCGTTGATCTCCGGTACCCAGCCCAAGAAATACCACGTTTAATTTTAAGGCCGAATCTGTTTTTTGAATCCCGGCAAGGTCGATCAAAGCTTGTCCGGCGATATGGTTAATCCAAAGACCAGACAATTTTTCCTGTATTGAGTCGGTCAGTGCATTTTTTTTAAAGCACATTAAGATGGGCTCGGCTTCCTGGGTAAATCGTACTTCAAATACTTGGTCGTTGAGTTTAATTTGTCCATGAATTCGTATTTGATTTAAATCGGAAGAACGTATCTCTTCTAATCTCGTAAACGTTGGTATGAGCCTATCCGGATTGACATCAGAGTTCGCACTGACAGCATGAGCTTTGCTATACAGTGGAATGCCGGTGGGATTGAGCAAATTCCGGTCCCTGTAAATCAGAAAGCAGTGACTGCGTTCGTGAGGCTGTGCACTGTGCTGGCCAAATTCGATTGAGCTTCCTGGTATCAGCAGGCGAAACTGTTTTCGGTATGCGTCGACGTATCCCTGATACTGATCAATCAAGTCCTGCCTTCGATCACTCTCCGCTTTATGGGATTCAGCATGTAATAGAGCTGCATTGCGGGACAACTCGTACAAAATATCTAAAGCCAATTTTTTAACGCCTCCACAAAAGAAGTAATCAACAAAACTGTCCAGCGGCCCCATATATCTGGAATCATCTTCCAGATCCGTGCTTGCATTCGCTGTCGCGGCGTTGACGACCCTGGTGAGTCGATTTTGACTTAGGCTGTTACTCAACCATCCATTCGATACAGTTAACATAGTTCACCCCAGGAATGACGAATTAAAAATAAGGGCCTCGCGCAGCAATTTGAAAACCGATTCAAGATGCGGATTGCATCTGATTCTGTACTCAGCCGTCCATGTTGCGACAAATGATTCCGTGCCATAGATAGCCGGTACGTGCTGATGTGTTACATCGATTTATCTCAAACACAGTCAATGAGAAGAATGCAGCGCTCATTGCCATTACTGCTTAAGGTAAAAAAATATTAGCATCGCTGCGCGGCGTTTAGAACTGCACGCAAGCCTCAATCGCCAAAAAGCCGAATGGGATATGGAAAATAAATTTTTAATGCCCTTTAAAGCATTCATTAAACTTAAAACAGAAAATAAAAAATGACGCTGGATTGAACCAATCAGTAAGACATTCGTTCTTATTCCGGATAGCGCAAATTCGCTGGTGGACAAACTGGGATGGGATGCAATGATAAGCATGAATAATATTGGCAGCGCCGGCAAAGCACTGAACTATTTTTCCGCTGATAACTACTACACTCAAGAAGAAGGTTTGGATAAATCAGAATGGTTCGGTGCAGGGGCAAGAATCCTGGATCTAAAAGGGAAAATCGACAAGGACGATTTTTCAGAAATCCTGGAAGGAAAAATCGGCGCGCAGCAACTGGGCAAGCTGGCGACCAACCCTGAAACTGACGAACCTTATCGCGATCATCGTCCAGGCACCGACATTA
>Ga0364886_10506_pt1 | contig 17958 bp, 18 predicted proteins | sample ExccelJu500001D3_4_FD_206926 | JGI IMG/M metagenome (GOLD analysis project Ga0364886, IMG submission 206926) | Enriched cells from Trout Bog Lake Hypolimnion, Wisconsin, USA - BchlTB.July23.5000.01.D3 | ecosystem: Environmental > Aquatic > Freshwater > Lake > Hypolimnion/Profundal zone | place... | reverse complement strand
AGGCGATCAAAAGCAAAATTAAATCGGCTTTGTTTTATCCGGCTTCAATCATTATTATTGCTTTTGTCATTACCGCAGTGATTATGATTTTCGTCATTCCTGCCTTCAAAAAAATGTTTGAAGGCTTTGGTGCAAGTCTGCCGACCCCCACGCTGGTGGTGATGGCGATATCCGACTTCTTTGTCACCTGGTGGTGGGCCATCTTTGGCGCTATCGGAGGGGGATTGTACTGGTTCATGTACACATGGAAGCGCAGCAAAGCTTTGCAGCGCACGATAGATATTCTAATCCTCAAAGCCCCCATATTCGGACCGATAGTACGCAAAGCCACCATTGCCCGCTGGACTCGTACCTTGTCTACCATGTTCGCTGCCGGAGTTCCCCTCGTGGAGGCTTTTGACTCTGTCGCCGGAGCTGCTGGCAACGCGGTTTATTACGATGCAACCAAAGCCATTCAACGCGAAGTTACCACTGGCAGCAGCTTGACAGTCTCGATGCAAAATACCAATTTATTTCCCAGCATGGTATTGCAGATGGTTGCTATCGGTGAAGAAGCCGGCTCAATTGACTCTATGCTTTCCAAAGTGGCTGATTTTTATGAAGCCGAAGTTGATGATGCTGTCGAAGCACTTTCCAGCCTGATGGAGCCGGTTATTATGGTTGTACTGGGTACTCTTATTGGTGGCATGGTGATTGCGATGTATTTGCCGATTTTCAAGATGGGGCAGGCTGTCGGGTAATAATTGCAATGAACCTCATCCAAGCACTGCAAGCCTCCCCTGCCCTTTTCGTCACCATAGCCGGTCTTGTCGGTTTGCTGGTCGGCAGCTTTCTGAATGTCGTGATTCATCGGTTACCCAAAATGATGGAACGCGATTGGCAGATGCAGTGTGCGGAGCTAACAGCGAGCAAAGTTCCTGATGAAGCCCCTTACAATTTATTCACCCCACGCTCTGCCTGCCCTCACTGTAACCACAAGATAGGCGCTCTGGAAAATATTCCCGTCATCAGCTACCTGTTGTTGCACGGAAAATGCAAAGGCTGTCGTGCATCCATCTCCATACGCTACCCTATTATTGAAACCGTTAGCGGTGCGCTAAGCGCCTTCGCCGCATGGCATTTTGGTTTTGGCCTGGCGGCACTGGCAGCGATTCTGTTTGTCTGGGCACTCATCTCGCTAACCTGCATCGATTTGGACACGCAGCTTTTACCGGACTGCATTACTCTGCCGCTGCTATGGCTAGGACTACTGTTCAACCTGTCCAATACTTTTACCGGCATTTCCAACGCAGTCGTCGGCGCAATCAGCGGGTATCTGGTTTTGTGGGCAGTATATTGGATGTTCAAGCTCTTTACCGGAAAGGAGGGAATGGGCTTCGGCGATTTCAAATTACTCGCCGCAATTGGTGCCTGGCTGGGCTGGCAAATGCTGCCGCTGGTTATTTTGCTCTCCTCTGTAGTGGGTGCTGCTGTCGGCATCACCTTGATTGTTGCTGTCAAACACGGACGCGACATCCCTATTCCGTTTGGTCCCTATCTTGCGGGTGGTAGTTTAATTGCCTTATTCTGGGGAGCGCAGTTAACGCAAAACTATCTGCAACTCTTCTCTGCGCCATGAGCAACGATTCCTACGCGCCCCTGAAACAGCATCTACTGATCGGACTCACCGGTGGCATCGGTAGCGGCAAAAGTACAGTTGCGGATTTATTTGAAAAGCAAGGTGCTCGTGTTATTGACACCGACCAGCTTTCTCGCGATCTCACCCGTTCCGGCGGCGAGGCAATCAATGCAATACGCGACACCTTCGGTGCAAACTGTATTGATGCTACCGGCGCGCTTGACCGTGGCAAAATGCGGGAATTGGTATTCGCCAACCCGTCCGCTAAAAAACAACTGGAGTCCATTCTGCATCCGCTTATTCGCGCTCAAGCCCGGAAAATTGCCGGAAGCGACACCACCGCCCCCTACACTTTAGTTGTTATCCCTTTGTTGTTTGAGACTCAGGGTTATCAAGGCTGGTTACACCGCACTCTCGTAGTTGATTGCCCTGAAGAAATCCAGATCGCCCGCACCATGCAGCGCAGCAGCCTTGATAAAACCGTGGTTCAGGCCATTATGTCCCAACAAATTTCCCGAAAACAACGGGTAGTTTTATCGGACGATATCATCAGCAACGATAGCGATTTGTCGTCACTGTCGTCTCAGGTAGAAATTTTTCATGACAAATATTTGAAAATAGCCGCCGGAACCAATTGACGGCAGCCGAATCACCATATATCTTAACGGACAATTTTTTCAGGCCAACTTTTTTGCTTTGATTATTCGATGATTAACTACGAGTTCCCTCTTAATGAACGTGTGCGTACTCTGCTACGCCTAGAGGATCTCTTCTCTCGATTGGAATTACTCATCGAGCGCAACGAGAATGTCGACCATCATTGTGCACTTGGTGTTCTGTTTGAACTTCTCGAAGTTGCATCCCGCTCTGATCTCAAGTCCGATCTCCTGCAAGAGCTAGAACGTCAAAAAAAGATTCTTTCTGCGTTACACTCAAACCCCGATATATCTGAAACAGCTCTTGAAAAAGTATTGAACAGCATTGATAACGCAAGCTCTGCCTTGTTATCCATGAGCGGCAAAATCGGCCAACACTTGCGTGACAATGAATGGCTGATGGGTATTAAACAACGCGCCAGTATTCCAGGCGGCGTTTGCGAATTCGACCTTCCCTCCTATCATCACTGGCAGCACCAATCCAGCGATGCGAGACGAGATCATTTGACTTCCTGGCTGAATCCTTTGCTACCGCTGCATGATAGTTTGTCCATCATTCTCAAAATATTGCGAGAAAACGGAAAGGTTCACCACTTCACAGCGTTTAATGGCACGTTCCAGCAAATGCAAGGCGGAAAAATAATACATATGATTAGCATTCATATTAAAAAATCGTTGCCCTGCATACCGGAAGTCAGTGCCAATAAATACGCACTCAATGTTCGTTTTGTCGCGGCTAACTACTCTATAAAATCTTCCCTTTATGAACATGATATTCCGTTCGATCTTACTTTCTGCTCCCTGTAACTCCCTTATGGGAACCTCTGCAAATCCAATTTTCGTCGCCATGCTGCGTTGCTCACAAAAAATTACTTCTTACATATCATAATATATGCTGCGGCGTGATTTTTTGCTCGCGCCTTGCCTGGCTTGGAAATTTAAATTTATAGAGGCTCCAAAATGTCCAACACCCTCAAGGCACTCGTCGTTACCTGCCCGCAATGTGGCAAAGAACACGTCTGGGATACCGCCAATCGCTACCGCCCGTTTTGCAGCGAGCGTTGCAAAATGATTGATCTGGGGAAATGGGCAAACGAAGAATATCGTGTTGAACAACGCGAACAAGAACTACCGGGCGACGATCACCAAGCCTGACGCAGCAAAGCAATTCCGTGAGCGCCATGCTCCCACGCAGTCTGCATATCATCACGCGCCAAACCGCCCAAGGCATATATCGGAATAGAGGAACCGGCTGCAATTGCCGCAAATTTTTCCCAACCCAAATGCGACACACCCGGATGAGATTTAGTCGGCAGCACCGGACTCAACAACGCGAAGTCACAACCCAGCTCCTCCGCTCGACGCAACTCTTCTGCACTGTGGCATGAAGCTGCGCACCACTCCAGCGGTGGGCGTTCGGTTAATTCGGCCAATTGCCTCGAAGTTAACTGTATACCGTCTGCTCCCACTTCCTGTGCCAACTCCACATCACCGTTGAGTATCAGCTTCGCACCGCGTGCATGCACCAGCCCAACTACCCGCAACGCAAGTTCACGCAACGCATCACGAGAAAGGTTTTTTTCGCGCAACTGCACCAAGCGCAAACCGGCATCAAGCCTTGCTTGCAAACTGCTTATAAATGCTTCTGCGCCAAGCTCGGCAGCATTGCTTATGGCATACAGGGTGGGTAACTCCAACGCCCGCAGAATAGGCGCATTGGCAGGAAGTATCGGCGACACCGCGCAATCACTCCCCACTTTGAAAAAGGGGGGCTGGGGGGGATTTGCAGTTTCCTGCCAGGCAAACGCCTGACCCTCACGCGAATGCAACTCCCCTCCCCACTCAGTCACCCGAAAAAAACTCAACCTCACCGTCGCATGCGGATAAGCAAACACACGCGTGAGCCACGGATAAGCAGTTTCAACAGCAATCCCCAATTCCTCGTGCAACTCTCGCACCAAAGCTTCATGTGCAGTTTCACCCCGCTCAATCTTCCCACCGGGGAACTCCCAATAGCCAGCCCAGATTTTGTCGGGTGGACGTTGGGCGAGCAGAAAGGAGCCATCGGGACGCTGGAGGACAGCAGCGGAGACTTCGACTATTTTTGTTTTTGTGGGTGAAGGGTTCAATTTTGTTTCTTTAAATATAGGTTGGGTTGAGTGTAACGATACCCAACAATCAAAATCAACTTCGCCAGTTGCCGGGCTAACCCGACGGTGTTGATTTTAGATATGTGAAAAATAACGTGCCTTCCTTCACCCTAGCCCTCTCCCCGTGGGAGAGGGAACTAAGCGAAATTTTTTCCGCACCAATCCTTGGCAAACTGCCCCGCGACTCGTCCACTCCGTGAGCCTCTCATCAATGACCACTGCAACGCCGCCGTGCGTACTTCATCTGTGAGCCCCTGCTTCCAGCCATGATTTGCCAGCCAATGTGCTGCTACAGCCAAGTATTCATCCTGCGAGAAAGGATAGAATGAAATCCACAGTCCGAAGCGTTCAGACAGGGACACTTTTTCTTCTACACTTTCTGCAGGATGCACTTCGTCGCCGACGTGTTTGGTAGCAAGGTTATCTTGCATGTAATCGGGCATCAGGTGACGGCGGTTGGAGGTGGCGTAGATGAGCAGGTTGTCGGAAAAGGCAACTAGGTCACCATCAAGTGCGGCTTTGAGCGCTTGGTAACCGGGTTCATCAGAGCTAAAGGAAAGGTCGTCGCAATAAAGAATGAAGCGCTCGGAGCGCCCTTGTACTAAACCAACAATGTGCGACAAATCGACCAAACCTTGTTTGTCGATTTGAATTACACGCAAACCTTGTCCGGCAAATTCGTTCAATAAGGCTTTGACCAAGGACGATTTTCCGGTGCCGCGTGCACCGGAAAGCAGCACATTGTTTGCCGTGCCGCCGTGCACGAATTGCCGGGTATTTTGTTGAATGCGTTGTTTCTGTTCGACGATGCCCAGCAAGTCATCGAGTGCGATACGCTGAAAATTCGGTACGGGATGCAAGGTACGTTGCTGGTGATCCCAGCGGAAAGCGGCAGCAGCTTGCCAATCCAGGGCTTGCGGCTGCGCGCCGGGCAGTACGTTTTCCAAGCGGGCAAGCAAGCCTTCGGCACGGGTAAGAAAGTGGTCGAGTTTATCCATTTAGAGTCCGTCGAAATATTGTTCGTCATTCCCTCCTACGCGGGAATGACGTGTAAGCTAGCTTCTATAACTCGCGTTGATCTTCACGTAGTCGTATGAGAAATCGCATGTCCATAGTGTGGCATTAACTTTGCCGCGATTCAGTGCCACGCGAATAGTGATGTCGCTTTGCTGCATCACCCGCTGGCCGTCTTCTTCCTGATAGCTGGCGGCACGACCGCCGTTTTCGGCAACCAGCACATCGTCGAGATAAAGTTTCAATGTTTCAACATTGAGGTCGTTAACGCCCGCATATCCAATAGCTGCGAGGATACGTCCGAGATTTGGATCGGAGGCGAAGAATGCAGTTTTGACCAGTGGCGAATGCGCGATAGCGTAGCCGAACTTTTTGCACTCGGCTTCATCTTTACCATCTTCAATTTTGATAGTGATAAATTTGGTCGCGCCCTCGCCGTCGCGCACGATAGCTTGTGCCAGTAATGTAGCGACTTCGGTAATTGCAGCTTGCATAGCTGCGCGGTTCGCTTCGTTGATGCTCACACCACTTTTGCCGGTAGCGATGAGCATCAGTGCATCGTTGGTAGAGGTATCGCCATCGACGGTGATGCAGTTGAATGAGCGATTGGCTGCTTCGCTGACGAGCTGTTGCAACAGCGGTTGCCCGATTGCCGCATCGGTAGCGATGTAACCCAACATAGTCGCCATATTGGGATGGATCATACCGGAACCTTTGGACATACCGGTCACAATGACTGTCTTGCCGTCGATCTGTACTTGGCGTGACACCGCCTTGGCAACGATGTCGGTAGTCATGATCGCTTGAGAAGCGTCATACCAATTGTCGGCTTTCAGATTGGCTATCGCTTGCGGTAATCCTGCAATAATTTTATCGACAGGCAACGGTTCCATAATCACACCTGTCGAATAAGGCAGCACTTGCTCTGGCGCACATCCCAGCAATTTTGCCAACTCCGCACAACTTGTTCTGGCTGCCGCCATACCCTGTTCGCCAGTTCCGGCATTTGCGTTTCCAGTATTAACCAGCAACGCGCGAATACCTTTTTTCGAGACCAAATGTTCTTTAGCCACGATGACCGGAGCAGCGCAAAAACGATTGGTGGTAAATACCCCCGCGACTGTTGCACCTTCATCCAATTTGATAACCAACAGGTCTTTACGGTTGGCTCGCTTAATACCGGCTTCTGCGACCCCCAAAGAAACGCCCGCAACGGGCAACAGTTGTGCCGCGACGGGCGCAGATAGATTCACTGGCATTTAATTTCCCTTATTCCCTGATTATTCATTAAAGCAAAATCCCCTCCCCTTTTTAAGGGGGAGGGGGAGGGCTAGGGTTAACCAATCACTTGCTGCGTTATTTGCAGCTTAGTGAGATGGCTAGTAGAAACGTAGCATTTCGCCAATCCCACCCCCCATCCTAACCTTTCCCCTTAAAGTGGGAAGGGACAAGTCGGTACTAATGAACTGTTGCGGTTAGTAACGACCATGTGTTTTATGAATATAGTTACTCATCTCGACAGATTGCGTGTTCATACGGCGGACAATACCGTGAACATGGCGCGCGATACCTCGCATCACGTAGTAAACAATGGCGGGTTGGGAGTTCAGCAGAGATTCAAAACGGGAACGCTCCAACACCAGCACTTTGCTGTCTGTCTTGGCTTCAACAGTTGCACTAATCTGCATCACATTGCCGCCGACGAAACCGATAATTCCTGCCAGATCTCCCATCTGAAGCATGTGCAGGGTCATTTGTTCGCCGCCTGTAGATGCAGTTGCTTCCACGTCGCCGCTACCCAGAATCAACAAAGAATCTTTCAATTCTGTGTCACCGACCCGAAGGATAAATTCGCCCGCTTTGTACTCGCGAACTGAAATCAAACTAGCCAAAAGCTCAATCTCGGAATCGCGCAATTCCTCTGTCAAGGTGGAATTACGCAATGCTGTCATCACCAATTCATTCGTTACCATTTAATTTCTCCCCGTTACATTTAGGTAATTTAATCCCAAAATACTTCAGCTCAACTTTCCGTGGCACTGCTTGTATTTTTTGCCTGATCCGCACGGACAAGGATCATTGCGCCCGACTTTTTCAGTGTTACGCACAAAGGGCTTTTGTTCCGCTTCCCCTGCCCCGTCCGATGCCAGGGCTTCTTCGTAATCGGCGTGATGATACTGCACATTTTCCGGGGCGGACGGAGCTTCAACAGCTTCGACTTCTTCGCTGCTGCGAATTTGCACATTCATCAATGTTTGTGTCACATCGCGCTTGATGCTGTCCAGCATGGTTGAAAACAACTCGAAGGCTTCACGCTTGTATTCCTGTTTGGGATTTTTTTGTGCGTAGCCGCGCAGATGAATCCCCTGACGCAAATGATCCAACGCCGCCAAGTGCTCTCGCCAATGGGTGTCCAAACTACCCAGCATGACAATACGTTCATAGCCGTGCATGACTTCACTGCCAACCGGCTCAATTTTGCTCTGATATTGTTTTTGTGCGGCTTCAACCACCAGCTTGCCTAGTCCCGCCTCGTCCAGTTGCTTGTCTTGTTCCAGCCACTGCACCACCGGGGCATAAAATTGAAATTCTGCCGCAAATGCTTTTTCCAAGCCCGGTGCATCCCATTGTTCTTCCATGCTACCGGGTGGAATGTACTCAGCAATCGTTTCAGCTAATACACCCTCGCGCATTGCACTGATTGTCTCTGAAATATCATCGCTTTCCAGCAACTCGTTGCGCTGTTGATAAATAACTTTGCGTTGGTCATTGGCAACGTCATCGTATTCGAGAATCTGCTTGCGCATATCGAAGTTACGCGCTTCAACTTTACGCTGCGCATTCTCAATGGCACGTGTCACCCAAACATGCTCAATTGCCTCGCCTTCGGGCAGCTTGAACTTGTTCATGATCGCGGAAACACGATCCGAAGCAAAGATGCGCAGCAACGGATCTTGTAACGACAGATAGAAGCGGCTGGAACCGGGGTCACCCTGGCGTCCGGCACGTCCGCGCAGCTGGTTATCCACGCGGCGTGATTCGTGGCGCTCGGTACCGATAATGTGCAAGCCGCCGCTGGCAACTACTTGCTCGTGAACGGGCTGCCATTCGGCGCGAAGTTGCGCCACGCGTTGCTCACGGGTTGCTGCATCCAGATTTTCGTCCATGCGTACCCGTTCGATGGGCTTTTCCACATTACCACCCAGCACGATGTCTGTTCCCCGGCCTGCCATATTGGTGGCGATGGTAATCATCTTGGGGCTACCGGCTTGGGCAATAATCTCAGCTTCACGCGCATGCTGCTTGGCGTTTAACACCTGATGCGGTAGCTTTTCTTTATCCAGCAAACTGGATAACAATTCGGAAGTCTCGATGGAGGTTGTACCCACCAATACCGGTTGACCGCGCTCGTAACAGTCCCGCACATCGGCGATCACCGCTACATACTTTTCATTGGTAGAGAGGTAAACCTTGTCCATCAAATCCTTGCGCACGGTGGTACGATGCGGCGGAATGATGACTGTTTCCAAATTGTAGATAGACTGAAATTCGTAAGCTTCGGTATCAGCTGTTCCGGTCATACCCGAGAGCTTATGATACATGCGGAAATAATTCTGGAAAGTGATGGATGCCAGCGTCTGGTTCTCTTTCTGAATCGCCACCCCTTCTTTAGCTTCCACAGCTTGATGCAAGCCATCTGACCAGCGACGACCGGACATTAAACGCCCGGTGAATTCGTCCACAATAACGACTTCGCCGTTTTGCACAACGTAATGCTGGTCGCGCAAATACAGCACATGCGCCCGCAATGCCGCATACAAATGATGTATCAGGGTAATATTGGCAGGGTCGTACAAGCTGCCACCGGCAGGCAACAATCCCGCCCGCGAGAGTAGCTGTTCCGCACGCTCATGTCCTGCTTCGGTCAACAGTATCTGGTGATTTTTCTCGTCTACACTGTAGTCACCTTCGCCCTCTTCCGCCATCTGGCGCGTCAAATTGGGCACGAGCTTGTTCATGCTCAGGTACACATCAAGATTGTCCTCGGCTTGACCGGAAATAATAAGCGGTGTACGCGCCTCGTCAATCAGGATCGAGTCTACTTCATCAACAATTGCAAAATTCAAACCACGCTGGAAACGTTCGTTCGCCTGCCCTGCCATGTTATCGCGCAGGTAGTCAAAACCAAATTCGTTATTGGTACCGTAAGTAATATCAGCCGCATAAGCGGACTGCTTGTCGGCATGATCCATGTTTGACAAAATGACTCCGACAGACAATCCGAGGAAACGATACAAACGCCCCATCCACTCAGCATCACGCGCTGCCAGATAGTCGTTCACGGTCACCACATGCACACCTTTACCGGACAATGCATTCAAATAGGCTGGCAAAGTTGCCATCAGGGTTTTACCTTCGCCCGTGCGCATTTCAGCAATCTTGCCGTAATGCAGCACCATACCACCGATCAGTTGCACATCGAAGTGGCGCATCTGCAACACTCGTTGCCCCGCTTCGCGAACTACCGCAAATGCCTCGGGTAGCAAAGCATCCAGCGCCTCGCCTTGTTGTACGCGTTGTTTAAATTGCGCAGTCCTGTTTTGCAACTCTTCGTCAGACAGCTTTGCAACACTGGCCTCGAGCGCATTTATGGCATCCACGTTATGGCGATATTGTTTGAGCAGGCGGTCATTACGGCTACCGAATACACTTTTCAGTAATTTGGAAATCATGTTCTTTGTTCTATTCTTTAAACGTGAAACTCGCGAAGCGATTCGTTCGTCCCCTCTCCCACCGGAGGAGGGGTGAGAAGGGGAGAAACGGGCATCACGAGTTTCATTTTTCCGGGCGGCACCATTGCCATACCCGTTAAACTGCTTCGACTAAATAAAAAGGGTGAGGCAAACTCCCTCACCCTCATATCCAAAGCAACAGCAAATTAACTCGCTGATCTTTGTATGAAGCGCGACGGGTTCTGGGCATTGCCTTTGTATCTCACTTCAAAATGCAGATGCGGTCCGGTTGAACGGCCTGTACTGCCGGACAGGGCAATTTCCTGACCTCGCCGAACCATCTGCCCGACCTTGACCAGCATTTTGGAAGTATGCGCATAACGCGTAACAATGTCTCTGCCGTGATCAATCTCTATCATATTACCATACTGGGGATGGTTCTCCGCAAACACAACGACCCCTCCCGCAGACGCATAGACTTTTGTTCCAGCCGGTACCATAAAATCTATACCTTCGTGCATTGCATTCTTTCCGGTAAACGGATCAATGCGCCAGCCGAAATTAGATGAGTACCAAGCGTCCGTCGCGGGTGCAAGTGAAGGAAGCATTTTCTTACTCAAGCTGTCTTGCATCAACAAAGTTTCCAACGCCACCAATTTATCACTTCGATCACTCACCAAAGAAGTGAGCGCAGCCAGTTGTTTATCCATGCTGCCCAAGGAAACATCTGCTTGCAGAGGAGCCGGTATATACGGCCCCCCTTGACCAGGCATCTGCTCGAAAGAGAATTCCTGCGGTTTCATTCCCGAAATCTTGGCCAGACGTGCGCCCAGTGTATCAAGACGCAACAACTGCGCCTGCATCTGCCCCAGCCGTTTCGCCATCGCATCCATACTTTCACGCATATATGCCTGCTGCTTTTGCTGCTCATATTGCTGCGCACTGGCAAGCCATGCCCGCAAATCATCACTAATACTACCAGGCTGCAAACGTACTATTGCATACTGAGCAGACAGTACGGCTCCGATGAAAAGTGCAAACGCCAAAGCTACCGCAACAAAAATATGCACACCCGTCAATGTAAAACTACGGGTTTTTGCCAACCCGTTGGAAACTAGAATAATATCCACATTGCTCCTTTCACGAAGATGAATTACTGTGACACCGTGCCAAACCAACTAAACGCTTTTTTTACCTCTAGCAATGAACTGAGGCTGCTTACCAACAAAGCGCGGCAGCTTATGGCATTGCAACAGCAACTAGAACTCGTCATCCCGCCTTCTTTGCAGCGGGGATGCAGGGTAATACAACTTAACCAACAGACACTAGTACTGTCGGCCGACAACGGCGCAATTGCTTCAAAACTGCGGCAAATGACCACAGAAATAGCAGCGAAACTTCGCCATACTGGAAGTGATATTACAACAATTCAGATACTTGTGCAAGTTTCGACCCCTCAGCATATTGCCCCCCTCGAAAATCGCTCGATTAGCCAATCTGGAAAAACCCAAATCGCCAAGTTAGCAGACGAGCTAATTGATTCGCCGTTAAAAGATGCATTGAACAGACTGGTACAACAGAGCAAACCTAAGTAGGTGGCATTATGTCAAAAAATTTTCGGCTCTGGAGAGCGCCAGTTTTATAGAGAGTTCTAAAAATGGAGAACGGCTGAAAGATAGGCATTAGTTGCGACGATGTCTCCTGAACTGGCGAGCTGACCGCTTGTTTGCGTTCCACTATTACTGTACACCCCTGAGGCAGAGCCTTTCAACATGTATATGCTATATCCCGCTCGGACATCAAATTTTTCATTAATTTTGTAACCCATACCCGGTCCCCAGACAACTCCGCTTGGATAGCAAAATTCAATTTCATTGTTACCGCTATTTTGATTTGTTTCATCCTGGAACGACATGAATGCCCAACCAACACGCGCAAAGACTGATAACTGGTCGTTAATTGGCCATTTTCCAACGGCTGCTATTTCTTGCCCGTTAAGCGTGACATTATGTGAAGCCGTTGCTGAGGAATACCCCGCTTTGGTCAATAGCGAGGTATAGCCAATTTCGGCTGACAAATTTTGATAGAGATCAAATCCCAACATTAGGCTGACAGAAGTTCCTGTGGGTGTTCCACCAGTGTTTGCTATATCTGCATTGCTTGCACGTCCCTGCGAAAATGAAACATACAGGCCCTCTGCAAAAACTGACGACGGCAAAAATGACAGCAGTGCAACTATTATTAGTTTATACAAATTAAACCCCGTGAAATTAGAGAAGTATCTGCCAACCGATTAATACATAGCGCTCCAGCAGAAACAGCACTCCGAACACCAACGCCAGAATAGCAACGAAACGCACCACGTTCCAGGCAAAGCGCAAATAGGTATGCTTGCGGGTTAACAGGTACATGCCTGCAGACAAGACAATAACCAGTGCCGATAGCACCAGTAATAGGCGCATTACCAGCATAATGGAACCTCCATACGCAGCCTCCTACGCTAAACGGCTTGGAGTTGCAGCCGCGAAAAATCCGGCGCATCTTCAGCCGTGTCGAAGGTGGTAAATTCCCATGCTGTCTGGTCAGCCAGCAAAGCACGGCACAAGGTATTATTCAGCGCGTGACCGGATTTATATCCGGAAAATGCGCCTATCAGTGGATGACCCAGCAGATATAGGTCGCCGATGGCATCCAGCATTTTATGCTTAACGAACTCATCTTCGAAACGCAAACCGTCAGGATTAATAACGCGAAACTCATCCATCACAATGGCGTTATCCAAATTTCCACCCAAGGCCAGCCCCTGCGAACGCATATATTCAACTTCCTGCATAAAGCCAAAGGTACGGGCGCGGCTGACTTCCTTAACGTAAGACTGTGTACCTAAGTCAACAGTTGCACTTTGTACTGTATTGGCAAATACCGGATGTGAAAAGTTGATGGTGAAACTCAACTTATAACCTTCGAAAGGCTCGAAGCGCACCCATTTGTCACCTTCTTTAATTTCTACGGTTTTCTTGATGCGAATGAATTTTTTTGCTGCGGATTGTTCAACTATGCCTGCCGACTGAATCAAGAAAACAAACGTACCCGCGCTTCCGTCCATGATAGGCAGTTCTGAACTGCTCAATTCCACGATGGCGTTATCAATACCCAGCCCGGCCAGTGCAGACATCAAATGCTCAACCGTCGCCACGCGCGCACCATGCGCTTCCAGACAAGTTGAAAGTCGCGTGTCGTTAACCGAATGCGCTTCAGCGGGAATGTCCACAGGGTGAGGCAAATCAACGCGGCGAAACACGATACCGCTGTTAACCGGAGCGGGGCGCAATGTCAGATAAACCTTTTCGCCGGTGTGCAACCCGACTCCCGTCGCCTGCACCATCGTTTTTAACGTGCGTTGCTTAACCATTCTTTATTCCCGAGTTCACACAATTTCGCGGCACAGTTTACCACAGACGTCGTAATCACGACGCACTGTGCGCACTGCCGCCGCGCTATTGGAACGCCTCTATAAATCCAATTTTATAGAAGTGCCCTATTGTTCAGTCAGCCTGTTTGCGCAAGAAAGACGGAATGTCCAACGTATCCACGCCCGATTGTTTCATCGCTTCAACGGTTGCCGCATGGTGACGACCGGTACGAATAACTGCGGGCATCTCAAGCTCACGGTAGTCCACGGTGGGGGCATCATGCGTGCCTGTACGTAATTGCGCCTGTGGAACCAACACCGGTTTGGATTGTTTGACGCGAGGTGAACCCAAGCCTGTAGCAACGATGGTTACACGCAATTCATCTCCCATCGCTTCATCAAATACAGACCCCACGATTACCGTTGCTTCCGATGCGGCAAACTGGAAGCAATTCATTACTTCATGCAATTCTTCCAATGTAAGCGTGCTACTCGAAGTGATGTTCACCAACACTCCGCGTGCGCCGGATAGATCGACATCTTCCAGCAAAGGGCTTGCAATTGCTTGTTCAGCAGCTTTTTTGGCACGATTTTCACCTGTTGCCGTGGCAGCTCCCATCATTGCCATGCCGTTTTCCGACATCAATGTGCACACGTCGGCAAAGTCCACGTTAACCATGCCTGGCACGTTAATGACTTCGGCGATACCCGCCACTGCACCTTGCAACACGCCATTTGCCGCCTTGAATGCTGCCGGAAGGGTTGTCTTGCCACCCAATACTTCCATCAGCTTGGCATTGGGTACAATGATGAGTGAGTCAACATAGGTCGCAAGCTCTTCGATACCCGCTTGCGCCAGTGTCATGCGCTTGCCTTCAAAAACGAATGGCTTGGTCACCACTGCGACAGTAAGAATACCCATTTCTTTTGCAACTTGTGCAACTACCGGTGCGGCTCCCGTGCCGGTCCCTCCACCCATACCGGCTGTGATGAATACCATATTGGCACCGCTAATAATTTCGGCGATGCGTTCGCGGTCTTCCTCCGCTGCCGCCTGACCAATCTCCGGTTTGGCTCCCGCTCCCAAACCTTTGGTCAACGTCGCGCCTATCTGTAACTGGGTACGCGCTTTGCTGCGTTTAAGTGCCTGGGCATCGGTATTAATAGTAATGAACTCGACACCTTGCACGCCCTGTTCAATCATGTGGTCGACCGCATTTCCGCCGCAGCCACCCACGCCAATTACTTTAATTACGGCTCCCTGCGTTTGAGCATCCATTAATTCAAACATTTTTTCTCCTTTTCAAATTACAAATTAATACCCTTAAAACACAACATTCAAATTCAATCCGAAACTTTCTTTCTGCACATTTTTTAATTTGGCCTTGAAATTTGGTCACACATTAAAAATTCCCCTGAAACCATTCTTTCATTCGTGTCATCACATCTGTAAATGAGCCGGATTGCTTGCCTGACACCTGATGTTTTTGTTCCTGCTCCAAGCCGTACAGCAGCAAACCCACTCCGGTGGAAAAGCGCGGCGTCTTTACCACGTCCGATAATCCGCCAACATAGCGTGGCAAGCCGAGACGTACCGGCATGTGAAACACTTCCTCGCCCAGTTCAACCATGCCTTGCATGGCACTGCTCCCTCCTGTCAACACGATGCCGGAAGACAGCAAATCTTCAAATCCGCTACGACGCAACTCTGTCTGTACCAGCGAATATAATTCTTCCACCCTGGGCTCAATCACTTCTGCCAGCGTTTGGCGAGACAGCATTCGCGCCCCTCGCTCACCGACACCCGGAACTTCGATAGGTGCATCGTCCGCCAATTGACGCAAGGCGCACCCGTATTTAATTTTGATATCTTCCGCATCCTTGGTTGGAGTGCGCAAGGCCATTGCGATGTCGTTGGTAATCTGATCGCCGGCAATAGGGATCACCGCAGTATGGCGTATCGCTCCACCGGTAAATACCGCCACGTCGGTAGTGCCGCCTCCGATATCCACCAGACACACACCCAAATCTTTTTCATCCTCGGCCAGCACTGCTCTGCTGGATGCAAGTGGCTGCAAAATCATCTGGTTGACTTCCAAACCGCAACGATGCACGCATTTGAGAATGTTTTGCACTGCCGCCACTGCGCCGGTCACAATATGCACTTCGACTTCCAGACGCATTCCGCTCATGCCCAGAGGCTTCTTGATACCTTCCTGCCCGTCAATGCTAAATTCCTGCTCAAGGATATGCAGCATCTGCTGATCACCGGGTAAACTGATGGAGCTTGCAGTCTCCACTACGCGGTCAATGTCAGCCTGCACAACTTCTTTGTCTTTTATTTTCACCATGCCGTTGGCATTCGAACTTCTGATGTGCCCGCCGGCAATACCGGTATAAACCTCGCGTATCTTGCAGTCCGCCATGAGCTCGGCCTCTTCCAGAGAACGCTGTATTGCCGCCACGGTGGCATCAATATTGACCACCATTCCTTTCTTCATGCCGGAAGATTCATGCATACCGACACCGATCACCTCCAGTGTTCCTTCCGGCTTGATTTCGGCAACGATGGTGACAATCTTTGATGTCCCGATATCCAGGCCGACAATCAAATTTTTTGCTTCTCTGTTTTTACTCATCGTAATTTCCCTCTAAACCTTATTTCCGGATGTTCGACTCACGGCTTCTGCACCGCTTTGCAGATTGGTTGCAAATCCGTTTCGATACCTTAGATCCACGTGCGTCACCGCGTGCGGCAGTCTGGGCAAACTGTACGGATATACTTCAACAAATCTTGCTAACCTCTGCTGCATTTGCTCTCGCCCCAATTCCAGTACCATACCGTTGTTTAATCTTACCTGCCACGAAAAACGGGGAGACAGATTAATCCGGTTGATTTGTTGTTTCATTGGTGACAGCTCTTTGTTAAACTCATCGTACAAAATTTTCATTTGTGACGATGTATTCGGCTGCCCGACAAACTCCGGCAACACCTGCCCGGAATTTTCTGCAAACACCTCGCCATAAGTATTGACCAGTTCCTTTTCATTCCATCGCGCAAAGGCAACGTGTTCTTCCAGATCAACTTCCAAACTCCACGGAAATTTTCTGCGTACACTCACTTTGCGCACCCACGGTAATTGCTCAAATGCGGCGCGGGCATGAGCCAAGTCCACTGTAAAAAAATTTCCCTTTATCTGTTCATGCACCACCCGCTGAATCAATTCAACCGGAACGTGCGTTGGCGTTTTGCTCAAACTTACCGTGTTGAGCGGAAATACCGGCAAATGCAATACATAGCGTGCAGCACCGTAGAGCGCCAGCACCAAGCTCAACCCGAACAGCAGGTTGGCGGTTATGCGCAGCAGTGGCACGTTATCCCACATGTGCGCATTCCAAAATCTGTAACACCAATTGTTCAAAACTAATTCCCGCATTCCTTGCTGCCATTGGAACCAAACTGTGATCCGTCATTCCGGGAGACGTGTTTATTTCCAGCAGATAGCTCTTGCCGTCTTCACCACGTAAAAAATCTATTCTTCCCCAGCCTTGTCCACCAATAAGCGCAAAGGCTTCTTGCGCCAATCGTTGCATTTCACTCTCCTGCTCTGTGCTCAATCCACACGGACATAGATAGCGAGTGTCATCACGCAGATACTTTGCCTCATAGTCGTAGAACTCGTTTGCCGGCTCAATCTTGATGACTGGCAACGCGCGTCCATTCAGCACCGCTACTGTGTACTCGCCGCCACTTACAAAGCTTTCGGCAATCACCACCTTGTCGTGTTTGGCCGCTTCGGCATAAGCCCCGGGTAGCTCTTCCACCGTCTTAACTTTGCTAATGCCGACACTGCTGCCTTCATTGGCCGGTTTCATAAATAACGGCAAATCCAAGTGATCCGCCAGAGCGCTCCAATCGCTGGGGGCTAACAGCGCTTCATATTCCGGAATAGGTAACCCCATTGCTTGCCAGATCAGCTTGGTTCGCCATTTGTCCATCGCGATTGCGGAAGCCATTACACCGCTTCCGGTATATGGAATTCCCATCAATTCCAGCGCTCCCTGCACTGTGCCGTCTTCACCAAAGCGACCATGCAGTGCAATAAATACGAGGTCAAACTTTTCCTTTTTTAGTTCGGACAAATCGCGCTGCGCCGGATCGAAGGCATGCGCATCGACACCGCTCTTTTGCAATGCGGCCAACACTGCCGCGCCGCTTTTCAACGACACTTCGCGCTCTGCCGAGCGACCGCCGAATAACACGGCTACTTTTCCAAAATTCTTCATTTCTTTTTTCTCGATAAAATCGTAGGGTGGTCAGACAGCTCTATCGTCTGCCCACGCGGTTTGTTCTCCGCGTGGGCACAAAGGCGTG
>Ga0364886_10442_pt1 | contig 18040 bp, 15 predicted proteins | sample ExccelJu500001D3_4_FD_206926 | JGI IMG/M metagenome (GOLD analysis project Ga0364886, IMG submission 206926) | Enriched cells from Trout Bog Lake Hypolimnion, Wisconsin, USA - BchlTB.July23.5000.01.D3 | ecosystem: Environmental > Aquatic > Freshwater > Lake > Hypolimnion/Profundal zone | place... | reverse complement strand
GATGCATACGCCCGAGCATTTGACGGAGTCTTTCTTGTAACGCTGGCCATCATCTCAATCGCGGGTGTGGCAGAGGAGCGCAAGACCGCATTCGCGGGAGAGTTTTACGCACTGCTGACCCTCAGCACTATCGGCCTGATGATCATGGGTAGCGCTGGCGGACTGCTTTCGCTCTACCTGGGACTTGAGCTGTCTACAATATCGCTGTTTGCGCTCGCAGGCTTCGCGAAACGTGAAAAGCGATCCGCTGAAGCGGCGCTCAAGCTACTCATACTCGGTTCCGTAGCCTCGGCCGTAGTGCTCTATGGTGCAAGCCTGCTGTACGGCGTGCTGGGCACTACCGAGTTTGCGGGAATGACAGAGGCCGTATCGCGTGTTCACGCTACGGGATTGCCTACCGCTGTACTCTATCTTGGTATAGCCTTCATTATTGGCGGGCTGGCGTTCAAAGTGGCGGCAGTTCCCTTCCACTTGTGGGCTCCGGACGTCTACGAGGGTTCGCCGGCCCTCGTAACGGCCTTTCTTTCTACAGCATCCAAGGCGGGCGGATTCGCAGCCCTGCTGCGGTTTCTCAACACTATCGAGGGGTCGGGAGACCACACGATCACGGCCCTTATTGTTGCCCTGGCCAGCATTTCGATGATCGTTGGAAATCTCACAGCACTGTCTCAAACCAACCTGAAGAGGATGCTTGGATACTCGGGCATCGCGCAATCAGGATACATCCTGGTTGCGGTTGCAGCGGGATCGGGTTCAAGCCGCACCATCAGCTCGGCACTCATGTACCTGCTGTTATATGCCTTCACAAATGTTGGAGCATTCCTGGTGGCCCAGGCGGTGTTTGACGCCACAGGGTCTGACGAGATAACTGCGCTCAGGGGCCTGCATCGCCGATGCCCCCTACTCGCATTCTCAGCAGTTGTTGTGATGTTCTCTCTGGGAGGCATTCCGCCGCTGGCAGGATTTGTGGGAAAACTGTACCTGTTTGCTGCTGCATGGGATGGTGGACAGAAGGCTCTGGTGGTCCTCGGGGCGCTTACCAGCGTCATTGCGCTCTACTACTATCTGATGGTGATACGGCAGGTCTACATCAACAATCCGGCAGATGAGCGCAAACTTGCAGTTGCCCCGCAACTCGGCCTCGCCATCGCGATATGTACCGTCGGCATTCTAGCCATTGGCGTCTATCCAAAACCGTGGGTTCTGCTTGGTGAATCGGCCGCTTCCGCTATTCAAACTGCGAAAGTAATGCAGACGCCAGCAGTGAACAACGTACGTGTGGAAACCGCAGCGAGAAACTCTATTAACTCGATCGGCAAACATATCAACTAGCTGCTACGATCGTTACAGGGGGCCTTATACTCCTCCTGTCTCGATTGTAAGCGACCAACATCCGTCGTCCGCCCGATGGCAGTTTAGTACTGCACACGCCCGGAGTTCGATGTCTTCGCCTCTTCACGGAATTCTGTCGCCAGAAGCATTTTAGCAAGAGCTTCCACTGCAGCGATCCTGTTATGCTCAATCCCCATCTGAGCGTGCAGTAATATAGCGTATTTCGAATCACCGCCAGAGCCAAAACTGATCTGAAAGCACGTACAGGCGGTAATTCGCCGAAACTCGGTCCGGATCAGGGCGGCCAGTTCGACCCATATCTCCTTAGATCGCAATCCGAATTTTCTATCGCCAGTAAGATTGGTAGATACCCCGAGTAGTCGTATGTTCCAGATCTCGCACACATTAAGTTTGTCCCAATTGCCTGTAAATATCGGTTTGCATAGGGAAAACCGATGTTTCGTTACGATGTCGTTACGATATGGATGCCAAAATAGCATGCATCTTGATATCAAGGCATTCATTCCATATGGCGACTCATCGTGACTCGTGCCATGTTTTGGGTTAGTTACATGATCATTTCGCAGTTATGTCTAGTGAAGTAATCAACATAGACATGCCTCAACGGGGATCTTTCTGATGCCATGGCAATCAGGGCAGTCAATCGATATGTATCGGATTACTAACGCCATGCTATCGCTGATAAACAGCATCCGCCTGTTATGTCATTAAACCGGGAATGCAGCGAGCCAGGTATTGCTGAGTTCAGCCCGTAGTGCGTTCAGGAAGACATGGAAGGGAGCAGGACGATGGTTTCAATATTCGCGCGGAATAGGTTAACAGTTCTCGCATTGATCACAATAATAGGATTAGTTCAATGCCTCGCGGTGGCCCAAAGTGTACCATCGCCGCAAAAACTCTTCCAACTGGTCGGCAAGACACGATCTGCTGTCGAGAAGAGGCTCGGTAAGCCAGCAAACGTGTCTGATAATGGCGGCGGAGTTTGGGAACAGTGGAAGTTCAGGTCAGAACAGGCCACGATTTGCGCCAACTGGACCAAAGGCGGAAAAATGACATCATTGACACTGCCGAGAGACATTACGTGGCAGAAATCACTTGAACGCTACGGTTTAGCCGGGGCCGGGGCTAATGCAAAAAAGATCAGCGATGATTTTGGAGACGACTCATACCAACTCATTGGTGTAAAGGGCCTTCCGAGCGGCTGGGTATGCCGAATCAACAAGGTCTGCGTGAGCTTCAGCGTAAAGTAATAACGGGTCACTAACTCAAAAGGAACCTCAGACGACTGCGAAAGCGCAGCATTTGAAGCGATGAGTAGGGCGCATGGTGCCGTCCATGCACCTAACCCTATAGCCCGGAAAGCACCGGAATTCGGTCAGTAGTAGAAACGCTCTTTTGACACAAACAGATGAGCGATGAGGTATTACAGTGAGAACAAAGAATTCATCGATTTTCATTCAAAATCAAGACTGGCTGATGGCTAGCCTGGTCGTTGCAGGCGTACTCATCCCTGCATCTTCACGCGCTGATGGACCGGATTGGCCCTTTACTAAGGGTGAGTCGGCGATATGCGGCACAGTCGTATCTTTCAAAGCCCCAAGCAAGCTCGTGGTTGTCAACGTCAAATTTCAGCTTGCGCCAGACTCGCATCGCGCGGGCTATGGCTGGTGGAACGAAAGAGGCTCGTATGTTGGAAAACGGCTTACGATCGATCTGTCTCATACAATGCCTAAGAAAACCGTTAGTGTAAAAGATTCGCACGGCATTACAGACACGATTCGTCTTGGAGTTGGCAAATGGAGTGATCCTACAGCCGGCTCATTTTTTACGGTGTATTTTCCGACACCTAAGCATAACGAGGCGATCAAAGCTAGCGTTTCCACATCTGACTCACCGTGAGGGTCACTCCTGCAGTGAACGTCCTGCTTTTACGCGCAAATCGGCAATTCCCAATCTGCACGCAACTTTGGAGGAACCATTTATGCGAATAGTCGCAACACTTCTTCTTGCCAGTGTCCTCGCATCCGGCGCAGGCGCGCAATCCGCTATAGGTCATCCATGGCTGGTTAACACCCTTGTCCAGCCTGCTGCTGTGGCTTTACAGGAGTCGTGGGTCGCCAGAGTCGTAGGACAGCATAAGTCTGTTGCAGAAAAGACACTTGGGCCTGGTAACGAACTTAAGGGCGTCGGGTACTACGACTCGTTAGCAAAGCAGGTGCGGCGACTTGGGGAGAGCTTTGCCGGCTACAGCATGGATGGTCTTAAGGGGATCACCATTGGTTACGGCTTTACCGAGAAGGATTACGGTGGTGAATTCCAGGTGTTGCTTCTAAATGTGTATTTTTCGAACAGTCCCGCGACCTGGCAAGAAGCTCTGGGCGCCGTTAATCTGCCAACGAAGGGCGTGGTATTTCGTAATCGTACAATCACGGATTTGAACCATGAGGTGGACCTGAAGTCGATTCCAGGGCTGCCGAATGATTGGTATGCAGTGTTCCAGAACTCAACCGCCGGCGCCTCTCTGCACTTCGTTCACCCGGAGTTTCAATCAGACGCAGTAAAGGCATGGGTGAAGGCTGCCGAAAGTTCTGCTTCGGCGTCCGCTGTGCCGCCAAAGACTGGAACTGGAACCAAACCCAATGAAGCATCAAGTCAGGGGAACGGCACAAATCCAGGGGATAAGGCTCTACAGATTAGTCTGACCGACAAGCACAAATATCTCTCTGTGCTTGGCAAGACACCCGCCGAGGCTACAAAAATCCTCGGGCAGCCGGCAAAGATCACGAACGACGGCGAGTCCTGGAGCTACATGAACTACGCAGTTACGCCATTCTCCTGGTTTGCAGTGCGCACGCTTTGGGACAAGGCAGGCAAAAACGAGACCGACCCGAGTGAGCAGGAACGGCTACGCAAGCTACGGAATCAGGTATCGATACGCGTCCAGGTTAAGGAAATGTCGCTGGACAAGTTATTTGATGAACTGGGTCTGTCATTCTCAGAGTGGACCGAACTGCCAAAGGACTCGCCGAACTCAGTCGTGCGCAAATTCACTGCAGGCCAGTTTGTGATCTCAGTTAGCGGAAAGTCACTGTTGGACGTGAACCTATACCGCAAGTAGGCGAGAGACCCAAGATCTGTAGTCCTTATACTAATGTTGTTCTCGGAAATCCGGTGCAGGCCGATGCTGCTGACAGGCTGGAAATGCAGTATCAACAAGACATCATTGCTTTTCATGAGGCAGACAGCGCAACGATCTAGATAACATCACAAAGGAGATGTAACAGGCGATGTTTTTCAACAGACGAATTCTAGTTACCTCTTTAGTCTGCGGATTCATATCTGCAATTGCGGTTCAATACAACACTGCTTGTGGTCAGCCTGGCGTGGCGAAACCAACGGGCGCTCAGAAAATATTAGCGCTAATTGGAAAGCCAAAGTCGGCAATTGAGAGCGTTCTGGGTAAGCCACAGCGTGCAGGCAAGGATACGGATGGCGCTATGATGGACTGGAGTGTATACGCAGCGTCCGGCACGCAAGGCGTATTGGTCCGCTACTCAGGATCGCAGGCCGCGCAATATGAGATTAGTTTTGCAAAGACGGCAACCTGGCAAACGGCGGTAAAGGCACTCGGAATTGACGCAACACGGCTAAAACCCGGTCCGATGTTCCCCGGAATGACTAAGCTCGCCGGTCACTCGTTTAAGGATTGGAATCTCTATTTCTGTGCGTCTGGTGCGCACTATCCCAATGGCGGGAACCTGATCAACACAAATCAGGGACTTCCCATGATTGAGTTCGAGCAGAAGAGTTTGAACGAATAGGTGCAACACGCAAAGTCACGAACCATGCAAGATATGTGAACGGCAAGTACATCGCGCTGCCGGCAATGATTCGTTTAGGTGAGTTCAAGGAGGTAATCGTGCATCGTCAAAGTGTTCAAATTATTGTACTTGCGGCTATTCTGTTTTCGCGCTTGCCATTACAATTTGCATTGAGCCAGGTCACGAATGGCGCCGCGGACAGCTACTCGCAAGCGACGACCGAGTTCCACACTATGCTCGACGATTGGGCTGATCTGGATAAAGTCCAGCAAGCATTCGCGCTGGCTGAGACCAAGACTACACTGCACCAGAACGATTACGCACGAATGGCGCAGTACGATCGCTGGCGCCACCATGCCATGGATGGAGTTACCCTGATGAGGCGGGCAATACGCCTCTATCCGCAACCCGGTTCATTATCCGAACTGGCGCGTTGTGAATATGAGGCTGGCCTCGTCGCCGATTCGCAGGCGTCGATGGCGCGGCTTGTGCGAAATCCGATCCCTCAGGACCTGATGAAGGAGACGGCATGGTTGGCCTGGAAAATTGCCAGGAAAACCTGGGAACTATCCATCGAGCTGACCCCGGATCCGATAAATACAGCTAAAGGCTTTATCCGATCAAGAGGATACTACGAGGTGTATACCCGGCCCGATAACGCTTTTCAGAAGACGACTGTCACCTATTCGGAAGTACAGTCTGCTGAATGGACCACGGATACAGCCGGAAACCTGATTCTGAAGCTGAAGCCGCTTAACTGGGATTCTCCCGTACATGTTAAGATGGTTGTAAGCATGATACCTGTTGCCTACAAACTAACGGAGAAGAATGTTGCACCGGATGCAATGCCGGAAGACGTTCGTAAATTTCTTGGGGACGGACCGCTAGGCCCCGCCAAAACCCGTCCATTAATCAATCCGTCGGGTCCTACCGCGGCCTCCCTCGCAAAGGGCCTGAAAGGTGCCACACGAGGCGAAACCATCGAAAACATACGCAACTGGGTGATGGGACAGGTCAAGTATGCAGACACGCTGGATCCGCCGCCATCAAAGGACGCCCCCGGCGAACAGCTTCAGAAGGACTCTGAACTCGTGCTACAGAGGAAACGTGGCTTTTGCTGGGAGAACGCAAAGGCGATGACGGCTGTACTCCGCGCTGCCGGAATCCCTGCCCGGCGTGTTCTGATGCTAAACATCTTCCCCAGTACCGATAATGAGATATGGCCAAAGAAGGTACTTACTGGCGGCCACGTGATGGCGGAATACTGGGATCCGAATGCCGGGTGGGTTCCCATACAGGATCGACCCGCTTCAGTGTGCGGACTTGTGGGGCCAATACTGGCGTCTGAGTTGCCCGATGAGCCGGACCCGAATGGCACGCCAGAACGTGTGTTCAATGAGAGCTACTATGGCGGCGGCAACGGCAGAGATCCGTACGCAAACATGACGCTTCGCACGGTCCGCTACACGTTTGGGCAGTAAACAATCCGCTGGCTACATGCGACAAGTTGATTCCATGTGGCTGATGCACCCCATCGGCCACACCGGTCTCATTGCTGGTATCCCTTTATTAACTCTTCCCTCTGATCTCTGATCTCTCAATTCACTTCAACGCTATTATCATTGACTTTCTTCAGCACAACGGTCTTCTCTCCAAATGTATACCTGATCTCATCGGGCTTGCCCAGGAATTTGCGATAGTGCGCCACGGCCTCTTTCGACTGAAAATCATCCGTTAGAACGAAGCTGCCTTTCCCGTGGCGTATCTGTTTCACGCCGGATCTCCAGCCGGCAATCCCATTGGCTGCCGCAAGGGGTCCCCAGGCAACACAGACAGCGCCTTCGGATACGCATCGATTAATGGCAGTCATCGTTTCGGAACTCACCTGCTTACCGGTAAGAAACAGCAGTGGAATTCCCTTAAGCCGCTCGTAACTCACCAGGTGATCGAAGACCACAGCGCCATTCAGTGGCACAAAAAAGGTGTGCTCAGCGCTCGCGGGATCGTTAAGATACGAGGGTGTGATGTCTTGATGAAAGTGCGGATTATCTGCAGGGTGCTTCACAGAGGGCTTGAACCAGGCGATGCCATCCGAACCGGTCTTTCCCCAGGTAAGCACATTCCACAGCCCAAGCCATGCCGCTGTATGGCGATCTGGCTTGAGAGAATTGGTTCCGTACAGCCTGTCCGCTCCCCACGCCTTCTGGCCCACATCGGTGTCGTCAAACCGCACGATGGCCATCGTTGGCTTCAGGTCCCGGAAACTCCACGATCGCGGATGCGCGGGCAGATAGACCTTGCAGAACTCCTTCAACATCTCGCCATGCGCCGTGAGCTGATACCGCTCGGAATCTACCTGGGTCATCAACGAAAACGGAAAACCCTGTTTGCCTGCCGGAAACAGGTTGTATCCACACCCCTCCAGATAGACCAGATCTGCGCCGAGCCAGTAAGCCAGTTCGAGATTGGCCTTAACCTCTTCGGCCGGATGTCCCGGAATATTGGCGAAGAACCACATGTCCACATCGACCCACAGATCGCGACCGTACTCCAGCGCCGCACCTATCCCTACGGCGAGGCTTACCGTTGAGTAAAACTCTTTGCAGATCTTGGGGCAGGGCGTCATGCCTGCGCGAGCGTCTGCGTGCAACAGGGAGGGCCACACCTCTGTGGCGATGGTGTGCGGCGCGCCCTGGTCCACAAACTGCTGGTTAAGCTTCGTAAGCCCGGTCACGGTCTTTGCTTCCGCATCCCTCAGATCGGTAAACCCTGCAGAATCGGCGAGCATTGCAGAACCGTCCGCCGGCCGAAACTCGGGGTAGAGAAGCCGGATGTGGGTCAACTCGTCAACCAGCACTCCCTGAAAGAGGCCTGCGGCGGCGGCAGCGGCTCGGATGCTCGCAGGACTCGGGTCGCGGTGGTGGCAATCGAGCGTGAACTGCAGCCCCAGCCGCTTGCAGAGCGCAATCATGGCGTCCGTCGTCTCTTCCTCTGGCTGCTCCGATTTCGGCGAGTTGGCCACGTAAAAGCCGGCGTAGCCTATCCCGATATCCCTCAGTGCATTCTCCACAGGCTTTGGGACCGGTGTCTGAGACGGCAACTCAATGCCCACCCTGAACGGCGTGGTTTTCGGCGTCTGCCCGATCGCAGAATCACAAACCAGCACGGATACCGCAATCAGAACAAGCGTTACACAGGTCGTCATCATGGCTCACATCCCCCTACCGCACCAAATCAGGGCACAGACTCGACATAGATTGCGCTAACAACCGCATTGAACCCTGCAGTTTTTCGAACTCGGATAGATATTGGACCGCTTACCCGCCATGCAAGGTAGGCGCCATCGCCGCACTCCTTAACTGAGGCAGGGCGCGTATCCAGAGGCCCTGTCTCATCGCTCAGTTCCACGCTCAAAGCACGACCGTTGCGGTCGAAGTCTAACACAAACAGCGTAAGAGTATAGGGGGCTCTATTGGGCGGAGCAAGCATAAATCGATCTTCGTGCGCCGCAAACCAGCACTCCGCTGCACTTCCACCACTCCTCTGATCCGGCAGACGAACATCCTCCGATTTCGGCGCCCACACGAAAGGCGTTCCTGCCAGGACCTCAAGACGATAACCGTTCTGGACGGCGTCCCCGCTCATTGGGCTCCAGTGAGCATCGGCAGGTGATAATGATTGGCGCAGCGTGCTGGTTTTCACAAACTGCGCTGTGGATACCTGCACCTCTTCGGGAACACAACGCTCGACCTCCAGTGTGGTCGTGAATACGTCACACTTCCCAACTCGCCCGGTATCGCTCGTCCACTTTGCCACTCTGTACCGGCTGCCATCAGACATCTGCGCCATCAGCTCCGCACGCTCCACTGCGTACCAGGTACCCTCATCTCCGGTGAGAATGGCCAGTTCAAGTGCAGATTTTGCAGGCTTATCCTGCTGTAGCGACAGATCGAATTTGCATACACCGTCGTGCAGACCACCCATCATGCGTCCGTTAACATAGAGGGTGGCGCTGCCGACTGCTGTACCGACATGCAAACCTCTCACGTAGAGTGTGTGGCGCGCGATACTCCCCGGTGTTACACCAGACCGGTTACTCACAGACGCAAGCTTTGCCGCAAGCGTCGAACTATTCTGCCTGGCTGTGGATGCGCCATTCCGGAAAGGAACCAGGGCAGGCTCCGCACCGGTCCCGGCGACTACGCAGGAGGCCGTGCAGTGTTTCAGAAGATCAACCACAACTTTGTCGCCGTTGTGCCGCAGCGGGGCGCGATACTCCGCGCAGTCGGCTGAAACCACATGCGCCCATTGGAGAGATCTGCCGTCCTGCACGTTGATTGTAAGCTGGACCGGCTCGGGTCGGGCTTTGCCGCGCGATTGGAACCGTACGCGTGAGGTAACGACGACAACATACCGGTTGTCACCATTCACAAACAGGTTCACATCGTTTGCTCCTGCGACGTGCACGCAGTTCGGAATCATCACCTGTCTCTTGCCATGCAGAGTGTAGAACAAAGGCGCATAGGTCTCCAGCATGTCGGCGGCTGTTGGCGAGGCTGCTTGCTGGGAGATAGGAAACTCATGCGCAATCATCTGCGGAAACACGGCAAACTGCAGTCGTGTCTTCAACTGCGTCTCGAATAGCAGCAGGTCGCCATCGTATGGTCGCTGCTGATGCCATCCGGAAACGGGTCGATAGGGCGCAAGGTATCCCAGTCCGCGCACGAAATCCGCCTCGTGGCAGTACCCATCCACATCTTTCAACGGCTCTACGCGCCAGAACTGATTCACAAACACCTTCTTGCCGGCAGCATGCGATTGGCGACACACCTCGCCAACCCCGGCAGCAACAGGTCCCGCCATGCTGGCTGCGGTTCTGTTTCCTACCATCGTCACGCCATCGTCATGACCATAATCCAGATGGTTTGCCCAGTCCAGTCGGTCGATGCAGAAGCCATCGATATCCGGTACGCGCTGCAAATGCCGTGTTACCTGGTCTTTAAGAAAAGGAAACAGGGCATATCTGGGATCGGCATTCATCGCCATGGCGCCTTCCCACGTGGGAATGTCGTTGCCGGCAACGTCCTTCACGAGGGCATTCGCAAACTTGGTCTTTAGCGCCTGTGCAGCCTCCTCCGTGCCCCCGCTCTTGCCTCCCGATCCACCGAACTCGGTAACATTGAAGTAGGCGTAGCTCCCAATTCCATGAGAGTGCATCTCATCCACAAAATGCCGGATCTTTGCATCCGTCATGGTCTGACCCAGACTCCACATCTTGGCGTAGGTATATGGATACCACTCCGGCTCCGCTGGCATGTAGTTCCCTAAGTACGTAAACCAGAAACTGGTCCAGATGAATCGGACATCCTGCCGCGCCATCTCCGCATAATCAGGATGATCCTGAATATGATGATAGTAGAACGCGCCCTCGAAGTTCGACCCCGGCATCGGAGACTTGAACCAGGCTGGAAACAGGTCTGCATAGGCCCTGATGACGGACCGATAGTCCGCCGGATGCGCGAGAAGCAGCAGGCGCACACTCGCGGTTCTATCTGCACCCATGCCGCGATGACCAAGGCGAATCTGGAGAGTTGTGGCATTGCGCCATGCGATTCGAAGGTCTGGTATCACCGTATCTGGAGGCAGCGCTATGGTGAGAGCGCGGCCTGTGGGCGGATCAAAAACAGACACCAGAGGCAGCACGTTGAAATGAGAGGGGCTCGTATCCCAGCCAGAACTGCCGTAGGGTGTGAGTGTGGCGGAGGGGTTGCGATCCAGGCGCACAACGCCACGTTCCGTCGGGGTGAACACGAGCCTGGATGCTGATAGCAGCGGCAGCTCGAAGGTGAGTTCGCAACCGGTTCGTGGTGCGGATCCTACAAAACTTAGATCCCACGCAAGGCCACCCGGGATGGCAGACCAGCGCTCGCTAACCGATAGTTGTTGGCCAGCAAATTGCCGGACAATCTGAATCGCGGCGCCAAGCCGATGGGCGCGCGCTGGCATGGCTCCGCTCGATTGGTGGGTCGATTCGTTGGTAAGGTTCAGCGCAATTGGCGATCGCAGCCACACGGTCTTCTGCCGGCCCGCCGTCTCGCCCAGGGCCAGCACGCCTCCCGTTTCCCCGGCCACCGATGTGCGCAAACCACCAGAAGAGATAGCCAGCGAATCCACTGCTGGGTTTGACGCTCGTACCGTGCCCATCGAAGCCCACACCAGCAGGCCCGCCAGCCCTACCCACCGCATACTTTCACCCAACCCTCTTCTGACCCCTGTTCCCTCGTCCCTCTTCCCTCAGTACTCTCCGTATTCATCCAGCGCAGCGCGCATTGCCAGCAGATTCGCGGCAGGCACGTCGGACTGAATATTGTGCACGGCTGAGAAAATAAATCCTCCACCCGGCGCCAGATGCTCAACGCGGCGGCGCACCTCGTCGCGCACCTCGGCCGGAGTGCCATTCGGCAGCACATGCTGCGTATCGATGCCGCCGCCCCAGAAAGTAAGCGAGTCGCCAAACTCTCGCTTCAACTCAGCGGTGTTCATATTAGCAGCGGCGACCTGTATCGGATTCAGCGCGTCTATTCCCACCTCAATGAGGTCGGGAATAATCTCCCGTACGCTTCCACAAGAGTGCAGCAGGATGCGGATATGTGGCGCGCACTTTTTGATATGCGCGAAGAGTTGCTTCAGTCGCGGTTTCAGTAGCTGCCGCCAGGTTCGGGCCGACATTAGCAAGCCCTGCTGGCCGCCATAGTCGTCCCCCTCGTTGATGACATCAACGTGATCTCCGGCAATTTCCAACGCTCGGGACCAGTAAGCCATCTTGAAAGCCAGTATTCGGTCGAACAGAGCCTCCGCCATTGGCTTATCTGCGGCAAGGTCGCAGAATACGTTCTCGTATCCGCGAAGCCACTGACTGGCCTCCAGTATTCCACCGGAACTGCCACCCAGTACTACGGCGTAACCCGCCGACTGTATCGCTGCAGCGCGCTCACGCATGCCGACGAACCGGCCTGGATCGTCCGGAGGAAACAGTTTGTAGTTCTCCACCTCGGCAGGTGAGGTCGTATTAGCCAGAGGCGAGTTGCAAAGGTCGTAGTACAAACCGTCCGGTTTCGGCATCCGACGCGTAATTCCCGATTCGTCGGTAAAGTACTTGAACTTCTCGTCCTCTTTAATATCGAGGGTCCATCCGAACGGCGGCTGAGCCCGCACCCCGCGCAGATCGGTACGAAGCGCCTTATGCACGTCCTCCTCCACCCACACAATCTGGAGCACCAGTTGCATCAGTTCTGGATCGGAGGGAGGCAGACCCAGCGCGTTGCGCAGGTTGGCATAGGCAATTCTGTGAATACCGGTAGAGGCGTTGCTGCACAGATCAAAGGGTACGCGATCCGACTCCTGGTGGCGCAGAGCGGTAAGAACACGTTCTCGTGGTGTCATCGTTAGCCCAACTTTGCTGGTAGTGTGTTTAGGGGCGCTATGGAGAGCAGGAGCTGCCCCGATTGCCCATATAGATAGTATATTCCGAATGGGTTAACGATTGATCCTGTTGCGAACTAGTGGCCGCCCCACAGTGGAAGGCGTTGGGCGTTTGGCGTTGGGCGCTCTTTCCCCTTGATCCTCCCTAATCGGTCGGCGGGGCAGAGAACACGGGCGTTGGGCGTTGGCGGTACAGACCGCAACAGCTCAGAATCGCGATCCTTGTCTCTGTGAACATCGTATGGTATAACCAGGTGCGGCATGCCGGCAGCAACTCGCGGCAGCTCCCTTATACGGTCTGAGTCGCGGGCCTGTCGGTCGCGTTCGCGCATTGCCTCCAGGTATTCATTCGCTGCCGCTCGCACCGGTTCATCCGTTGGCTCCGTGCATGCTCTAATCACGCATGGCAAATACGGACGGGCATCAGGGTCACACAATACATTCGCCACTCGAAGTATCGCGACGTCCAGATCGCGATTCCGCTGCAATAGCCCCGATACAATTGGCGGACGCTTTAGCACACGATACAAAGGCCACAGGCTGGTGTTGCCGATCCGCGCTAGCGTGGAGTCCCGGTCTTGCGACAACTCTTGTAACAATAGTGTAAGTCGACGGTTGAGATCCTGAGACTCCGCGTTGTCGTCCCACATATATTGACAATTTCCCGTCGAGCATCCTCCGCGCGGTCGCTATGATGCTTGTTTCGGTTTTGTCGCTCCGCCGCGCAGTACCATCGGCGCGCTGCATCAAGAGAGCATGCGCTGTATCGTACTTCTCCGCCTCTATAGCCGCGATAAGCATGTGGTTCAATTGTACATGGCGAATCTCACGGGACATGATTGCCACAGGTATGCCAATCATCACCACGAGGATTGCGAGCACGATGTAGGCCTGCTTTTTCCGGCTCATATATAGTGATCGCCAGCCATTTTCACTTACCGTAACCACCAGAACACTTGTACGGTCTTTGGTTTTCATCAAGTTTACAATTGACGTTCTTGCATTACCGTGCTAAGCAGGCTTCACAACCGGATACGCCCCCCTCAGCGTTCCTGCATGCCATCGGACCTGCTCAGTAGCCAGAAGCCGCTTCAATTCGGCAGGGCCAGCTTGAAGCAGATTTCCCTCCATATCAAGCACACATTCGCCGACATGAGATGCCGGCAGGATATCGACAATCTCACGGGCCACTTCCAAAATGTTTCGCCACCGCGCAACAAGCTCCGTCGGTTCCGGTGTGTGACCGTCAAACTCTAGCTTATCGTATTCCAGCCTCGAATACCGGGACGTCCTGGCTGCCTCTCCCAGAATGAATACTGGGTTCAATCCAATGTCTTTACCGGAGGCTGCCCACGCCAGGTAACCGAGAGGTTGCACGCGATCACTACACGTTATTGTATCAATCCAATCACGAATTACGACGCGCCCCACTAACGCAAGCACCTTATTCGTGGCAAGATCAAAAGGATGAAGTGTGAGACCAAAATCGGGGTGCTCCTGAAGCGGAAAAAACCGGTAAGCGCTATCTAGAACCCATTGTAGTATCACGCTATCTGAGTCGCTCCACACCCTGCCCTCTACAAACCATTCGGATCGCCTAAGGATTTCTATTGATCGCCCGGACGCCTCGATGCAAGCAATGTCGTTTGTCACGGCCCAGAGCAAAGCTTCCCCGGGATCGTGAAATAGATCAATATCGGTCGATATGCGTGGTGATCCTGTCAGGGTGTTGAGAGCTATTCCGCCGGCCACATAGCTTTCACCACTCCTTATCCTGTTGGCAGCAATTAACCTGCAGATGTTTCGTTGGAAATCTGTAATAGACAATCGCGTAGGTTCCTGGCAGCAACGAACGTAGCGCGGTTGCCGTGGCGCTCGATATCCCTTAAGATGCTAAGCCGCTCTTCGGTCGTTTTTGGAAAATAGTCGGTCCGAACAAACCACAGGCAATTAACCCGATTTTGTTCAATGAGTTTATCGATCTCATCATAAATCGTTTGTGCGTCGCGGAGTTCGGTGTCTATTGTGCTCATGCTCCTATATTACCATAATCCAATCTGCACAATCAGTAGTCTGGATTCTGCGCCTATATGTCGCGGACTCAATCGACATCGACGAAATATACTGCGCTCTTGTAGATGAAAGTGAATCGCTTTTCACCTGGAAGCCACGTGGTTCCACGGTTAAGGAATTTGAAATCAGATTCCTTTACGCAGACGATACCTCTGCGAACGCTGGTTTTCATGATCTGTTACCTGGATTTTATCTCGTTGAATTCAAATCCACCCCGAATGAGTTACGTGTGGATTAACCGGTCTCCTTCATCGTTGTGCTGCGGCTGGCGGCAACCGGAATGAAGCAGAATAGTGGGCACTCCTGAACGCAGGGAATCTGCCCTACTACGCCTAAATTAGGCGCCATGAGAACTGCCGTCCATCGATACTCATTCGCCCTATTCGCAACAATGATATCAACGTGGCCGCTAATGACCGCTGCCACTGCACACGAGCCTGCGCCTTCGAATTCCGTGACAAGCTCTCGCCGTCTGCCGTCTGAAAACATCACTCTCAAGACGACATACATGTCGCTTCGGATAGGCGCATCCGGCCAGATAACCTCGCTCGTTGCTCGCAACTCTGGCAAGGAGTACGCGCCTGCCGGCCATACGTCCCCGCTTCTGAACCTGCAGGAAGGTGTGAGCATCATCTCGCCGGCCAGTGCATCGTTCGCGCGGTGCAACGGAGGCTGTGATATCACCCTGCGTTACCCAGGCGGGATAGTGGCGCATGTAAGCGCACTCGAGACAAGGGACCACATACGATTCCAGTTGAAAAGCCTATCGCCCCGCGATGGCATCGATTCTGTCGTCTGGGGACCCATTCACACCACGATCAACGGCAGAATCGGCGACCTGATTGGCGTGGTCCGTAGCGATGACTGGGCGATCGGTATGATGGGCCTCACAGACAACACGATTGGCGGGCCTCCTTCCGACAGCGACTTCTATAAGATGGGCTATTATATACACTCTCTGGACCCGGTTAACCACCCTGCGCCTTTGCCTTACCATGAGGGGCAGCGGTTCGGGGTAGGCGGCGACGGCAAGAACGACGTCGCCTTTTTTTCCCACCCGGAGGAGTACTTCCAGTTCATAGTCGGCAACGCAGCGCAGATTGAACCGGAGTCGGGTTCCTCCATCACGTATCATTCACGAGACAGGCGCAAACCGTACACATTTCTCTTCTCTCTGCTTCCGGACTTTCCGGATTCCACGCCCAGACATCAGATAACCGACCCGTTGGACGCTGACTTCATCGGCTCGGCGGTGGCGATGTACGCCTGTCCGGACAACCGCGGTCTCTCAGTAATCGAGAGCATAATCCTTAGCGAAGGGCTCCCGCATATCACGCGCGACGGTATCTGGATTCGTGATCCGCGAGCGCAAAAGCCGGACATCGCCTGGTACGGTTCGCATGACCGACTTATCGAGTATGCCGATGCTCTTGGCCTAAAGGCGGTACAGGATGAATCTCTTGGAGAGTACTATCCAAACCCAGCCGATCCATGGGCAGGTAAGCGGGTCGGCTTCTCCGGCGGGCTGAGCAAGACCATAAAAGAGTTTACGGAGGATACCGCAAAACACGGAATACTCTATGGACTGCACACGCTCTGCACCTTCATCCAGCCACACAGCAGCGATGTGCGCCCAATACCAAACAGTCAACTGCAGACGGTGCTGCGAACCCACCTCGAATCCACCATCTCGGCAACAGATACCGATGTCCGGGTTATAGAGCCCTCATTTCTTTCCGAACCCGGCACCTGGCATGGCGGTCCGGACATAAATGTGCTGCGCGCCGGCACCGAACTGCTTACCTATAACGGCATCTCTGCCTCCGCGCCGTACACGTTTACGGGTATCAAACGTGGCCAGTACGGCACAACGGCTGCCTCGCACACCGCCGGGGACGAACTGGCAAAATTACAGATGAACTGCTATCACGGTTTTGTTCCGGATATGAAACTTCTGGCCGATTATGCAGACTACTATGCCAACCTGCTTAACAGCGGAGGAATGCAGTATGTTGATTTCGACGGACTGGAAAGCACCCTGTATCAGAACCAGGGCTACTACGCCGTGCGCTCCTTTTTTCGGCGTCTTTTTGAGACCTATGGGAGGCTTAGCGGAGGCAAATACCTGCGTGTTATGGCGTCAGCAACCTTCCCCGGTGGATGGGAGTATGAGAGTGTAGGCAACGTTGGCGGAGGCAGGCAGAACTTCGATCCTGTAGTAAACCAATGGGGAAGAGAAGGCAAGGACATCCGCAACGGCTATGGCAACAGCTACTACCCTGGCACCTTTGGAATTCAGAGCTACAGCAGCGACTGGTCCGTCTATGATGCCGAAAACCTTGAGGCTAAGTCGATTGGGTGGGACTGCACCTACATGCTTGGACTCAGCGAGCGCAGCGTCGAATCAAGTGGCGAAAAAGCCGCAATCTTCAAACAATATCGAATGTGGGAAGATGCCCGGGCAGCTAATGTAATCACACCTCCGATAAAAAAGCTTCTACAGGATATGGGAATGAAATACCATCTTGAGGCCCGAGGCACGCGTGGCTTCACCCTGTATCCGGTACGTGAGAACCGTTTTCTGCTGCCGGCAAGTGCGTCCGCAGCGCAGATAAACATTGTCAACCCGTATGCGGCCCAACCCCTCCAACTCATGCTGCGCGCACAGAGTGATCTCGCGTCCGCATACGTCGCTCTGCCGGACGGCTCCAACTTACATCTACCCGGGATCAATAAGGGCCAGATGGTGATGATACGGTCCGGTCGCGCATATGTTGCGGATGCAAACCACAACAGGATCACAGATATAAATCTGCGGCAAGTGCCTGCGCTTCGCACCGGTACCAGTTCACTAAAGGTCACGTTTCCCGAAGCGGCCACCACACCACAATTCGATCTCGTCGTGTGGGTTACAGGTCCTGGGATAAAGCTGGGCAAATAGTGGTTTGATGTCCTGGCGGACAATGGATAGGGCAGTATTCAGTCGTCTAGCTTATCCACGTCGAAGACATATATCGTACTTTTGTAGTTGAACTCAAAGTGCTTGCCACACAACTCCGCAATGTTGGTTTTAATTGACGGTCAAACAAGGAGACAAGGTTGATCTTCACGGGTTAACCGACTTTTAGGTCGAAACGCTACCCTCCACCTTCAACCATCGCTTTGCCGGCAGGAATGGACCATCGAAAGTGATTGGATAGTAGCCGGGCGCCGCGTTGGCAGGAACCTGGAAACGCACATCACCGGGCACCGTTACATGCAGCGAGAGAGGCAGCAGGCCGGGGCAGGAGACCTTCGCCACCAAACCTGTG
>Ga0364886_10503_pt1 | contig 18121 bp, 11 predicted proteins | sample ExccelJu500001D3_4_FD_206926 | JGI IMG/M metagenome (GOLD analysis project Ga0364886, IMG submission 206926) | Enriched cells from Trout Bog Lake Hypolimnion, Wisconsin, USA - BchlTB.July23.5000.01.D3 | ecosystem: Environmental > Aquatic > Freshwater > Lake > Hypolimnion/Profundal zone | place... | reverse complement strand
TTGGTATCAGAAAAAATGCTGACTATGTACAGGTAGCTACAATGCGACATGTGATAGATACTACAATGAAGGGTATGTATGAAGAAGAGAAACTGATCAATAACGAAATAGCCCTTACTGATTCTAATTTCAGTAAATACAAAAATTTAATAAACAGCCGGGAAGAATCTGTATTATTCAATAAGGTATTATCAGCAAGGGAAGCTAATGTAAAAGCCCGCAATTATTTAATTAAACTTGATTATGAAAACGGTAGCGATATTTCCAGACCTTTAGCGTATCTTAAAAATGTTCAGAAATATACTTACGAGGATTTTCAGAGTTCCATCACTACGCTTTCGGGTTATCTGACTTCAGAAGCTAAGATTCAGTTGGATCAGTCAAACCTATTTACACATCATATAAAATGGATGCTGAATATTTGCCTGACGGTAGTAATAATAGTATTGCTTATACTTGGTTATCTGTTATTTTTAACCATCAACAGACTTAAGTTACACAACAAAGTATTAGCTGAGAAAGACCGGAACTATAATAAACAAAAGCAAATGTTCAGGTCGGTGCTTGCAGCAGCACCCGATGGGATTGTAGGTATAAACGATGAAGGAAAAATCATCATCTTCAATAATCAGGCTAAGAAAATGTTTGGTTATAAAAGGTCGGAAATACTTGGTCAGCCCTTGTCTATATTAATCCCTCCCGATAAACATGCAAATCATGCAAATCATATAGGTCATTACTTCAATAACAAGGTGGAAAGACCAATGGGCAATGCCACAATGGATTTGTTTGGAATCAGAAAAAATGGCGAAAGATTTCCGGTAGATATCAGCCTGAGCAGTGCAGAAACCGAAGATGGTGTAATTGCTATTGCGGGTATAAGGGATATAACAGAAAGAAAGAAAACAGAAAGACAACTGAAGCAACTGGCCGATATTATAGAGAACTCGAATGCTTTTGTGGGTATATCCAACATGAACAGAACCATGGAATATGCCAACGATGCTATGAAGAAGATACTGGATATTCATACTGAAAAAGATCTGAACGAATTAGTGGTAAATGATTTTTATACACCCGCTTCTGTCATTAAAATAAAAGAGGAAATTGTGCCTCATGTTTTAAAAACGGGTAAATGGGTTGGTCAGAATGAATGGATCAGTAAGACAGGAAAAATTATTCCCGTTATACAGGTGATTATGCTTCACCTGAACGATATGGGAGAACATGAATATACTTCTACTACCGCCATTGATATTACTGATTTGAAGAGTAAGGAAATAGAACTGATAAAACTTGCTGCCGATCTTCGCTCTCTGACCAATAGTCTGTTGCTGATAAGAGAAGAAGAAAGAAAGGCAATAGCCAAAGATATTCATGATGAACTGGGACAAAACCTGACTATCTCTAAAATGGAAATTGCCTGGTTATTAAAGCATCTGGATGATGATAAATCATTGTTGATAGAAAAGCTGGAACATCTGCAAACCATTACACAGTCAACCATCGATACCAGCAGAACATTGTACAATTCGCTGTATCCGCAGATGCTGGATGAAGTGGGTATAGTTGGCGCTATAAGATGGCATACCAGTAACCATATTAAAACGACTAATATTCAGGTTAAAATCAGGACAACATTAAAAGAAGAGCCGTTGATGGAAGACCATAGTATTTGTTTAACCTTGTTCAGAATCTATCAGGAATGTTTTACCAATATTATACGGTATGCCAAAGCTTCTAAAGTTTCTATTTACCTGGATATAATTGACGGACAGGTGGTGATGAGTATTGAAGATGATGGTATTGGGTTTGAAATAGATAAAGTAGATACTAAAGTACATCATGGCTTATTAGGAATGAGGGAAAGAGCTTTTGCATTGAATGGAACACTAAACATAAAATCGGAAATCGGGAATGGTACTACAACTACTATTTCTATTCCTTTACCTGCAGAAATCTGTTCTCAGAATTAGGTCAAATAAATTCGTTGCCGTTTAGCTTTATTTTTTGTCAGTTGCATATATAAATAATTTATATTCGCTACCTGTTACATATTATATAGCCATCCAAACTAGCAAAAAAAATGAATGAGAATGATATTCTGAAGTTACTTCTTGCTCGTACAAATCATGGGTACTGGGATTGGAATATTAAAGAAAATAAATCATTTTTAAGCGAGGAATTTTTAGCAATATTTGGCTATACAAAGGAAGATCCATTTCCGGAGAATAAGGGTATTGATTATTTACATAAAATAATCAATGCCGAAGACTACAAAATATCGCAGGAACTTTTTAAAGCACATGTTCATTCAAAAGCAGCCATTCCATATGAAGTGGAAGAACGATATATGCATAGGGATGGATCCGTTCTGTACACTAAATGTTTTGCCCAGGTAATAGAATGGGACAACAATAATGAGCCGGTCAGAATGGTTGGTTGCCATCAGAATATTACAGATCAGAAAAACAGAGAAGAAGCATTAATTAAAGAAAGGGATGTATTGAAATTAATATTGAACGATATACCACAATCTATATTCTGGAGGGATAAAGATCATAAGTATCTGGGTTGTAATATTCCTTTTGCAAAATCACTTAGAGTAGCTTCACCCGATTTGGTGGTAGGTAAAACAAACTACGACTTTATACATCTGAATAAAGATGAAATAGAAATGTTTCACAATGAAGATAATGAAGTATTGTACAAAGGATATCCAAGACTGCATTTTACTGGCCAGATAGATAATAATGAAGGGAAAAGAATATGGGTAGATAGTTCCAAAGTACCATTAAAAGATACAAACGGAAACCCATACGCTGTGTTGGGTATCTTTAGTGATATTACAGAACATGAATCAATTAAAGAAGATTTGTCACGTACCAATAAACTATACAATACCCTTAGAAAAGTTAATGAAATTCTGCTGAATGTATCTTCAAAAGAAGAACTGTTTACCAATACCTGCAAAATTCTTACCGAGATAGGAGGCTTCCAGTTGGTATGGGTAGGAGAAGTGGAAGGTGATAGCATTGTTGCTAAAGCCATTGCTGGACATCCGGCAGAATATGTACAGAACTTAAAATTATCAACCGGAAAAGAATTTGTAGGATACGGACCTACTTCTAAAAGTATTCTGGAAGGTAACAAATATATCTGCAACAATTTTTTTGCCGATATTCTTACACATCCATGGAGAGAAAATGCAAATAAGTCTGGTATAAAAGCATCAGCAAACTTCCCTGTTAAACTTAAAGATAAAATAGTTGGATCATTAACAGTTTATGCGGATACCATTAATTATTTTCAGAACAAAGAAGTACTGTTACTGGAAGAAGTTGCGCATGCAATTTCATTTGGTCTTGATAAATTGCAAAGAGAAGCTGAACAAAAAGCTGCGGGAAATCAAATCAAACTTTTAGTAGATATTATAGAACATTCCAAAACTTTTGCAGGGATTGCTGATTACAATACAAGGTCGTTTATTTATTTGAATCCTGCTGTTAAAAAAGCCTTTCATATAAATGAAGAAGAAGATATAACCTTACTGATTACAAGAGATTTTCATACTAAAAAAGGAATTGAAATTTTACTGAAAACCGCTATTCCGGTTCTGATGAATGAAGGTATATGGGTAGGCGAAAATGAAATGTTGAGCAGGGATGGGAAAATTATCCCTGTGTTACAAACTATTATACTGCATAAAGACAATAAAGGAAAGCCTGAATTTATTTCTACTACTGCCATCAATATATCGGAAATTAAAAGCAAAGAAGATGAGCTAAGTAATCTTGCTTCAGAATTACGTTCTTTATCCAATCACCTGATATCCATCAGGGAAGAAGAAAGAAAATCTATTGCTCAGGAAATTCATGATGAACTGGGACAGAATCTGGCCATCCTTAAAATGGATGCAGTATGGATAAATAATCATATAGATTCGGATAAGGGGAAACTACAGGAAAGATTAAAGCAATTTAATGAAATAACTGATGAAACAGTAAAAACCAGCCGAAGGTTGTACAATAATATCTATCCTCAGATGCTGGATGATGTTGGCTTGCTAGGTGCTATCAGATGGCATTCCAAACAATATTATAGCAACAAGAACTTCAAAATCAATATCATTACGGATCAGAATGAAGCACAATTTATTCCTGACAACTTCAATATATCTTTAACCATCTTCAGAATATATCAGGAATGCCTTACCAATATACTCAGGCATGCAGATCCGGATACCGTAAATCTTTATCTGGATATCAAAGATGGTATTATATCAATGAAAATTGAAGATAATGGCAAGGGGTTTGAAATAAACAAAGTAGACACTAATGTTCACCACGGACTTTTGGGCATGAGAGAAAGAGTGTATGCATTGAACGGTACACTGAACATAGAATCGGAAACAGGAAAAGGCACAACTACCACTGTTTCAATTAAATTGAATAATGATATAATTGATTAGTCTTTTATTTTCAATACCTTATTCCCTTTTCATATTCTATGGAACTGTAACTGTTTTAGTCTGATAAGTCTGTGCCGAAAAATAGCCGAGTACTCCACCACTGATATTGCTGACAGGATTTGCCGGGGTTGTACCACCGCCAGGACCGGAACCTGAAAGATTGCTGAGTACATAAAAATACTGATAAACATTAGGATCAATACCATACATCTCTATGGTTACATTATCGTATTCTACAATATCAAAGTCTCTGGTAAACAAAGGTTCATCATTAGTTCTTCCATTAGTAAGAGCATCATTTCTTACAAATACTGTACTGGATTTCACCCCATTGTCGTATAATACAAAACGATAGTTGTTCTGATACTGTGTAGGATCATCGTATTTAGGTATTGGGGAGAACTTTTTGTTGCTGGGTTTAGCCGCAGGATTATTATCATAAAAAGCTATATTATACAAGGCTACAGGATAAGGCATAATACTTTGAGCGGTATAAGTATTTCCGGCAATGGTTACCGACATATAATAGGTATGTCCATAAACCGCAGTCATTCCTTGTATCTGATATATTCCACTGCCTGCAGGTGTTTCAGTAGCAATAACAGGAGTATTGCCATTATCCGAAATAGCTACAACAGCGCCACTAACAGCTGGGTAAACACTGCTATCGTAGAAGTTTACACTCTTTGTAATGGTAACAGTCTGTGTATTGCTTTTGTCCGAAACGATGCCTTCAATTACTATCTGCGGAACAGCATTGTTTAAGTTCAGTTTGATGTCTTTCTTGCAACTGATCAATACAGTGGAAAGAATAAGTATGCTATAGATTATTTTCATGTTTGTAATGTCTTAATTGTTTTAGAAATGGAAGTTATAAGTAATACTGGGTACCCATCTGAACAGAGATGTTTGTACCGCCTTGGTCATACCGGGATTATTAGGGTCGTCCTCAAAAGTAATAGTGTAGGCATTTTCCCTTCCATATACATTGTATAAACTAAAGTTCCAGCTGCCATGCAGTTTAGATTTGTGTTGTGGTTCGTAAGTAGCACTGAAATCAAGACGGTTGTAAGCAGGCATTCTGTAACCGTTGCGGGTGGAGTACAGAAAAGTAGTATTGCCCCCTACATTGTATTTACCTTCAGGGTAAGTAACGGCAGCTCCGGTATAGTAAACAAAGATGCTGGATAAAGTCCAACGTTTATTCAGCGTATAAGTGCCTACCAGCGATAAATCATGTGTATGATCCTGAGTGGCATTATACCAGTTATTATTATTGATGCCATCTATCTTCCTTTCTGTTTTGGATAAAGTATAGCTCAGCCAACCTGTAAATCTTCCGGTTTTCTTTTTAAACGATAATTCCAATCCGTAAGCACGTCCTATACCATATAGTAACTGACTTTCCACATCGGCAGAAGTAGTAATATCGGCACCGTTTTTATAATCTATCTGGTTCTGCATTTTCTTATAATATGTTTCTGCACTCAACTCATATTTATTGTTCAATAGATTCCTGAAAAAACCTACACTTACCTGATCAGCAATTTCAGGATTGATATTGTAAGAATTGCCTATCCATTGATCCGTAGGATTAGTGCTGGTAGAATTGCTTAGCAAATGTAGGTTCTGTGTATTCCTGCTGTAAGCTAATTTAATACTGTTGGCATTATTAAGTTTATAAGCAAATGACAACCTTGGTTCAAGATATAAAAAAGATTTGCCAAAACTACCGTTACCCAATGTTACACTATCCGTTTTAATATCGTTGGTATAAATGTAATAGGCAGTTCCATTTCCAATGATGTTGTAATTCGACAATCTTACACCATAATCAATAGTAAGCCTATTGGTAGCACTGTAAGTATTGGTAACATATAAAGCAGATTCCAAAGAATTGCGGGTACTCTTTGTACCTAGTGTATCGTTCGATAAATCGCCTTCAAAACGGGTTGGCGTTATTCCATGATGAATTACGTTCACGCCAAATTTCAGGGTATTCTTTGTATTGATATACCACTGGAAATCTTCTTTCAGGTTAATGTCCCTGATTCTGGAATTGATATTGAAACTGGTGCTGCTACCCTGTATATTGATCTTGTAATCATAATTGCTGTAGATGAAAGAGGTATTGGAGAATAACTTAGGATTGATAATACTGTTCCAGCGGATGGTACCTGTACTGTTGCCCCAGTCTATTCCAAAAGTATTGGCTAATCCCAGTTTATCCCTGCCGAAATATCCTGAAAGATATATTCTGTTTTTATCGTTGATATCGTAGTTGGCTTTCAGGTTAATATCGTAAAAATAAAGGCTATTGTCTTTATATTGAGGAGATAGTTTCAGAAACATATCTACATACGTTCTGCGGGCAGTAATCAGAAACGAAGACCTTCCTTTTTGTATAGGACCTTCTATACTTGCCCTGCTGCTGATTAAACCAATACCTCCTGCAAATTTGAAGTCCTTATTGTTACCATCATTCATCTTTACATCCAGTACCGACGACAGGCGACCACCATATTGTGCCGGACTATTTCCTTTAATAAGCGTAGCATCTTTTATAGCATCGCTATTAAAGGTACTGAAGAACCCAAGAAGGTGCGAAGCATTATACACAGGGGCTTCGTCCAGCAATATCAGGTTCTGATCTGCTGCACCACCACGAACCAGAAAGCCACTGCTTCCCTCACCCTCCGATTGTACACCGGGCAAAAGCTGCAAAGTCTTCAATACATCTTTTTCGCCGAATATAACTGGCAGTTTACTGATCTCTTTTACATTCAATCTTTCCACTCCCATCTGAGCCTTGCTGATATTCGATTCTCTACGCCTGTCCACTATCACCACATCGTTCAGCTGATTTCGGGTACTCAGCGGAATATTGACCGTCTTGTTGGTAATCAGGTTGATGCTATCGGTTACCTCTGCATATTGACCATAAGAAAACTTTATCAGGTAAACACCTTTGGGCAGGGTAAGAGAATAGAACCCATATTCATTGGTAGAAGTGCCAACAGGTTTGCCAGATTGCAGTACCTGAATGGAAGCCCCTATCAGTACTTCGCCGGTTGACTGATCCTTTATTCTGCCGCTGATAGTATAGTTCTGAGCCTGCAGGCATAGCACTATAGCCGACAGTATAAAAGTGAACAATGTTTTCATGACGATGTTGTTGATGGTTATATTTTCAGAAATCCTTTTATGATACATTTTATTCTTTTATTGCTTAGTGATATTAAACAGAAACTGCGCTGAAATGTTCTTAATATTTCAGTTAGACGTTATTCAATAACCACAAAAGTGAATGATAGATTGCTAATAAGTAAACTATACATACTATTTAACAAAATAAATACGAATCAGAATATGGAAATAATTGTTTAAACAGATGACAAAAGAATAGTTAGCAAAGCGATAAGGACCTGAGTGGATGAGAAATGGGTGAGGTGGTAGTAAACAGTAGCATAATGGAGTGAACAAACAAACATTTTGACAGTAATGGTGCTTAGTAGTGTATAAACGACCATAAGTTTGAAAGAAACGATAAACAAGCCGAAAGAAATGCCCATAAGTTTGAAAGAAAAGGGTGTGAGGGAATGAGAAACGACCTATAACACATTGTAAACGGTAGTGGGCATGGCATAAATTGCTATTCGCAACCTGTATGAAGGGGGATGAATACAAATACAGAGAATCGCAGGCGATTAAATACAATGGTTTGATTATATTCTATCGTAACTATTTTTTAAAATAATAGGATTTAAGTCTATTCCTGATGTGTTACGTTGCCACTGCCGGATACAGAAGAATTGACAGAGGATGGATGACCATAATATTCCACATCGCCACTGCCACTGATATGTGCATCGAGGGTACCTATTACATATGAGGAAATATTGCCACTGCCTGCGATATGAGCATTTACATTCTGCGATTTTACTTCGGAGAAATTGATCTCGCCCGAGCCGGATACATGTAGTTCGGCATCGCTAGCAGATCCTTTGAAACTAATATCGCCTGAGCCGGAAACAGAGGCGGAAACCTTGTTCATTATACAGGGCTTTTCGGCTTCAATATTACCGCTACCTGAAATACTTAGTTTGGTGATATCGTTGAAGCCATCTTTTAATATCATATTGCCACTGCCGGAAATATGCATTATATGTAATGGCTCGGGCATGTGAATGATGACGAGGGATTTGGAGTTGGTAAGAACAATATTGTCGGGGTCCGATTTTACAATCAGTCTGTGCCCTTCCACTTCCACCTGAGTGTACTGAACAATATTGCTGTAATCGGATACTTCTACTTTGAGTTCTGAATCGTTATAAATTTCAACATCGCTATTGTTGGCAATTTCTATTTCATCGAATTTGCTGACTTCGCGGGTTTCGGTCCGGGTACCGCCAACACCTTTTACATGTTTAAAGAAAATATTATCATTGATACATCCACTGAACAATAAAGCTGTAGCAGCTAAAACCGGCAAGAGGAAACTATGTTTCATATGTTTTAATTTAATAATTGTACCGAATTGAAATACCAAACGCAAAGGTTTGATATAAAGTTCATAAAGTCAAATAAAAGATTACCGTTCATCAAATTGATGATCCGGGATAGAGTAAAGATTCGTTAAATGAAGGAGCAATCAGGCTACAATATCTATTGTAAATATTCGAGAAAGGGAAAAACAGGGGCGGATAATGAAAATAAATACTAAGTTTGCGGGAGTTTGATGATTGATTGACTATATTATCAATAACAGTTCTTCGTTGTCTTAGCTTGTTCGGCATACTTCCGCATCAGCAACAGACAGTTGGTAATATTTTTTAATTTCAGAACATTAATCATGTGGATTTGTTTTTAGAACTACCTGATTCAATATTTAATATCGGTAACAATGAACAATAGGGTGGCGATATGCCGGAAAGAACATTTTAATGCAGCACACCGTTTGCACAATCCACTTTGGTCGGATGAAAAGAACAAAGAAGTGTTTGGATTATGCAACAACAAAAACTATCATGGTCATAACTATGAACTGATAGTGAAAGTAACGGGCAGCATTGAGCCCGGATCGGGATTTGTGATAGATATTAAAACACTTAGTGACCTCATTAAAACAGCGATTCTGGACAGGTTTGACCACAAGAACCTGAATCTGGATGTTACTGAATTTGAGCACCTGAATCCTACAGCAGAAAACATAGCTGTAGTTATTTATAATCTTTTAAGACCTGTATTGAACAGCAGTCTTGAACTAAAAGTTACATTATATGAAACTGAACGAAACTTTGTTGAATATCCAGCTTAATAACGGCAAGATAGAACTAAGTAATACCATGATAGATGATATGGGCGATAACCATATCAGCACATCGGAAGACACACCTATGCGTGCAGATGCTTTTGCTATAAGCGATGCGGAAAAGGAATTGCTGATAGAAAAACATTTCAGATCCATCATGGAGATCATGGGACTGGACCTGACTGACGATAGTCTGCAGGGAACTCCTAAGCGTGTGGCTAAGATGTACATACAGGAGATATTCAGCGGGCTGAATCCGGCTAATAAGCCTAATGTTGCGCTGTTTGATAATAAGTATAAGTACAACGAAATGCTGATAGAAAAAAACATATCGTTCTACAGCAATTGCGAACATCATTTTGTGCCGATAATTGGTAAGGCACATGTAGCCTATATCAGCAATGGTAAAGTGATTGGTCTGAGTAAACTGAACCGCCTGGTTCAATACTATGCCAAGCGTCCGCAGGTACAGGAAAGACTGACAGTACAGATAGGTAAAGACTTACAAAAGATACTGGAGACGGATAACATAGCGGTGATAATAGATGCCAAACATCTGTGTGTTGCGAGCAGGGGAGTGGAAGATGATACTTCATCGACCGTTACAGCATTCTATGGAGGAAAGTTTACTGAAGCTAAAACAAAAGATGAATTTCTGAGACTGGTGGAGTTGAAGACGGAGTTTTAGAGAACGGTTGAAACGTTTAATATCGTTTAACGTTTAATTCGTTATTACAAATACATTTGGTTTTTGAGTTGTCAGATATCACTAATCATTTTACTATAATCTATCAATAAATGACAAGAATAATCTCGTATAATACCAATGGTATAAGAGCCGCTATCAAGAAGGGTTTTATAGAATGGCTGGAAACCAATCCTGCAGACATCATCTGTATACAGGAAACCAAAGCCATGAAAGACGATGCCGACTATAAGAGTATTGAAGCCCTGGGTTATCATACTTACTGGTTTTCGGCACAGAAGAAAGGATATAGCGGTGTTGCTGTTTTTACAAAGATTGTTCCGGAGAATGTAGTATATGGAAGCAAGATAGATCAGAGTGATTTTGAAGGAAGAGTGATCAGAGTGGACTATAAAGATTTTACTTTAGTCAATGCTTATTTTCCATCGGGCACCAGTGGTGATGAAAGACAAACTTACAAGTATCAGTGGCTGGATGAGTTTCATGATTATCTGCAACGTTTAAGAAAAGAAAAGCCAAACCTGATTATTACAGGGGACTATAATATATGTCATGAAGCAATAGATATACATGATCCAAAAGGCAATAAAAACTCTTCAGGATTTTTGCCGGAAGAAAGAGAATGGATGAGTAAGTTTATGGCATCGGGATATATAGATACATTCAGAAGATTGCACCCTGATACTACAGGTGCATATAGTTGGTGGAGTCAGCGTTTCCCCAGTGTAAGATTGCAGAATAAAGGATGGAGAATAGATTATATCTGCGTGACTGATACACTGGCAGCAAGTATAAAAGAAGCGGCTATTTATCCGGATGTAAAGCATAGTGATCATTGTCCGATATATGCAGCGTTCGATATCTGATATAAAAACTAAAGACTAAAGGTTTAAAAACTAAAATGTGTTTTTGGCTACCTTTTTACTTTTTAATTTTGAATTATTATGTACATCTATAATGTTACCATCAAATTAGAACATTCTATTCATGAAGAATGGGTGAGATGGATGAAAGAAAAACATATTCCTGAAGTAATGAAAACGGCATGTTTTACAGACTATAAATTTGTAAGATTGCTGGATATTGAAGAAGAAGAAGGAGTAACGTATGCAGCTCAATATTTTGCCGAAAGAAGAGAAGATTACGATAAATATATTACTGATTTTGCACCCGCATTAAGGGATGATTCATTTAAGCAATGGGGTAATAAATTTATGGGTTTCAGGACATTGATGAAAGAAGTTGAAAACTAATGTGCTGATTAGCTAATATGCTAATGTGCTAATAAATACAAGGGATGGTTAAAGATATATTTCCTGATTAATTATTATCCATGGAAAGGCGGAAGTCAATCATTTTAATTTGAAGTTCCTTGTTGCCATTCCATTCGTTTATTTCAACAGTATAAACAATGTCAATCAGTTTTCGTTGAGTAAGCAAGTCAAACTTATCAGCCATATTAAAACCAATGCCAGTGATTGTTTTATTGTTCTGCCCTACTACAAAGCGAATGTGTTTATCCTTTACAATTTTAGAACCTTTGTTATATACGTTACGGGATATAAATACCGGTCTCATGTTCTCGGGACCAAAAGGTTCCATCTGCTCCAGAATATTATAAAACGGATTGTTTAATAAATCGAGTGTAATCTCTGAATCAATTACAATTTCCGGGGTTAATAATTCCTCGGTGATAGTACTGCTAACTACTTCTTCAAACTGATTGATGAAGTTATCCAGATTTTCGGGTAACATAGTTAAACCGGCAGCAGCAAAGTGACCACCATAACCAATCAGATGTTTTCGACAGGCATGTATAGCTTCATAAAGATTAAAACCAGTAACACTACGGGCACTACCTGCGATAAAGTCACCACTTTTTGTCAGTACGACTGTTGGACGATAGTAAGTATCAATTAACCTGGAAGCAACAATACCTACTACTCCTTTATGCCAGTGCTCCTGATATACAACAGTCGTTTTTTTGTTTTTTGCAAGTTCATCATTTCCAATCATTTCAAAAGCTTCGAGAGTTATACTGGCGTCAGCTTCTCTTCGGTCAGTATTGTCAGAATGCAATTGTTCTGCAACGGCTAATGCTGCATTTTCATCTTTTTCTATGAAGAGTTGAACTGCCTTTTTAGCACAATCCATTCTGCCTGCTGCATTGATTCTTGGAGCAATAATAAATACCAGATTGGTAACATGCATTTCTGTCTGCACCGATGAAAGTCTCATTAAAGCTTTGATACCAGGATTAGGATCGGAATTCACTTTTTTAAGCCCAAAGTAGGTAAGTATTCTGTTCTCATCAACTATAGGAACTATATCAGCAGCGATTGCAGTAGCTACCAAGTCGAGATACTGTAAATAAGATTCATCAGGCAGAGATAATTTTTCTGCCAATGCCATCATCAGTTTGAAACCAACGCCACAACCACAAAGCTCTTTGAATGGATAATTGCAATCCTTTTGCTTTGGGTTCAATATTGCAACAGCCTTTGGAATACATTCATCGGGCATGTGGTGATCGCATACAATAACATCTATATTTAAAGTATTTGCATAATCGATGAGGTCAGCACTTTTAATGCCACAATCGAGTGTGATAATTAAACTGAATTCATTTTCGGCAGCAAAGTCAATACCTTGTTTACTAACTCCATAGCCTTCTCTATACCGATGGGGAATATAATAGTCAACTAATGGATGAGCAGACCGAAGAAACTGAAACATTGAAGCTACTGAAGTAGTACCATCAACATCATAATCGCCATAAACAAGAATTTTCTGATTATTATTGATAGCTTGTAGGATTCTTTCTACAGCCTTATCCATATCCTTCATTAACCATGGTGAATAAAGATCGGATAGCTGCGGTCTGAAAAATTGTTTTGCCGTATTATAATTATTAATACCTCGTTGAACAAGAATAGAGCATATAGTAGAATTGATATTCAGCGCTTCTTTAAGTGAGTTTACTTTTAGTTCATCTGCAGAAAGTATAGTCCATCTTTTTTCCATAAACTCAGGTTAAGGGGTTGTATTAATATTTACGATCAATTGAATAATTAACTAAGTCCTGTAATGTAGTGCGAACCTCAGAGTCAGGGAACTGAAGCAAAATACTGAGTGCTTCATTTTTATAGGAAATCATTTTTTCAGTAGCATAATCTATGCCGCCACATTTGTGAACTTGGTCAATTACATACTGAACTTTTAATTTATCAGTATTATTGTTTTTTACAATATAGATAATTTTTTTTCTGGTGGAACTATCGCAATTATTCAAAGTGTAAATTAAAGGTAAGGTCATTTTCTTTTCCTTGATGTCATTACCGGTAGGTTTACCTACATTCTTAGTGCCATAATCAAAAAGGTCATCTTTTATCTGAAAAGCCATGCCTACATTTTCTCCAAACTGTTTCATTTTCTCAACTAATGCAGTATCATTAAAAGTAGTAGAAGCTCCTGCAGCACATGCTGATGCCAGTAAAGAGGCTGTTTTTCCTTTTATTATTTCGTAATAAATACTTTCTTTAATATTCAGGTTCCTGGCTTTTTCTATCTGAAGTAATTCACCTTCACTCATTTTTTTTACTGCATCAGAAAGAATTTGTAAAACAAGGTAATCGTTATTATTTAAAGATAACAAAAGACCTTTTGACAATAGATAATCGCCTACAAGTACAGCTATTTTATTTTTCCATATTGCATTTACGGAGAAGAATCCTCTTCTTTCATCAGCTTCATCTACAACGTCATCATGAACAAGAGTAGCTGTATGTAATAACTCAACTAAAGAAGCAGCCCGGTAGGTAGATTCATTAATTTCACCCCCAAGTCTGGCACATAATAATACAAACATTGGTCGCATCTGTTTTCCTTTGCGTTTCACAATGTATTGCATAATCCTATCTAGTAAAGGCACTTTGCTTTTGACAGCTTCTTTAAAATGAAGTTCAAATTCAGCAAGTTCTTTGGCAATAATTTTGGTAGAGACTGTCATATCAATTTCGGGTGCAATATAATACCTGAATTTATTTTTTGAATATATATTTTGAACAGAAACCTGCAAATTAAATACGACTAGCAATAAAATACGATTAAATTATATAATAAAATTTGATATATTGACGTTATACACATACTTTTGTTCATTCATAAATTATCAAAAAGCTATGGCAAGTAAAAAAATTACTCTACTAACAGCATTGTGTACACTTTTTGTAGTGTTTACTTTTGCTCAGCAAACTAAGAATAAGACAAAGGATTGGGGTTGGGATTGGACTGATAGTTCAAAAGTTCCTACTAAAAGAATGCCACAATTCAATGAGTTTTTGCATAATCAGTTTCCTTATCCAGCTAAACCTAGAGATCAGTTTGAATTTGGTTTGGATTTTGGGTATGCAACTATGTTTAGCGATCTGGATACTCGTTTTGGAGATTTTGGAGGTCATGAAGCATTAAATTTTGCTGGTGGTTTCCACGTTAGAAAATCATTATCTTTTAATTGGTCTGTAAGAGCGTCTTACATGGGTTCATATACTTATGGATTAGACTATCGTCCTAGAACCACAGTTGCACCTGTATCTGTTGGGGAATATACACCTAATCCTTGGCAAGAATATTATGCTTCAAAAGGATTGATGTACTTTGCTAACTTCAGAACTAAAATGCATACTCTTTCATTAGACTTTATTTATTCTCTTAATACTTTGGATTTCTTTAGAGCAAATCCTAAATGGAATTTATATGTATTAGGTGGTTATTCACTAACTGCTGCTGATGTAGATGTAGATGCACTTGATGCAAATGGACATGCTTATTATTGGACAACTAATCCTAATGACAATAGAATAGATCCTTATGGAAATAAATATCATTACATAAACTTATTGACTACCAGAGGTGATATCAGAAGTCAGTTAAATGCAGTAATGGATCATAAGTATGAAAGTAATGCTTCAACTTATGATAGTCACAGAAATAATATCACACTGATTCAAAATAACTGGTTGTTAAGACATGCTGTTGATTTTGGTTTTGGTTTTTCTTACAAAGTGAATGATAAATGGAATGTTGGACTGGAACAAAAATTCACTTATGCATTTGAAGACATGTGGGATGGTGTTAAAGAAGGTAACAATAACGATATGCTTAGTACAACTACTATTCATATCAATAGAAATCTAGGTAATACGTCTAAAAAAATTCAACCATTATGGTGGATTAATCCTTACAATTATATTTATAATGAACTTAACGTTCCATCTCATATCAAGATACCAACTCCAAAATTACCTGATGCAGATGGAGATGGTATAACCGATCAATTTGATTTAGAACCTAATACTCCAGCTGGTGCTGCTGTTGATTCAAGAGGTAGAGCTTTGGATACAGATGGTGATGGCGTTCCTGATTACAAGGATAAAGAACTTCTTACTCCACAAAAATGTTTTCCTGTAAATGCTGATGGTGTTGGAACATGTCCTGAATCTCCTTGTTGCACTAAAATTGATGCGCTACAAAGTGAGTTGGATAGTTTAAAAAAGAATGGCATTAAAGGTGGAACAGGTAATGAAGTATTTGAAAATCTTCCAAGCATTCAATTTAAAAATGGTGCTAAAATATCTAAGGATGCAACTAAATTATTAGAATCAATCGCTGAAAAGATGAAAGCGAATCCTAATTATAAAGTTAAAGTTATTGGACATCCATTAGCAAACAAAGTATCTCAGCAAAGAACATGGGAAAGAGTAAATGCTACTATTAAATACTTGTCTGAAAAGTTAGGTATTTCTGAAAACAGGTTTATTTTTACTTATGATGGAGGTACTGGAGACCCTAATACAGTTGACTTACAGTATACTACTGATGAAGGTCCTAACACTGTACCTGCACCATTTCCAAATTTAAAAAATAAGAATTAGTAATTCTATAAATATTGAAAAAAGGCTTCTCTTTACGAGAAGCCTTTTTTATTTAAGGAAATTGACATTAAAAATTTTAAAGGCATAATGATTTTAAAGTTAACTTTGCATCCTAATTATAATTCTTGCTTTTTTATTAAATCTTAAATGTATGATACAGAAAAAAATTACATTATTAACAATTGTACTTATTTCAATTACCAGTTCGCTATTTGCACAGTCTAAAAATAATGATTGGGGATGGAATTGGAGAGACAGTTCAAAAGTGGCTGCTAGAAATATGCCTCAGCAAAAAAAATTTCTAAAAAATGAATTTCCTTACCCAGCAAGACCGAATAACAAAATGGAACTGGGAATTAGCTTAGGCTATCCATTTATTATGTCTGACGTAAGGCCTGATTGGAGAGGGTTGGATAATAGACCTGCGGTTGGATTGGGTGTTTCATTAAGAAAGGCAGTTAGCCATACATGGTCTATTAGAGCTAGTTATAACTATCTTGCTATGTTTGGATTGGATAATAAAGAACATGTAGGCGGTAACAATCCTTTAGGTCTTTCTATGTGGGATTATTTATATAGTGGTAAAAATTATTATGCAAATTATAGAAATATTACCCATAGTCTTTCATTCGATTTAATTTATTCTTTAACCGCTCAGGATTACTATAGAGGAAATCCTAAATGGAATGTTTACCTATTTGGTGGTTATACTTTTATTGCTAGCGAAATTGACATAAATGCCTTACAGGATAATGGTAAACTTTGGAATTTCGATTCAATTGTACTTGTACCAAATAGACGTACATCCGATATTCGTCAGGATTTAAGAACAAGTATGTCGGGATCTTATGAAACAACTGCTACTCCTGTTAATGGAAACAGAGGAAGTGTTCTATTTAATAATAAATGGATTGGCAGACATGCCATTGATGCAGGTTTTGGTGTTTCTTATAAGTTAAATACTAAGATGAATATTGGGTTTGAACAAAAGTTTACTGATGCATTTTCTAATGAATTAGTTGGCTTTAAATCAGGTACAAATAATGATATAATCAGTTATTCTAGTTTTCATTTTAATTATAACTTAGGAAGTTCTGCTAAGAATATTGAACCTTTATGGTGGATTAATCCTAGTAATTATGTTTATAATGAAATGAATGAACCAAGACATATGAAACTTCCTCCGGTTGTATTACCTGATGCTGATGGTGATGGTGTTACTGATCAATTTGATCTTGAACCAAATACACCAAAAGGAGCAGCAGTTGATTCACATGGTCGTGCTTTAGATACTGATGGTGATGGTGTTCCTGATTACAGAGATAAAGAGTTATTAACTCCTCAGGCTTGTTTCCCTGTTAATAACGATGGTGTAGGTGTTTGTCCTGAACCTCCATGTTGCAGCAGAATTCCAGAAGCTAAAAAAGATACAGTTAAGGATGGTTGTTCTGTAACTAATTTGCCAAGTATTCAATTTGGTAATGGATCAAAACTTTCTGCTAATTCTACTAAATTATTAGAAGTAGTTGCAGTAAAATTAAAAGCTAATCCTTTATGTAAAGTAAATGTTGTTGGTCATCCATTAGCTGACAAAGCTTCTCAGCAACGCAGTTGGGAAAGAGTAAATTCTATTATTAAATATTTAGTAGAAAAACAAGGCATTTCTGAAAGTCGTTTTATATTTACTTATGATGGAGGTG
>Ga0364886_10502_pt1 | contig 18137 bp, 11 predicted proteins | sample ExccelJu500001D3_4_FD_206926 | JGI IMG/M metagenome (GOLD analysis project Ga0364886, IMG submission 206926) | Enriched cells from Trout Bog Lake Hypolimnion, Wisconsin, USA - BchlTB.July23.5000.01.D3 | ecosystem: Environmental > Aquatic > Freshwater > Lake > Hypolimnion/Profundal zone | place... | reverse complement strand
ATCGAACTCGAAGCAGCATAATCATATCCAACCTTCTGGATTTCAAAATCCTTATAGGTTTTAAAAAAGTGTATTCATATTTTCCCTCCAACTTGGGAGGGCATAAAAAGAATGTATCCTTCTACGTAAGAAAATAAATTATTCCCATTTATTCAATAACATTAATTTTAAACCATAAACATAACTTTATTTAGAAAAATGAAATGCCTCATATCAATTATAATAATTGGCATACTCCTGATTTCTGGTTTGACCGTAAATGGACAAAATGGAAAAGCAAACAACTATCTAATTTCTTTTGCAGACACAGCTAAAGATGAGTATGGTTACAAGAATCAAAAAGGTGAAATAATAATTGAACCTGGTAAATACAGGTTTTGTTTTACAGATACATTCAGGACTTATGCAATAGTATTGAAAAGTGGGGAAGGCTTTTTAGGAATTGACCGACAACAAAATATTTTATATAAAGTTTTTTCTATTGACAATGGTCCAGATTACACTTCTGATGGATTATTTAGAATTATGAAAGATGGAAAAATAGGATATGCAGATTCAACAACAGGCAAGATAATTATAAAGCCCCAATTTGATTGTGCATACCCTTTTGAAAAAGGTGAAGCTTTAGTTAGTAATAACTGTACAAAAGAATTACAGGAAGAACATAGCATTTGGAAAAGCAACAATTGGTTTTACATTAATAAGAAAGGAAAAAAAGTTATTCATATTATAAAATAAGTGCATTGTAACTTACAGCAAATAGAAGACTTGTATAAATCACCAAATTAATCCCCTCATACTACACTACATCAATTGTAATTCCCTCCCCTCCTGAACATATTCCCTCCCCCTTTGTTATTACCACATGATTCACCGAATATATCAGGAACAGGTACTCCCCATCAGTTTAGAACAGGCATGGAACTTCTTTGCTACACCCCTTAACCTCAATGAAGTAACCCCTAAGGAACTCAACTTCAAAGTGCTAAGTCCATTACCCGAAAAGATGTACGAAGGTCTGATCATTCAATACAGAATCAGTCCAATGGTCAATATTCCAATTCATTGGTGTACCGAAATTACCCATATAAAAGAGATGGATTACTTTGTAGACGAACAACGTCAGGGACCCTACAAAATCTGGCATCACGAACATCATTTCTCTTCCGTTCCCCAAGGTGTTCTGATGAAAGATATTTTATACTACGATATTGGCAAAAGCTTCCTCGGTTCTATAGCAGGCAAGCTGTTTGTACATAAAAAAGTCAGACAGATATTCAACTACCGGTATAAGGCGCTGGAAAAGTATTTCGGTTAACACAAACACTGTAAACAAATAGGGATGAAAAGCATACACTTTTCATCCCTATTTTAGTTAAAATGCTATACAGTATTATCTGAAGATGGTTACCGATCCACTTATAACTGGAATGTTATATCCAACCTTTATGATGTAATAATACACACCAACAGGAACCAGTCCACCTGTATTATTATATTTACCATTCCATGGTTTATAGCTTCCGGTACTGGCATATACAACCTGCCCCTGTCTGTCAAATATTTTCACATCTACATCAGGATACTGGTAAAGCTCTGGTGCTACATCCTGTCCTACAAATAAATCATGCACACCATCTCCGTTAGGAGAGAAAGCATTTGGCAATTTTATACTTCCTAAAGCAATTACCTTAACACTATCGTAAGTAACACAACCTCCTATACCCGTTACACTTACAATATATGTAGTATCGCTCGTAGGGGCACAAACTGGTGACGGAATTTGATTGTTGTTCAGGAATACATTTGGCTCCCAGTTGTAACTGATAATATCACCGGAAACATTAGTGCTTAATATAGCTGAATCTCCTACCAGAATATACTTTACAGCACCAGCATATAAATGAGGGAACGAATCTATAGTGACCAATATACCCGAAGTATCGCTGATACATCCATACTGATCAATAATTCTATGATATGCCCAGTAAGTAGAAGCATTGGCATACTGATAATTCAGTACCAACCCAGTGTCTATGCTATTATCTCCAAGATACCAGATAGAATTCTTCACTATTACACCATTACCAGTTGAGTTATCTGCAAAATTGATAGTAGACCCTAAACATACTTCAGGTGGTGCTGGGTAAGTAAGGAACGACGATGTAGGTTCTGGATGTATATACGATGCAGGCATCACTATAGTGGTATCACTCGTACATCCGTTAGCAGTTACAGTAAGATTGATGTTATATCCTGTTGGGGAAATTATTGGCATAAACCTATGTATTGCTGTTGCAGTATAAGCAAGTCCGGGATTGTTTGCATCGCCAAAATTCCACACATAACTTACTGGATTTGGATTCTGTGGCAATACTGTTGCACTACTGGTAAATGTTCCTATACCTTCCGGTAAACATATGTTGGTAGGAATAATGAAATTGACAACTGGTTTACCTTTGATAGTAATATAACCCAATATACTATCTACACATCCATACCCTGTAGTTACAGTATATCGTATAGCAGCAATACCAGCCTGAAGTGCAGAAAGCATACCTCCGTTATAATTTATTGTAGCAAAAGCAGGTGTAACACTAGTCCATACACCACCTTGTGTATAATCATACAACTGTACATTATCATCTTTACAGATAGGTGTCGCATTACCTTGTATTGCATCAATAGTCGGCAAAGGATTTATCTTTATCAGATATTCTTTATCATTTTTACAACCATTGCCATCTACCACAGTATAAACTGCTGAATCAATACCAGCAATAATTCCTTTGAACAAACCCGTTATTGAATCTATAGTAGCAATACTAGAATTAGTTACAGACCATTTTCCCGGACCTGCAGAAGCATTGGATAACTGAATAGTATTGTTTGCACAAACCAATGCCGGACCAGTAATAGGACTTACTATAGGTAATGGGTTTACAGTAATCAAAGTAGCTACCGAATCGGTACATCCCTGTTTGGTTGTAACAATATAACGGATAGTAGCTGAACCTGCTTTGATACCGGTTATCTCTCCCAGATATGTAATCTGAATAGTAGAAGTATCAGTTGAAACCCAGATACCTTTCTTAGGAATTGTATCTGTCAGTAACGTATTAGTGCCTAAACATAAGCCTGTATTACCCGATATAGCGCTGATAACTGGAAGCGGATCAACATTTATAGGTAATGTCGCAGAGCCTGAACATCCATTTAAATCAGTATAAATATACTTAGCCGTATCCGGACCACTTACAATACCCGAAACAGTACCTGTTGCATCAATAGTTGCATTAGCATTCACCAACGACCAGTTACCTCCAACAGGAGTGGTGGATAATACAATTTGTTTATTGATACATACATCCTGATGACCTGTTATAGCAGCTATTTTAGGTAAATTATTTACCGTTATAGTATCATTCAATACACTGAAACAACCTACAGCATTATAAACAGTATAAGATATAACACCTGTTCCACTTTCAACACCGGTAAGATTACCAAGTGTATCAATACTGACAAACCTTGGTGTAACTGACTGCCACAATCCACCGTTGGTAGAAGTAGTAAGATTAATAGACTGACCAAGACAAACTTCATTTTTACCAATTATAGAAGCTATCTGAGGAGTTCCAAAAACTTTAATTTTAACGCTGTCTTTACTGGAACAACCAGCTCTTGTTACACCGTAATAAATGTAAGATGAATCAACCGATTTACCAGTCATCATACCCTGCTTATTGATAGAAACAATAGAGGTATCTGCACTGAACCAGTTACCACCACTTACATAGTTTCCTAAATAAGAAGTAGCTCCCACACAAATCTGAGTCTTACCAGTTATAGGTGCTAATGGCGGTATAGGATTTACAAACAGGTTTAATACAGCCGTATCAGAACATCTGAACTGATTCGTAATAATATAACTGATAGGCGCATAACCAGCAGTTAATGAACTGGCATACCCTAATGTTGAATTAACCGATACACAGGTTGGGTTTGCACTGCTCCAGGTACCTCCGGTTAATGAATCCGACAATATCAAAGTGTCACCTACACACATATTTTGTTTAGTAGAAAAAATAGGAGTAATATTTGGCGATGGATTCACCACAATTGGCTTGGAAACAGAATCCACACAACCCATGTTGGTTACTATAGTATAGCGTATTGTATCATTACCTAATATATGAGTATTGAATACCCCCATCACACTATCTATAGAAACTATAGTAGGATTGGTTGATGTCCATGTACCACCATTGGCAGCATCAGCAAACTGCGAAATAATATGAATACAGAAACTATCGTTTCCACTGATTGGACCAATAACAGGATTTGGATTAATAACTATTTTATAGAAAACAGAATCACTACAACCAAAACCATTGGTTACGGTATATTTCAAAGTGGCAGCTCCTGGATTTTTAGTGGTAATAACACCTGTAACAGCATTAATATTTGTAACAGTTGTATCCATACTTACCCATACTCCTGCAGCAGTTGTATCGGTATAAGTAGCCGTTTTGCCAATACAAACATTCAGCGGACCCGATATAGGTCCAACTACAGGCGTTGTATTAACGGTTACAACTGTATAAACAGAATCTAAACAGCCATTTGATAATGGTAAAATATATTTAATACTATCAGTACCGGCAAGTCCGGTAGTGATTACACCTGAATTATTAATAGTAGCTACTGTAGGATTTAGGCTTATCCATATACCTCCAACAGAGCTGTTATTTAATGTAATAGAATGACGCTGACATACAACAGTATTTCCTGTAATTTGTGTAATAACAGGAGCATTTACAATGACAGGCAATGTTACCGAATCAATACATCCCCCATAAGTATATACATATTTAATAGTAGTATTTCCCGAAGATAATCCCGATACAATTCCGGTATTAGTAATAGTAGCCACAGGAAGATTGGAACTTGTCCACACACCACCCGGAACAGTGTCTGTTAAATTAATGGTATGCGTAACACACACCACATTATTACCTGCAATAGGTGATATCGGAGGAACCGGCTTAACCATCAGCGTTAATATAGTAGTATCGGCACAACCAAAAGCATTTGTAGCTATATTACTGATTATAGTAGTACCCTGAGAAAGAGCAGTTGCCAGTCCGGTGTTTGTTACAGAAACAACACCCGGTTTAGAACTACTCCATACCCCACCCGCTACAGCATCAGTTAATTGTAAGGTATCACCTACACATAAACTCTGCTTGGTAGAAAATATTGCAGCATTTGGTGGAGTAGGATTAACAATAAGATTCTTAGAAACTGAATCAATACAACCATTAGCAGTTGTTACAGTATATCTAATAATAGTATTACCTGCAGATGTACTTAATACTGAACCTCCGTTACCAATAGTAGCAATATTACTGTTGGTAGATGACCAAACTCCACCAATAGTTGCATCGGTAAACTGAGTAATATATTTTATACACATACTATCGGTTCCATTAATAGCAGATATAACAGGATTTGGGTTAATAGTAATAGCTAATGAAACAGAATCACTACATCCATACTGATTGGTAACAACATATTTTATGTTGGTACTGCCGGCGGACACAGTTGTTAATACTCCTGTATTACTGATAGTAGCTACGTTAATATTCGAACTGGACCATACACCGTTCGCAGTTGTATCGGTATAAGTTGATGGCTTACCTATACAAACATTTGTAAGGCCAGCAATATTGCCCATCACAGGAGCTGGATTTACAGTTACAACTATACTAGAAGCAGCTACACAACCATTAGGTGTGGTTACTGTATAGGTAATAGTATCTTTACCTGTAGCTACACCGGTTACTACCCCTTGTTGAGTAATACTAGCAATATTTGGAAACTGAGTTGTCCATACACCACCCGTTGTTGAATCTGATAATTGTATTGTATGTTTCTGACAAACAACATTAAAACCTGAAATAGCCGGAGCTACTGCTGTAAATACGTTAATAGGGTATGTAACAGAATCTGAACAACCACCAAATGCATATACATACTTAATAGTACTACTACCAGATGATAGACCTGTAACAATACCTGATGTGTTAATTGATGCAACTAATGTATCAGTGCTTTCCCATGTACCACCTGCTGTAGCATTAGTTAATGTATCAGGATGGCCTGTACAAAAAGAATTGTTACCGACAATAGCTGTTAAAGGAGGAATTCCAATTTGTAAGTTTTTAGTAACAGAACTTGTACATCCAAATGAATTGGCAAATGAATAAGTAATAGTTACTGTTCCATAAGTTAATCCGCTTACAACTCCAGTGGCTGAAACTGTTGCTACTGATGTATTGCTGGAACTCCATGTTCCTCCGGAAATAGAATCTGAAAGATGTATAGTATCCCCTAAACAAACTCCATTTTTTCCATAAAGTGACGACAATTGTAATCCTCCTACATAAATTATTTTCTTGGTAGTATCAGGACAACCATATTTATTGTTACCTAAATATTGTATTGTATCTATTCCATTTGCTACTGCGGTTAGTAGACCAGAACTGGATCCTATTGTTGCTTTATTGGTACTATCACTTACCCAAGTAAGTCCTGCATAGGCATCTGTTAAAGTCATTGTTTTCCCTGCACAAATACTATCATTAGGTGATACTATAGACGGAAGAATATGGGTAGGAAAAGTATCTATAAAATAATATAAAGTATCTATACAACCAAAACCATTTGGTGGTATTAAGATTACCTTCAAGATTGAATTAACTTTGGGTAAAAGTTTTCCGCATAGTGGGATTGTAGGATCACTTATTGTAGGTGTTATTGAAATTAAACTAACTAAAGTATCCTTACCGGAAGGTGTTAGAAAACTATCACTTACCTCATATGTTTTATACCCAGGAGGGGGAACAAAATTAAAACAGGTATCTCTTGGACAATAACGTAAAGTATCTCCATTAAGTGCCGATGCAGTTGTATCTAAATCTACATAAGCATAACCAAAATGTGCCCCAAGTGTACAACCTGCACTGGTGAATCTCAACGTTACTGTTCTGCCACCCATATTTTTGGCAATAACTGTAGCAGGTGTCCATTTCATATAATAAATTGTATCAAGCTCAGACCCGTCACCATATACATCATGAAAAATTTTAGATTTATTCCATGAACCCCATTTTGTAGTGTCATTACTAATGGCATCACAAATATTTAAACCAAAGCTTGAGCAAGGTGCAACAGAAGTTTGTGTAATAGAATCAAAAACATCTGCCTGAAAAAATGGCATTTCAGCACAAGTATGTCCTGATGGACTTTCTAAATCAATAGCATAATAATAAACAATTTTAAACTTCTGATTATTTGCAGGTATTTTTATATTGTATGTTATCCCTTGTGCAGCACTACGACCATAAACCCCCACATCATTAATAGAATCAGTTCCTATTTTAACAGAATGCCTACCCGCACCCTGAAAAGGGCAAACTACTGGAAAATTACCATAAGGATCATTTCCCTGATTAGCAGAAGTTGTTCTTATCCAATTTTTAAAAGGTCCAATACCTTTTTTATAATATCCAGTTGTATAAAGACCAGGAATTGCTGCTACTCCTCTAGATTTAGGAACTCCTGTTATTGTAGCATTAGCTGTGCCAGCAGCATTTGTTGTTGGTAAGGCAAAGGTAGAATCATAATAGCTATTCCAATTGGTAAGATTATTATATTCAAATCCTAAATTAGGTAAATTCTGTGCATTCAGCCTATTACTCAACCCTAAATTTAATAACATGGTTAAGACCACGTAATAAAAATTCTTAAGTAAATTTCTTCTTCTCATTAATATGTTATTTCTTTTATAAATCAATACTATTTTTGCCCAATAAAAAATTATCAGAGCTTAGTTTATCATTCATTATTGCAAGCAAGATTAGCTGAATCAGTTATTTCAACAAAAAGCAAGTACTAGATACCTTATCTAAAAATTATGTTGCCCATTCACTAAAATAATACTAAAACTAATTTGGCTAAAGTAAAACAGAAGGGCTATCACAATGTTTAAATAAATAACTTGTTTCAATATAGGCATTAATAAGTTTCGCGTAATAAGTAGTACGATTTAAGTAAACTTAATCAAGTAGCCATTTGATTTTACTTTTAGTTTGTGGCAGTTATTTTATCTCGGTTTATTAAGAAAGTTTCCATACTTTCTTACGGATGTAATTTATTTCAAATCAGATTGTGTTTAAACCCATTTATTTCGATCTTAAAAATCAATTATATCGGACTTAAAAACATGTGTTTCTAACTTGTAATCAAGTGTTTATTCAATTTATTCTATCATTATATGAGGGTAACTATATTATTGGATTTTTTTATTTTACTGTTACATCAAATAAACAATTGCCTGTACTACCAATTAATGTAAAATTATTGATCCCTGTATTTTGTGGTGTTCCTATAGCAGGTATTTTAATTGTCTGTGCACCTTTCTGAGTAAACAACCCTGTATAAGAGAATGTTATACCATCAATAATATTGGTATTAATGGTATACCCCCCGGTTGTAATAGCATTTACCAGTGCAATAATATAATTACTGGTATCTGTTGCTACCCCAGGTTTATAATTTCCGTAAACTTGAATATTGCTACAATTGGATGGAGTTCCCAGTAATTTAAAGTAGGCATTTTTAGGCCCCGTAGTTGTATCTACAACATTAATAACCGAAAAATCACAGGCACTATTGCCAAATGAAAAAACAAATTGTGTAGTATCGGGTACCACAGGTACGCCATACCCTTTCAACTCTACCTGTTGTATACCAGTTGTGTTGAAATATCCTGAATCCATGAAATAAAACCCATTCGACACGTTGGTTTTTATCAGGTATTTTCCTACCGAAGCAACATTTACCTGAATCAATACATAATTTGAACTGTTCAGCGAATCCTGTATATAATATGTGCCATTTACAAAAGCCTGTTTACAGTTCCCAATACTATCTGCTGTCAGTATTCCCAATGCTTCATTATTTACATTCGAAATATTCTCAACACTGTATTCTTTACTACAGGACAGTAGCCATATAGAACTGATTGTAATGCCAATAAAAAAGAAAATTATTCTTTTCATTTAATTAAAATTATTAATACACCTGATTGAGGGACGTGTAAATAAAAAGGGAAACATGTATATAAACAAAAATATCAGCATCTTAAACAATACCTTAATATTTCACTAACAATCTAAATGAATTTATAATACAATTTTACAGAATATTGTTGGGTAAAGAATGTTAAAAAAATGAAGCCCCCATAAAAATAGAGGCCGAATTTTGAAAAATGAGAAACCACTGATTATTATTACCGACCATAGTGTAATAATTCAACAAATGTGGCTAATCATCATTAAGTTAATATGAAATGAATATTATGGTAATATTAAATTCTTTAGTTTAGAGCTGCCGTTGTCTTTTCAAACACAAATCCTTCTTCCTGCTTTTTAATGGCATCAAACCCTCCTGCAACATTGCGTATATTATGTATTCCCTGTCTTTTTATAAGGGAGGAAGCTATCACACTCCTGTATCCTCCGGCACAATGTATATAAATATTGAAGTTTTCCTCCAGGTCGGTCATACTAGCCGGATCTATCAGATTTTCCAAAGGAATATTCATAGATTCCGATAAATGTTCCACATCATATTCCAGCTCTTTGCGTACATCCAATACCAGCAGGTTTTCATCAAACTTTAAATCCATTGCCAGTTCATCGGGTTCCACATCTATTATAATATCAATCTTTTCATCTGCATTGCGCCAGCTTTCAAAACCACCATCAAGATATCCTATTATTTTTTCAAACCCTACTCTTGCCAGACGGACAATAGTATCTTTTTCCTGTCCAGGCTCAGTTACCAGCAGAATCTTTTTATCGAAAGGCAATAATATTCCCGCCCATTCTGCAAACCTTCCTTCCAGACCTATAAATATGGATTCTGGTATAAAACCATTGATAAATACAGATGCATGTCTGGTATCCAGAATCAGCGTATCGGCATCTTTTTTTAGTTTCTTAAATTCATCTACCGTCAAGGGTACATTGGCTTCTTCCATCAATGCATTCATACTTAAATAGCCTTCTTTATTAATTTTAGCATTGATTGGAAAATATTGCGGAGGGGCTGTTAATCCTTCTGTTACAACTTTTATAAACTCCTCTCTTGAATTTGCTTTTAAAGCATAATTATGAGCCTTTTGTTCACCTATTGTACTAAAAGATTCAGTACCTAAATTTTTGCCACAACTACTACCGGCCCCATGACCGGGATACATCATCACATCATCGGCAAGTGGCATTATTTTGCTGTGTATACTATCGTAAAGCATTCCAGCCAGTTCGCTCATCATCAGTTCTTCACCTTTTTGTGCCAGATCCGGACGGCCTACATCACCTACAAATAAAGTATCGCCTGTAAATATTGCATGATCTTTGCCATCTTCATTTATCACCAGATAACAACTACTCTCCAGAGTGTGACCAGGAGTATGCAATACTTTTATGGAAATATCACCTAACGGAAATATTTCTGAATCTTTGGCTTTATATACTTTTAAACTTGTATCGGTGTCGGGACCATAAATTATAGTAGCCCCTGTAAGATCGGACAGATCTAAATGACCACTCACAAAATCGGCATGAAAATGTGTTTCAAAAATGTATTTGATTACTGTATTTCTGTTCTTTGCAAGTTCTATATATTGATCCACATCTCTTAAAGGATCTATTATTGCTGCTTCTCCATTACTTTCAATATAATAAGCAGCTTCGCTCAGACACTTTGTATATAATTGTTCTATATGCATTAACTAATAAAATTTTAATTGCTTACCATACCCTCAACAAAGTGAGAGACTTCTTTTATTTTTGGATAATTTGGTTTGTAATATATGTACTTGCCAACCTTACGGGTAACCACTATTCCTGCCTTTCGCATCAATGCTAAATGTTGCGATGCTACAGATTGTTCTATTTTCAAAGTTGTATATACTTCGGTAACAGTAATATCTTCCTGCGAATCTATCAGTTTCAGAATATCCTGTCTTAATTTATGATTAATTGAACGTAATATATACAAAGCTTTTTTTGCATGTAAATAATTAATCATAATAGGTTCATCCCCATTAATATTTAATTTTGAAACATATGGCGAATCGGGCATATACAAATATTTTTACAAATATAAGCAGCAAAACCAACTTCTGTAGCTTAAAAATCAATGTTTTATCACTTTATTTTGAATAAAATTCTTTCAGATAGAATGGTTCTGAATATGCCAGTGAATCAAACTGCTGGCTGTTAAATCTATTTTCCGCAACAATTGAAGCCTCACGGGAGTAATCCAACTGAGGGTAATAGATACAATTATTATTTGATAATATGTTTTCTACTTTCAAACTTCCATTACCCCCAAACACCATAAAATGGTCCTGTAAATAATGGTCAAAAGTATTTTCTTCAACAATCAGATTAGTCTGCTGTAGTTCTTCATTTAAATCATTATTGTACATACAGGTATACACTTCCATTCTTCTTGCATCTATCAGCGGACAAAATATTTCATTGCCTTTCAAGGCATTGTTTCTTCTATACTCATTCTTCATAGCAATAGCCATAACGAATAAAGTATTTAAAAGAATCAATGGTTTATTCAATGTATAACAAATACCCTTTGCAGATGATAAACCTACCCTTAATCCGGTATAACTACCAGGACCATTCACTACCGCCACAGCATCTATATCTTTTAAATTAAGTCCACTTTTATTAAAAAGAATATCAATAGCTATATGAATAAACGAAGCATGTTGATTCTGTTGAGCATTATCCTGTTTTGCAATTATTATCCCCTCTCTGCTAACACATACAAAGGCATTATCGCCACAGGTATCTATCAATAATATTAACGACATAGTGTAATGTATAATGACGATGAAGCATAAAATCCGGCATATTTATAATCTGAATTCTGTACCGCTTCTGTTCCGCCTTACTTTTTTAGAAATCAAAACAAAGATATGATTGCAATTAATATCGGTAATATTTACGTTAAATGATAGTGTATTTTATGTAAGTACCGACTCATATTTATATTAGGTTAATTTTCAAATTGATTCTTCCAATTCAACTTATGAAATCTAGTTTGGATTGAAATAATTAACCTAGCTTATTTTTGAAAGGGTACTTAATAACAGATAACAATAATTAATATTTTGAATACAGATACCCTGAAATGGAAAAGAAGTAACGGAAATATTAGCGGAATGCTTCTTACCTGTTTTGCTGATTTTTTTGTAGAAAAATAATCCAGAGATGGCAAACCCGGTTTCGGGGAAGTTGAAAACCTCTTTTTTTATAATGGATTCATTTTAGTCCAGGTTGGAAAAACCTTCTTTTACTTTGGATTCACTTTAGTCCAGTTTAAAAATACCCTTTTTTACTTTGGATTCACTTTAGTCCAGGTTAAAAAAACCTTCTTTTACTTTGGATTCACTTTAGTCCATATTAAAAACACCTTCTTTTACTTTGGATTCACTTTAGTCCAGGTTAAAAATACCTTCTTTTACTTTGGATTCGCTTTAGTCCAGTTTTCGCAAACCTGAAATACAAAAGCCCAACAGGTAATTTATATATAAGTACCGACTCATAAGTACTTTACCATAATAATATTGAATTAATTATTGAATCATTCAGACTATAAACTCTCAAAATTAATACAATATAATTTTAAGTGACTACTTATTTATATTAGGTTAATTTTCAAATTGATTCTTCCAATTCAATTTATGAAATCTACTTTGGATTGAAATAATTAACCTAACTTATTTTTGAAAGGGTACTTAATATGATAAAAAAGGATACTTTTACCCTTTCAATTTATATTAAGAATATGTTTTTTAAAAGATTATTAGTTGCTGTTATCTTGTTAAGCATTGCAACCAAATCCCTTGCCTGGGGAAGAGAAGGTCATCATTTAGTGGCTGAAATTGCATTCCATTATTTAGACGATAAAACCAAAGATGCTGTAAAACATTATCTTGGCAAAATGAGTATAGAAGATGCCTCTACCTGGATGGATGATAACAGGGGAAACAACTATTACGATTATATGAAAACATGGCATTATATCAATATTAAAAAGGGAGAAAAGTATAGCTCTGTTAAAGAAAAAAATATAGTAGTTATATTAAACAGTGCCATCAAATTGCTGGAGAAAAAAGAAACACTTAGTGATGCGAAAATAAAAGAATACCTTTTGATGATATTTCACCTTGTAGGAGATATTCATCAACCTTTACATAATGGTTATCCTGAAGACAGAGGAGGAAACAGTATTGAAATTGAATCGCCAATATATAGTGGAAACTTACACAGTTTCTGGGATACTCAGATTATAGAATCAAAAGGAATAGGAGTAGATGATTGTATAAAATTATATGATACTTATTCCAAAGAACAGATAGAAGCTATTAAGAAAATAGAAGTTTTAAAATGGATGTATCAGTCAAGAACCTATCTGGATTCTGCTTACGACTTTAAAGATGGAAAAATAACACAGGAGTACATTGACAGGAATGCTGTAGTTATAAAAAAACAATTACTTATTGCTGGTCTGAGACTGGCAGCTGTTTTAAAGGATATTTTTGGAAATGAAAATAACGCTCAGGCAGCTACTGCAAACAGTTTGCCTGTTACTGCTATTCCTGATGCCCCTGCTATAGTAGAAACAAACCCTAAGGATATTAAAACAATTGATATAAATGACGCACAGAACCATATAGGTGAAACAATAAAAGTTTGCACTAAAATCTATGGTGGAAAATATAACGAATCTTCAAAAACTGCACCTACCTTATTGAATGCGGGAGGAGAATATCCCGGCAATCCACTTACACTGGTAATCTGGGCGGATAAAAGAGCTGAATTTAAAAATGCGCCAGAAGTATTTTATAAAGGAAAAGATGTTTGCATTACAGGAAAGGTTCAGATGTACAAAGGCAAACCAGAAATGATTATAACAAAAGAAGAACAGATAGAACTTACCACAGGTTCTACCACTACTAAATAAGATTAGAATAAAAAAGGCTGGTTATAAATATAACCAGCCTTTTTTATGTATAATGAATAATACTCAATTAATGCAATAACCCGGTTTTGAGCATTTGTATTTCAAATCAATTATCCCTCATCAATTAATCTTATACCGTATTCCTCCATAAAACATTCTGCCATAAACAGGACCCCATACCACCGAAGCATCAAAGTTTTTACCGAAAGGATTTGCTGGATCTATTATTAAATGATCCTGTTTGTAATTGGTAATATTTTCTACACCAGCATATACATCAAACAATTTCCAGCCCTTACTTACCTGTGCCGTCATCTGCCAGTAGGCAGGCGATTCAGCAGGAAAATCAACAGCAGCAGGATTGTCTTTTAAGTAAGGCAATTGTTTACTGCTCAACCATTGTACAGTGTAATCAAATTTCCATTTATTCTTCGTTTCATAATCCAGCGACATAAAGGCTCGGTTCTTTGCTACCAGTGGTTTCTCCATCATTATTCCATGATAATCTGTATAAACATCAAACCAGCGATAAGCCATTCTTACCTCCAGATTTTTTACAGGAATAAAATTTAATTCCCCCTGAAAAGCATTGCTATACGAAGATCCATTCAGATTATAAAAGCTGACCGATTTTGCAGTCTGATACATATCTGCTACGACCTGATTGATAAAATCGGTACGGTAATACTCCACACTAATAGTAGCTTCCTTATTAAACAATCTTAGCTTCTGATCTACACATACTCCTTCATTCCAGGCAACTTCAGGTTTAAATCCATAACTATCATTTATATGATTAGCTGGGAGAATAATAGTTCTGCTACTTGCCAGCACACCCAGATTTTCGGCAATAACATTAGCCGTTCTTTGTCCACGACCTGCACTCCACCGGATAGTCGTTTTAGAAAAAGGCTGATACCTGATATGTAATCTTGGCGTAACAAAACTACTGGTAACACTATTATTATCGGCTCTGATTCCTGCCACAGCAGAGAACTTATTATTGGGTATATAAGTATATTCAAAAAAAGCACCTGGAACAATTTCATTACGATTAAAATTATTGGTATCCAGTTGCTCCTTATAACCATCATACAAAAAACTCAGTCCCGTTCTGAACTTATGAATGGTAGAACCAATGATAGACTGATAAATCAGATTACCATAAAAATTTTGCTGTGTTCCATTGTAGGTTCTTATTCCAAAATAATCATCCTGTTCATGTCTGAAAGCAGCTACCTGAAGTCCAATACTCTTATACTTCTTTCCAGCAAATACATAGCCTAGTTTTCCAAAAGCTTCATAGCGTTCTGTCTTTAAATCAAGTCCATAATGTAAGGTATCAAATTTATTAACCGAAGGGTCGTAGTTTACAGAACCACCCGTTTTATCATCCCACAACATCCTTACGCCCAACTGTCCCATCAAGCCTTTGCCATTATCATATTTCCAACGGTTCATAAAGGTAAAAAGGTTGCCATAAGGAATGTCTCTAAAGCCATCATGGTTCATATCAATGGTCTTATTGCCCATATAATCGTTGTGCAACAACAGGGCAGTTGACCACTTATTATTCAGCTTATGGGATAGGTTCAGATTAACATCCGTTTTACCCGTTTCATTTACATAAACATTTGTATATAATGCCTCCGATTTCTCGGGTTTCTTTTCTTCTATATTTATTTGTCCTGCAATACTTTCGTAGCCATTAGCAACCGACCCCGTACCTTTTGAAAGCTGTAAGGATTCTATCCAGGTACCTGGGATAAAACTTAATCCATTAGCGATAGCAAGCCCTCTTGGACCAGGCATACTTTCTACCGTTAATTGGGTATAGATGCCCGACAAACCAAGGAGCTGAATCTGTTTAGCTCCGGTAATTCCATCACTGAAAGCTACATCAACCGAAGGATTGGTTTCAAAACTTTCACTTAAATTACAACAGGCAGCTTTCAGCAATTCTTTTTCATTCACCATCAACGTTTTCATAGTAGTAACGGTAGAAAAATTCATGCCTCTTTGCCGGGCAGTAACTGTTACATCTTTCAGTTGTTTATTGGAAGCAAGTATAATGGTAACCTGATTTTTATCGCCAACTATAATCGTATCTGAATGATAGCCCGTATAGCTCACTACAATTGTAGTACTATCTTCCATGGACATCAGTGAAAATATACCATTGTTATCTGACATCGTTCCATCAGAAGAGTTCAACAATCTGATAGAAGCTGAAATAAGTGGTTTGAAGTTTCCTTTTTTATCTTCTTCCATCACCACTCCTTTTATAACTGCATGATGTTTAGCGGGTTCTTTTACAATCCGGTATTTACAACATTCCGGAAGCCTGTTATATACTCTGTCACTAGCCTTTTTAAATTCAGTATCATGACCCGCTTTTGCAACCAGTTCATGAATTTTTTCTAAAGTAATAATACCTGTATTAAAATGGATTGACAACATTTTAGAATCTACATCCCAGGAAGCGGAATCTACCCCTTTTACTTTTACAGCAGATTCTATTCTGCCTTTACATTGGTCACAGTTACCAAATACTTTTATACTTGCAGAGGTATCGTTTATATTGGTAGAAATATGTTTTGCGCTGGAGATATTATAAATAAATATCAACGCTATAATAGCTATTATCTTTTTCATTTTTAATCATTTATTGATTCATTAAATTCGTGAATTGAGGAGATAGGAGACAGAAGTCAGGAGACAGGAGACAGGAGAATACAGAATACAATGTGAGTCGTGAATAATACAGAACATAACATAATTGTATTCCTGTATTATTCTCACTCCTATCTCCTGACTCCTATCTCCTTGTATTGATTAAATTCTATAATTGCAATTCCTGATATAAATGGAAGGCTGCGATAGCAATGGAGGTGGTCCATTAGCATAATTGATTTTAGCTAACGATTGATATTGGGTAATAATATAATTGTACTGAGAATAGTCACAAATAATTTCTGTAGAAAAAGGTGCAGGAGCCGAAGTATATAGTGCTGACTGATGAGTATCTTTTATTTTATAGAAGGTTTCAGCATACCGACAGCAACCTTTCATCCCCTTCTTTTTATTACAGGATTTTGATTGCTCCGGTTTAAAATATATACTGGTCTTCTTAAGCTTACCACAGCAATAAAACTTATCAATTGTAGCACCCGTTACCGACAGCAGGTAACAGAAAGTAACTAGTAATATAATAAGCTTTTTGAACATTGTTTTAATAAAACGGTTCAACAAATGTAGTGAACATTTGTTGAACCGTTTATTTAGTGTAAATATTATTTGATAAGATTATTTAGTACTCTGTTTCTTTTTCGCCCCTAATCCTGCTCCTGCTGCAATCAGTATTAAACTCAGACCTCCATCAAAAGGTACTCCTCCTGTTGGATTGTCATTGTTTCCTGTACTAGGAAACTGTCCGCTTCCAGATAATGAACCTGGACCTGCAGGGTCTGCACTTCCCTGTGCATAGGTTGTAGCTGTTGTGAGTATCATCATAAACATCACTAATAATATCAGTTTACTTATCTTTTTCATTTTTATTATTGTTTTCTTTTTGTTTAATAAAACCAGTGACTATTGGTAAATAGTCACTGGCCATAATAATATTATTATTGTGCTAACAATTCGCTCTGATACAGTTTACCATCTGCACTCTTCAATACCACTGTGTACATACCCGATGATAGTACTCTATCCATGCTGATTGTTTCATTTGAAACTCCGGCAGCATGATTAATTGTAGTTGTCATCACTGTCTGTCCCATTGCATTAATCATCGATACACTGTACTTGCCTGCAGCTACATTCTGTGTCTGTATTGTAAATACTTTCTCCGTTACCGGATTTGGATATACCGATATCTTAGTAGCATTGTTTACAGCCACAACATTTGCTTTGAATACAATGCTGAATCTGTTGGCATAAGTAGCTGCATCTGTTGTTGGTGTAAATGTTACAGGATTAGTTACTGAAACATCTGTATTCAAATAAGCATC
>Ga0364886_10499_pt1 | contig 18142 bp, 16 predicted proteins | sample ExccelJu500001D3_4_FD_206926 | JGI IMG/M metagenome (GOLD analysis project Ga0364886, IMG submission 206926) | Enriched cells from Trout Bog Lake Hypolimnion, Wisconsin, USA - BchlTB.July23.5000.01.D3 | ecosystem: Environmental > Aquatic > Freshwater > Lake > Hypolimnion/Profundal zone | place... | reverse complement strand
AGAATAATGACCATTGTCTGCGATCCCTTCTTTTTGGCCGCCTTAAGGACCTGGAAGCCATCGACTTTCGGCATCAGCAAGTCGGTCATCACAAGGTCAAAGATTCTGGAATTGATGCCTGCGAGAGCATCCTCACCGCTCGCCGATGTGGTCACTTCGAAGCCCGCGCTTGTCAGTTCTCTTGAGAGGCTATTGAGAATGGTCCTTTCATCGTCCACAATCAATAATGATTTCTTTTTCATGGATGGCACTTCTATTATGCTGAAGGTACCCTGATGACGACTTGCTGTTTGCGGGATGATTCACGCTCTCGCATCACATCCTTACCGCCATTGATTGGACACCTCAGTAATTCACCCTTAAAAAGGTGGAAACCACCTTGACCATCCTCCGGTCCGCAACACGCTTATATTCTCATTGAGCTGGGATTTATCGGTTTTTCAGGATTATCTTACTATGAGCTAATACCAGGAAAAGAACAATGGAGGAATATTAGGGAGGTAATGGATATGTTTTCTATCCCTAATCGCCAGCTACAGCTCTGCTAACATGCTTTCATGGCAGCACGTACACTTATGACGATATTTTAGAGAAGTGTCTAATTTCAGTCAGGCGCATAAGAGCTGTTCATATAAGAGGACAACGATTTTTTGATTACAAATAGGGAAGAAAACCTTAAGAATTGATTGAAAGAATAGTCTGGAGATTAGTCTTTTGGTTGGTCAAGTCCAGTTTTTTTCTGATATTTTTCCGATGAATACTGATCGTTCCCGGCGAGAGGTGCATGATGTCGGCGATTTCCTTCGTCCTTTTCCCCCGTTTAACAAGGTTGGCGACCTGTATTTCCGCAGGGGTAAGCCGAACCAGCTTAGTAGAAAAATTATTGGCAAAAGGAGAGGTCAGTTCGGCGATATTGTCCCGAAGAATATCGACCAACCGTTCCTGTTGGTCGGTCAATCTGGATTCCTTCAGCCGATCAAGAAAAGGTTCGACCAGCATGGTGGCATTGGCAAGGACCTGGTCAGCAAGAACCCTCCAGTCTTCTTCCCGCTTTTTCAGCAACACTTTCAGGGCAATGTTGGATTCGTAGAGTTCGGCAGTACGTTCCTGCACCCGTTGTTCCAACTCTATGTGTGCACGAATGAGCTCAGACTCCGCTTCTTTCAGCCGGGTAATATTGGTAAGGGTACCGATTATCCGGAGCGCCCTTCCTTGCTCATCCTTTGCTACCGTCTGTCCCCTGGACAAGATCCACTGCCAACCTCCGTTTTTGTCACGTATCCGGTACTCAGCCTCATAGCGAGGAGATTTCCCCTGTGTATGTTTGTCACGTAAAGCCAGGACCCTTTCCCTATCATCAGGATGCAGAAGGTCTTCAAAAGAATATTCCTCACCTGATTTTTCATACCCTAAGGTTTGGTACCAGTTTTCACCGTAATAGGTTTTGCCAGTGAGTAAATCACGATCCCACACTCCGTTCGAGGATGCATCCAACGCCAGGCGGAAACGATTATCGCTTTCGACTAACTGCTCCTCGATGAGACGCCTTCGATCTATCTCCTCATTTAACTGGAGTTTCTGCTCCATCAACAATTGCAGCAGGCTTCGCTTCTCAAGACAGCGCCGAATCCTGAAGACCAGTTCATCAACCTCACACGGTTTGAGGGTGAAATCATCTGCCCCCAGACGCAAGGCATCAATAACTAATCGCATATCGCCATAACCGGTAAGAATGATGACATTGGTCAGGGGCGCCCGGTCTTTGGCGGCCTTAAGCACCCCAAACCCATCAATCCCTGGCATCATCAGGTCGGTAATGACCAGATCATATTGCGCGTCATGCAGGGCGCTGATCGCCTCTCTGCCGCTCGACACAGTTGTGACTGCAAAATGCTCCTCTGACAACTCCTTGGCTAAAGAGTTCCGAATAATTTCTTCGTCATCGACAAGGAGAATGGACGCTTCCGCCATATCTTTTTTTTTCATCAAGTAGTTGTCCTCTCGTGATGCATCTAAGCCGGTGTTCATAGAGCATGTACCCTTTTAAAACATGCTTTATGAGCAGGATTATTCTCCTTTGACAGGTAGCAGGACGGTGAAAGTCGAGCCTTCACCTGGCCGGCTCGTTACGCGTATTTCTCCATGATGATTTTGGACGATGCCATGGCAGACGGACAAGCCCAGACCGGTTCCTTTGATTTCGGGCTTCGTCGTATAAAATGGCTGGAAGATACGGTCTAAGTTTCCAGACTCAATGCCTATGCCGGTATCCTTAATCGCAACCGCTATTTTCTGTTCTTCCTGCCAGGTGGTTATCGTAATCACTCCGCCGCGTTGAAGGCAGGCGTCTGCTGCATTCGTCAGCAGATTAAGAAAGACCTGTTTGATCTGGTCCGGAACCGCCAGGATCTGCGGCAAATATTCAGCATAGTTCACTACAACGGAAATCCGCTTGCTCCTTAAATCGCTCTTACACAGCAAGAGTAGGGAGTTTAAGGATTTACTCACATCCATCATGACTTTCTTTCCGGATGTCGGCCGGTTAAATTCCTGAAGACTTCGAATCAAATCTTTAATCCGGACACTTTCGCTAATAGCCGCATTCAATAATTCCCTGTCTTCTTCTTCAAGTATAGCCCTTTTTTGTAAGCCACTAAGGATAGACATAATCCCCTGTAATGGGTTGTTGAATTCATGCGCAATAGAGGCGGACAATTTACCGATTGCCGACAGCTTTTCAGCATGCAGATATTGGGATTGTGTTTCCTGCAATTCGAGAGTTCGCTGCTCTACTCTGTTTTCCAGTTCATTATTGAGGGTCTGAAGGGCCTCTTTAGACTGTTGGCTCTCAACCTGAAGCCGTATTGCCATTATGCCATAAGCAAGATTGTCAGCTAATTCGGTCAAAAGCATCACCTCGTCTTCCGTAAAGGGATCCGGTTGACTGCTGTAAATGTTGATAGCGCCAAAACAACGGTTCTGTATTATCAAGGGGAAGACGATGGAGGAGGCATACCCTCGTTTGAGAGCTTCCTCCCGCCACGGCGCAAATTTGGGATCAGTCAGCATATTTCGGCAAATGCTCATCTTGCCGGTTCGAATAGCCATACCGGTGGAACCTCGACCATGCTCGCAATCCGCCCAAGTGATATGCAGTTTATCGATATACCCGTTATCAAAACCGGCCCTGGCCATGGGGCGAACCGACCGATCGGCATTATTCTCAGCGTAGCCGATCCAGACCATCTTGTGCCCGCAATCCTCTACAACGATATTACAAACCTCCTGAAGATACTCCGCCTCCTCGGTGGCGTGCATCATGGCTTCGCTGCTGTGAGTGAGAGCCCTCAGTGTCCGGTTGAGTTTCTTGAGATGTTCCTCCTTTCGCTTTTGCTCGGTGATATCTTCAGTAAATATTATGATTCCGCCGACATTTTCCGTTTTAGTGTACCAAGGCCGAATTTCCCAGCGAACCCACTGCTCTGAACCGTCAACCCGAATGAAGCGATCGGCATCAGCTTGCAACACTTCACCCGCGAGTCCGCGCTGATGGTATTCTTTCCATAATTCGGGGATCTCTGGAAAGACATCGTAGTGCGATAGTCCGAGCAGATCGCGGTCTCTCAAGCCATAATCCGTTGACCAGCGGTTACTTGCTCTCAAGTAACGCATATCACAGTCGAACATCGCAAGCGCAACCGGGGCATGTTCAATGAACAAACGTAAACGCCTCTCGCTTTGAAAAAGAGCCTGTTCAGCTTGCCTGCGCTCTGTGATGTCATGGATGATAGAAAAGAAAAAGTTCTTTTCCCTGCTCTCAATCTTGCTGGTGAATACCTCTACATTGCGGATCGTGCCACCCGCCGTTCGATGACGACTTTCAAAACTGACGCTCCCTATCGTTTCAGCCTTCAAAATAAAGGTGTTAATTTCTTTAGGCGATAGGGAGCAAATATCCTGTATGCGCATCTGTCTGAGCTGTTCAAGGGGCCACCCATAAAACTACACTGCGGCTGTATTGGCATCAATAATCTTCCGTGTCACTGGCTCCTGTATCAGCATGACCGCGGAGCTCTGTTTAAACAGTTTACGGAATCGGTTTTCAGACTCTCTCAATTCGCTGCGCCGCAAGGATTCTTCCGCCTGTTTAAAATCGGTAATATCAGATATCACGACCCGAACCCCAGGGACTTCAGCAGTTTCGGGAAAATCCGTCATATTTACTCGTGCCCAGAATGCCGATTCATCCTGCCTAACCATCCGCAGTTCAAACGCTTGTGGGTTGCTCGTATTAATAAGTTGTTTGCGGCGATGGTAGAAGATAGCCTGATCATCGTTAAAAATGAATTTTGAAAGGGGTTGCAGCATCAGCGATTTTCTATTCACGCCTAGTTGAGTTGCAACAGTGAGATTAGCCTCCAGAATCAATCCGTTTTCGCTCAGGGTACAATAACCCACCGGAGCCAAATCATAGAGATCAATATATCGGGCATGTGCGGCATCCAGTTTCTCCTGACTCAGGCGCAATTCCTCATTCTGCATTTCCAATTCAATCTGGTGAACTTGTAGTTCATGGATCAACTGCATTGAATCTTCAGATGTGAGTTTCTCTTGCTTCGGATCTTTTAGGAGCAAAAGACGTTCAATAGCCCTATTGCGCAGGATTTGCTCAGGGGGCAAGGTGGCGAGACTTATGGAGTCGGGTGTGTCTCCTTGGTCTTTCATGATGTTTTCCTCCTGATTAGTCAGACTCTTTATTAGCCTATCTATGTAGTCTGCCTATAACGGAAAGGACAATATAGATATCCCGACCATGCTTATTAATAGCCAGTGATCTGAAGAAAAAAACCAAAGATAACTTGGTTGTCAAGATAAATCCAAAAGCCCTTCCCTATTAGGACTGTATCAGAAATACGTAGCCATAACAAAAAATATATCCCTGTTCAGAGCATAAATTTTAACAGGAATTATTATTCATATATTCATGGAGAATATTTCTCATTGAGGGCAATGAGGACACTCTCCACATTGTATGGTTAACAAATTAAACCGATAATTATAAACGGATTTTCTCCACGTGCTGATAAGTAAAACTGTTAAAGTCAGCCCAGAATGCGATATATTTTTCTACAAGGTGAATATCATGGAAATCAAAGACTATTGCAGGAACGTTGATATAGAGCTCTCCCAATGGCAGGAAAAAATCAATGATGTGCTCAGTAATATTGACAATTTGCCTACGGGGAAAAAACAACGAATGCTTGAAGATGTAAACGGCTTGCATATCGTCATGACTGAGTTACGCGACAGAATTGAAAAACTCAGAACCGAATGTCCGATTTCATGGGAGCCGGAATGGGAGGATGTGTCTTTCCGTGATCCAGGATATAATTTCAACGACAAAGCCAGCGTTAATTTTGATTATGACTTTGGAGGATAAGTTGAGAACAAAAGTAATGAAGTATTTCATCCTTTTAATCCACAATATGAGGCGACAGGATGAAAAGGCAAAATGAGATGGTTGAATCTTTTCTAGGTGGCCATCTTAATTCTATTAAGAGGAGGCTATTCAATGTCATATAAATGTCAAAACTGCGGGGTGTTGTCAAAGGAATCCCTGAATCTGTGTAATCCAGCAACCGTACCCGAGAGCGAAAATTTATGTGCTGTTTCGCCAGACAAAGTTTGCAGCGGAAAGATGGATGAGATGAAATTCTCCTGTGATGCTTGCGGAAGCATTTCAGCGACTTTTGATAACCTGTGCATACCGATTGAAATTGGCTGAATTGATAAGTAAAAAAAGGACAGATGCTGCAATTGAGGTTATACCAAAATTGATTCTGTCCCTTTTTAGAAGAAAGGAATAGCCTTGGCAGTATAATCAAGTCGAAAGGCAAGGCCAGAGATGGTCCTGCCTTTTTAGCTTGAGGATAAAGACGGGACTTAGTGGCTCCCCTGAATTGGGGATAGTCGGATACTCCTGAGCGAGCATGATCTGTACGGTTTCGCCCCATGCATCGGGCGGACCGTATATCCAAAGCCCCGTGACTGACTCGTTCATGCAGGGCCACGATTATTGCAGTTTGGTCAGGTAAAGTCCACATCCGCAGCCCACAGCGGGATGGTGTCGTGCCCTTTTTATTTATCCCACACTTCAGGCTGGCCGTACCATGCAGGTCGACAAGGCTGTCGAAATCGAAAGGACGATCAATTTCCTTTCAGCTCCCAGGCGGTCATCTGGGTAATAGAGTGCTGAAACTTGCGCCCTGTTTCACGGATCACGAAGGGAATATCACGCGGCTCGCCCAGTATTTGGAAGTGTGGAGACAGTATCCTTATCAGACCATCCAGGGTGGTGACGTTTTCGCCGGCCTCTTTATATCCTCCCAGCCACTCCTCCTTTTTGGTGAACTCCTCCTGCCAGGTATAGGGAGAGGTGAGCACCAGAATTCCGTCCGGATTCATCCGCTCATGGATGCTCAGGAGAAACCGGCGTGGCGAGTAGAGACGGTCGATCAGGTTGGAGGCCAGAACCAAATCGTAGCCGCTGAATTTAACTGGAAGGTTACAGGAGTCCGCCTGAGAGAATTCAACTCGGCTGCGAACAGCGTCCAGGCCAAGGTCATCTAGGTTAACTTCATGAAAGGAGTGGATATCTCCTTCCTCTGGGAAGGCGTAACGCAGAAATCCTTCTTCCTGCATGCGGGTAGCCAGACGGAAAAAACGGGTGGAAAAATCAAGGCCGGTGACGCGCTCGAAGCCACCTTTGGCAAGCTCGAAGGAGGCCCGGCCGACCGAGCAGCCAATATCCAGGGCCTGTCCCAGCCTTCGTCCCTTCATTATTTCCAGGCAGATTGCGGCACAGGTAGCCGGATAGTTAGCTATATCGAAATGCTCAACTCCGTAATGCGCCTCGCAATACTGGGCGGCCAGCGTGTCGGTCTCATACTGGTCCTGATGCATGACAACCGGTGCGCTGCTCTCGACGTAGCGGAATCCGGCATGCTGAAAGAAATGCCGCCGGAAGGCATATCGCGCCGCATGGGTTGCCTCATTGCCGGTCGATATCCACGAGCCGCCTTTGATCAGATTGTGGCGGGTGTCGAAGGTCGGGGTGGAAAAATCGTCATACCAAGGGTGGATTTTGAAACCACGAAACGGATAGATCGGAGTTTCTGTCCACTGCCAAACATTACCGATGACGTCATAGAAGTTCCCGCAGCGGAATCGATCCACAGGACAGGATGAGCACCACCATTCCAGGTTGATGTTCCCCGGAGCCCTGTCCCACCAGGGCTGGTCAGGGATATCTGCGATATCGTGCAACCGGGTCCACTCGTCCTCGCTTGGCAGGCGAATCGGCAGGCCTGTCTGCTCAGCCTTCCAGTTACAGAAGGCCTTGGCTTCCAGTTGGTTGACCTCGGCAGGCCAGTTCCAGGGCAGGTCGATGATCTCAACCATCGTTCTGAGGCCCCAGCCGCCTCCGGATTGATATCCTTTCACCCAGAAGAGAGGATAGTCAGCCTGCTTAAAGGTTCGCCAGTTCCAGCCCTCCTCAGTCCAGAAGCGTTGATCACGGTAGCCACCCGCTTCGACAAAGGCCAGGAACTCGCGGTTGGAGACCAGATACTGCCCGGCCTTGAAACCGGCTATTTCAACCTGATGGACACCGTATTCATTGTCCCAGCCGTACAGTGGATGACCGTCCGATTTGCCCATTATAACCTTTCCACCGGGAACGGCAATAAGCTGATTTTGCGGCGGTTCTCCTGCCTCACGACATATTTCCCAGAAGGGGTGCCTCACCACCCGGTTAATGGGTAACTGGCGGATTAGCACCGATGAGGTTTCCAGATGTATACGCTCATGCTCAATCCCCATCATGATAGCCCAGAACGGGCTGGCCCAGTCAATGGGCAGACTTAAGGGCATTCGGCGTATCAGGGCATCGATCAATTCGCGGGCCTTGTCACGATATTCCTTTACAGCCTGGCGGCTCGGCCAGTCGTAATGTGTTGCATCGAGATCGTCCCATGACATTTCATCCACACCGACTGCAAACATGGATTCGAAAGCGGGGTTGATACGGGTATCGATCAACCGGGCGATGGTCAATTTGTTGATAAAGAAGGTGGCAGTATGGCCATAATAAAAGATCAGCGGATGACGAAGACGGTCGGCGCGCAGGGTAAAGGTCTCGTCGTCTTTTAATGTTTCGTAAAGGCGTTCGTCTAAATCGAAGGTATTATGGAAATATTTCAGGATTTCGGAACGCTTCTGTTCAGGATGGCCGTTGTTCAGGATGGTTGTACGGGTTTTACGGATATCCACAGGGAGTCACCTCTTTAAAATGGAGGACAAGCCTTTCACTGCAAGAGCATGCAAAACCGGAGAGACACTTATTGAGCCTTATTAATTTGTCACCATTTTCCCGAAAGAAGAGGTGGACACATTCCTCTTCCATTCAATCAAGTTGTAACGTGAAAGTACTGCGATAATCGCTTTTCGTCGAGTGTTTTCCACCTCCTTTCGTGATCCAGTCTGAGCCAAGATTTTTGCTTGTAGGGTATCGTTTTCAATGCAAATGAAACCTTGGTCAATAAGCGATTTTCGTTGTTGATCGAAGTCCTTTCTGGCCGTTTGACCATCCAGCACAGGCCTGGGCCGCTTATCGTTGAGGTCCAGCAGACTGATTTCAATTCGCTCAGACAAAGAAAAGATGAATCCTTAGTTTCGAATAGTTTTTTTGTAGCTTTTATGTCCCTTACGGATCACTCCTTGTTACCCGTTAAAAGGCGGGCAACCATTGCCGCCTGTGCAATCAGCTCCATCGTCTTGTGCAAGATCTGCCGACTCACCTCGAAGGTCCGATAGATCTCCACCAGAGGCCGTTCCCATTTTCGTGCCATCACCACTATTCGATACCGTTCCGGCCCGCGCCGACATGTCTTTCCATTTCATTGGCTAATCTACAACGGTTTTACCAATCAAGGAGGGCTTTCTGCAAGGTATCCTTTTCGAGTTTTGGCGTTACATAATGATTTTGTCATTTTGACATATTCCTTTATTTTGAATAATATTAAAAAGTTTTAGCGGAATGCAAAGAGCAGCAGATATTCCGTCTTTGCATTCCAGGGGAAAACCTGTGCTAGGCGGGTTTGTTAAACATTTCAGCTGAGATTATGAAAAAAATTCGTTTATTCCTTGAGTATATATCCTTGATCGGATTGGGCCGGATCATCAGAGTCCTGCCTCGACGTATCGCTCTCGCTATCGGCAGGAGGATCGGCGATTTCGTTTTTTTCTGTGTTCCTATCCGCAAAAAGATCGCCATGGAGCATCTTCAGCTTGCTTTTCCCGACCTTCCTCGCCGCCGGATAACGGAAATCGCCAGAAAGGCCTATCAGAATCTGGCGTTGAACGCGGTTGAGCATCTCTGTCTCTCCAATATGACTGGCGTAGATCTTCAACGTGTTGTCAAGATTGAAGGTGAAGAGGTTCTGCAAAAGGCCTTGGCACGAGGAAAAGGAGTCATCTTCGTTGGCGGTCATTTCGGCAATTGGGAATATATGGGCGGCGTGGTAAGTTCCATGGGATATAAGCTCGCCTATGTCGTTTCGGAAATCGGCAATCATTATATTGACAGAATGGTCAATGAACACAGGCGGAAGATGGGCGTCGCGATAATCAACAAGGGTGCATCTACGCGGGGAATTATCAAATCCCTGCGCAATAATTGCGGTATTGCCATGTTGATGGATCAGGATGCCGGAAAAAGCGGGATCTTTGTGAATTTTTTCGGCCGACCGTGCTCGACGCCTCCCGGCCCAGCGCTTTTCGCCCTAAAAACGGGAGCGGCCATACTCTTTGTGTCTCCCACCCGGCAGCATGACGGCACCATCAGCGCTTCATTTACTGATATTGATGTCAATTATGATAAAGGGGTGACGGACGAAAACATCTTCGACATCACCCAGCGATGCACGGCGATGCTGGAGTCCCAGATCCGAATACACCCGGACCATTGGCTCTGGATGCATAGGCGCTGGAAGACAAAAGCAGAACAACCTTGATTTGGATTTGTCCCATTTGACCTCAGAGCATTCGACAGAATGAATTATTTTGTCTGATTACGTTGAATAACATGCCGTTTTTTTGATAATAATAGTTAAATATGTTGACTTTGTTTAACCTGTTTACTCTGGCAAAGAGGGCAGATTCCGGTCCAGATTTCCGCTTTGTGGCTACACTCAGCGAATCTCGGTGCCTCCCTCATCCCCTTGAACCTTCGAAAAGACGCGCCGCCACAATCGAAAGGCCCATCGTGATTGAGAAAAGCGTGTGGATCGTAGCCTGAGCGACCATCATCGGTGGCGTAACAGTAGGTGGAACTCGGTCGTGGCTGCTGGTTCAGTCGTCACTTAGGATGTCCCTCCGAATATGCTTGTCAGAGGAATCCAGCGAGAGTTATTCGTTCGATTGGCGACTGAGGAAATAGGGGGGCCACCCCACGCTGGGCATACAGCGGAGTGCAAAAGCGTGTGCCCGATGACAGCGTATGGAGTTGTAATTGAAGATATGAAGGTCTCTTAGAAGGACTACAGCCTAATTAAGGGATATAAAAGATATCCATTTAATACCTCATCTTCCTCCATTGTTCTTTCCCTTGCAATTGCTCACAATAATACAATCCTAAAAACAAGATACCTCCTGGCACAAAGAGATCTCAGGATGGTTTCTGGTCGTTACAAGGTTGCTTCCAGCGTTTTAATGGTTGAATGGCAAGGATACTCATAATAGCGGCAAGAATACTACGCATAAATACGCTTCGACTCGTTTTTCAAAAGAAAGCATTCTGATAGGTCTGAACTTTTTGAAAGATGTTGGCCTCTTACGTCAAGGAAATATTTTTTAAATAGCCTTCTATTCGAATGCTTGATTGATAGCCAATAAAAACGATTATAGGTGCATGATGAAAAAGGAATATGATTTCACAGTATCATTTACGTATTATGAAGGTCCAGTGCTCAAGAAAGCATTTGTCGAATTGAAAGCAAAAAATGCAACTGAATCTTTAGAAAAAGCAAAAATTAGATATTCTGTTCATGTAGAAGGGAAAAACTATCAAACAATCGAGTGTGCTTCAATAATAAAGAAATAACAAACCTTCAAAACCATATTGTTCAAGAATATCTAGATGGGCTTTTTAAAAACTTACGCGTCTCCTATTGAAACTCAGCAGTGTTTTTCAGAGCCGGATCTGTCCGCTTAAACCGAGCCAAATCAAAATCATGATGCTTGTTGAATCTCTACTGAAAGACTGTAGCGTCCAACAATCTTTGTTACATATGCTGTTCTGATATCATTGATATGTTCCTCCTTCCGAAGCCAGCAAAATCCCAACAAAAAGGAGGTGCCATTTTATGTGCGAGCCAGACCTATGAGGGGACAAGCTTTTCCATCTATTTTTCTCTGAAAAAATGGAACTCCATAAGCTAAAAATGACAATGAATCCTATACCGAACATTCTCCTGGTCGATGACGAAAAACGGTTTGTCAAAAGTCTGCATGCTCTTCTCCTTCACTATGACTACGTGTGCACGGAGGCATTCAGCGGTGCCGAGGCAATCAGGCTCCTGAAGGAAAAACACTTTGATGTAGCGCTGTTTGATGTGAATCTACCGGACATGTCGGGGTGTGATATTTTAGATTTTATCAGGACATCCCGAATAAAAACCACCGCCATCATGTTGACTGGCATCAGCACGGTTAATACGGCTGTTCAGGCAATGAAACATGGAGCCTATGATTTCTTGAGTAAACCGATTAACCATGAGTTATTAATCAAAACTATTAATAAGGCTTTTCAGTACCACCAGGTCTCCAAGGAGTTAGAGGCAAGTGAAAAAAGATTTCAGGTCCTTGCCGAGGCATCCTTGGAAGGTGTTGTGATCCATAAAGATGGCAAGCTAATTGAGGCCAATAACCAATTCTTTTCAATGTTCGGTTATTCAGCAAAAGAACTGGTTCAATTTGCTTTTCTTGAGAAGATACTGCCTCCTGCCTCATTACAAATTGTAAATCAGCATATAGAGAACTCGTTTTTTGGCAATTATGAAACGTGCCTCTTAATGAAACTCAGCAACTTTGAAGGGAACATGCGCTAGGCAAGCATTGAGTAATCTCAAAGGCAATTGCGGCTCCCAGAATCTTCGGTTGAAACGATAGCAAAACTCATCCAGATATTCCTGGAGATAACGAGAAGATACCCCATGGAATGTACCGTTAAGGAATTTCTTCATATTCCCGATTACAATATGGACAAGAGGCAACCATCGGGATGCCTCTTGCGGTGGTGTCACTTTCTTCTCGTGAACATGATCGTTTCCAGCAGCATTCAACGCTGGAAATGCATCTGTGCGCACTGTTTGTCCCGACTTCAAATGAAAGGCAAGAAAATCGGCCACCGTATTTTTGGTAAGGGCATCAACTGCTTTTATGGCAGCAAACCCAGCTTTTTTGTCCCGAGTTTCAACTGCTACCAGGACCGGCTTTTTTCCTTCAGCACCACGCCCTCTTTTTCCGCTACGTTTTCCTCCGACATACGTGTCATCGAATTCAATCAAGCTTTCAAGCCGGTAGATACTGTCACGATGAGCCATGGCCATTCTAAATTTTTTCAGCATGTTACGTGCACTTGGCCAGGACACCCCGATCTGTTTGCACAATCGCAAAGCGGAAATGCCTCCTTTGTCGGATGCGGACAGATAAATGGCCCAAAACCATTTTACGAGGGGGATCTTCGTGGCATGAAACAGAGTTCCTGCGGTAACAGATACCTGATGTTTGCACGAAGAACATTGGTAGAGTTTTCGGGTCATTATCATTGTAAAATTTTGCGAACCGCATTTGGGGCACTGAAATCCTTGAGGCCAACGAACTTTCGCCAGTACTTTTGTACAGGCCTTTTCGGTTCCGAATTTTTTCTGCCACTCAATAAGAGAAATAGTCGGCATTTTCATTGTAAGGCCTCCTTTAAGGCAATAACTTGATCTTACATGAAAATATAATCATTCAACTGAGTCTCATTAAGAGGCACGTTATGAAATTACCGGGATGAGAAAAGATGGGACGGAATTCCCCCTTGAAGCCAATTCAAGATCAATTAACTATTTTGGAAAGCCTGCCCGTGTCTGCATCCTCAGGGATCTGTCTGACCGGGTCAGAGCAGAGAAGGAGAAGCTTGAGCTCCAGAAAGAACTGGCAAAAGCTAACAAGCTTAATGCGTTAGGAATGATGGCTGGCACTGTCGCTCATGATCTGAATAATATCCTCACGGGCGTTGTCAGTTATCCGGAACTCCTTCTGTTACAGATGGATAAGTCGGACAGATTTTATACACAGATAACCAAAATCCAAGAGGCTGGAAAGAGGGCCGCAGCGGTCGTTGCCGATTTGGTAGTGCTGGCACGAGGTGGTTTGTCATCGCCAACTGTCGAAAATATCAATGATATCATTTTGACTTACCTCGAATCCATAGAGCATAAAGAACGACTGGCGAATTATCCAAACGTCATCATTCAGACCAATCTTCAACAAAACCTGCACAATATCTGTTGTTCTCATCTGCATATTCACAAAATGCTTCTCAATCTGATCGGCAACGCCCTTGAAGCGGTTCATGAGAATGGCCTGATTCGCATAACAACCCAAAACTGTAAATTCACTCATCCCTTGTCGTTGGATTGTGAAACAACATATCCCGATGACTATGTCTTAGTGACTATTGCTGATAATGGAACGGGGATATCGAAGAAGGATATAGACCATATTTTCGACCCTTTCTATTCGACAAAGAAAATGGGCAAAAGCGGTACCGGGCTTGGCCTGTTGATTGTCTGGAATACTGTTCAAGATCATAATGGCTGGCTTGAAGTGAAAGATAACAATCCCGGAGCCAAATTCGAAATTTACCTGCCTATTACCAACGAGGAGATCAGCTCAACAAAGAATATCGATATCAACCACACCCTGCGTGGAAATGGAGAAACTATTCTCCTTATTGATGATCAGTCGGAACAGAATGAAATCATAGAAAAAATACTTGCTGGTTTGGGATATAAAACATACTCAGTAACGAGTGGCAAGGAGGGGATAGCCTTCTTTCGAAGCCACTCGGTGGATCTGGTCCTGATAGATATGATTATGAGCAATGGACTTAATGGACGGGAGACGTATGAGAGAATTCTGCAAGTTCGACCCGGCCAGAAAGCGATCATTATTAGTGGCTATTCTAAACTCAAGGAGGCTCAGAAGGCCAAAGCCCTGGGAATTTCGCATTTTCTGGAAAAGCCGGTAACCATTCCGAAATTAGGTCTTGCAATCAAGCAGGCACTTGCCGGCAACTGACTCAGTCTTTTCCATGGAAAAGAGTTCGAAGTGATGAGAGAAAAAAGACAAAGGGGGTAGATGCACGAAATTATATGTAATCGCAAATTTTTCTGAAAAGTTGGGTCTTCCAAAAGAGAAATCGCTCCTGGTGTGGCACACTGTGTCCCATCCGATTTGCAAAAAAACCTTACTGCTGACGGAGCTGCGCTGGCACAATGGGAGGACATTACGCAGCTTGCGCGTAATGATTGGATTTGCTGGGTTGAAGCTGCCAAGAAACTGGACACAAGGCGCAACCGGATACCCGTGATATTGCTTCCCGGATTCGTGATAACCAGCTGATAACTTTTCGGTCGATAAAATGTTACCTGTACAAGACATGTAACGTCAAAATTTCAAAGGATGAAGGTAAAGCCTTTCGCCAATCAATGCTGTGATAAAGATTTACGGCTGAGCCACTAATCTCTGACCTGGTTCTGAGGACCAAGTTTTGAATATTTGAATAAAATCAGGTCTTCACCACATTCCCCAAGTTAATTCTCTAAATATATATTCAACCATACGGTTGACAATAAGAGAGGCTTGCTTATATTCAACTGTATGGTTGAATATGATGACAATAAAAGTCTTTCTGAAATATTGAAAGCTGTGAGTGATACAACACGTCGCTCTCTCTTAACGCAACTTTGCCAGCAAGGCACAAGTCGTGTCACGGATCTGGCGGAGAGTTATGACGTGTCGCTTAATGCAATTTCCAAGCATATAAAAGTGTTGGAAAAGACCGGACTCGTTACCCGCAGGACCATCGGCAGAACCCATTGGATCGAGCCGAAAATTGAACGAGTCAGATTGGTTGAAAACTGGTTCAAAGAGCTTAAGTCCATTTGGGAATTGCGTTTGGAAAAGCTCGATGAAATCTTGAAAGACGGAGGTAATCAAAATGGCTGATCTTACAGTGAATATAGAGAAGGTTATCAGTGCTCCAATCGAAACAGTATTCGATGCATGGTTCAACCCAAAAATCTTGCCGAAGTTTATGGGAAGGCCTGATGCGCCCGAGACCGAGGTGGCAGAAATCGATGCACGTGAAGGTGGAGGCTTCACATTTATTATGCATTGTGGTGATGAGGGCTTACCGCATTCAGGGAAGTATTTGGAAATCAGTCGCCCAGATAAGCTTGTTTTCACCTGGGTGTCTCGCTACTCGGTTGTTGAAAACAGCACGGTGACGGTATATTTCACCAGGGTAGATGAGAATAAAACGAAAATTTTGCTCTCTCACATCAGGTTTATCGATGAAGAATCCCGTTCAGGACATGAAGAAGGCTGGGGATGCATCTTAGATAGACTGAGTGAAGTAATCGGCTAATCCACCTGCCCATTGATCCCAGCGCTGATACAATGAATTAATTCATTGTATCAGTCATCCACTCCGGCCACCTCGGATTCTGATTGTCACAGGTTCCCCCGAAGTCGGACTCAGTTCCCCATCCTGCACAATTGCAGTTATTTCCTCGGGACACATGCAATTTCGATTTCTTTCTCCTTACTCGCTACATCGAGAAACGATAAATTCCGCCAGGCTCTCAAATGACAATCACTTGCCCCTCCAGTTTCAATCATCCTCGCAAAATTCCATACAACCTGTCCAAGGATTGATCTTGAAGCGTGCCTTTTCTGTAGCGAATTCATCCTTTCCGGTAAAAGGATTCATCCGTAATCTGGCACCAGGCTCTGAAAATTCCATCTGGCCGGAACTGGGATTAATCCGCAGTTGTGCCCGGTCGGTAGCAAATTCTCTTTGGTTTGTGTATGGATTTATCTTCAGGTTCATCATATCCCCTCCTCGAATACTCAAAATCGTATCTAAAGTCCAGGTATCTTAGTCCCAAAATAATTCGACATGTTTCAATAATATTGCCAGGTTACCTGGTTATTATTTAACTCTTTATCCGCGCCTTTGACTTTTGCAACCACTTTGTTGGCAAGCACGGCATTTCAAATTCATCTTTTTTTTAATAAAAAAAAAAGATCAGTACCATTCACAGTCTTCCTTTAAGTATTTTAACCATTTCTTTCCTCGTGGCCATAATCACCTCAGTTTCGTTACAAGACAGCCATGCGGGAAATTCCGATGATCATACTGACCAGCAAGAAATGGTTTATCTCTAAGACCTGATGGATGCGGCCTACGATGCAAGGCGGATTGATGAGACAAGCAGAAAGATGGGCATGTCCCGTTTCACGGATAGAAATGGACAAGACATATAGGCAATTTCCTTTAATAATTTTCAGCTGAATTTGCCAAGATTCCCAGAACGATAGGGTATTCATTGCAGAGTAGCATATTGCGGCAATAACCGGTAACCGCTCAAAAAAATGTCTCCTTCAATAAATGGAGTTGAAAATTGTTAGAGTAAGTTGTTAAAGAGGGATTGGCCCGGTGATACTGGATAAAAATCAACTGCCTGTGATACTCTCCCGTTTCAGGGTGTAACGTGTGATTTCATAAAACCGACAGGCCCCAATTGAGCGGTCCGCCTCGGACACATTTTTATTACCGCGCATAAGTTTAACCGGAGTTACAGCATTAAGGATTGCCAACTCCAATGTCTCAATTTCATGACTATCTCTCAACTAAAGACTTCTACTATTCTCGTGAACTATTGTTAGCCATTCGGTCAGGAAGAGGCCAGTTTATGATGAGTGATTCCGAAGGGAGCCTTGCAAAGAGAAAGCTAACGTAAAAGTGAGCGGACCTGCGCGTCTATTAGCGCAGGTCCGCTTGATTGATGGGTTGGGCGCGGGCGTCCCGAACTTCTTTCTCGGCAATCGGGGACGCACTGTAGCGGCTGGGTGGCCCAGGAACCTGTCACTTGATGGATATTACGGCAACGGATGGTACAACTTGAGCATATCGACTGTGCGACGCCACGCATCTCGATCATCATCTTCACGATATACGCCCATAGGTTCACCGCTGGCACCAGTCTTCAGATTAAACCCATGATTGGCTTCAGGGTACACCACTAGCTCGAAGTGCACACCTTTTGCCTTAGCAGCTGCTTCCAGAGCCTGCGCAGTTTCGATCACGCAGCAGTCTTTGTAACGGTCACGCTGACCCGCCAGAACCATCACTGGAACTTGGAAGTGACTGACCATCGAGTCGATTTTGTTCACCCAAGTCTTGGTGTATGGATAATATGCCACCACCATAGAAACGAGATTCGGCATGTTTGCTGCGTTATACAGCGCGCCTCCTCCGCCAAGTGAAAAGCCGATTACCGCAACTTTGCCCTTGACGGCGCTTGGGGTTTGTAGTGCCCGTTCAATTGTTTTTCTCAAATTTGCGGGACCAGTAAGCTCAGGGTTGAGGATGTCTTTCCCTGAAACTAGAACTGAGTAGTAACCGATCCGGGCCAATTCTGCTGCATAGGACTGGTACGAAGCAGGACCCGTCTGCCCCGAAATGACAATAATCACCGGACCCGGGCCATTGTCTGGAGAATATGCCGTTTGGGCTATACCTTCCGAACCAGCCTCGCTTGACACACCGCTCGCCGCGGAAGCCGATGCTGTAAAAAGAGCGAACATCCATCCGATCAACAGCATGCTTGCTGCTTGTGCGATCCACTGTATCCGATTAATGTGCTTCGTTCTTTTGGACCCCATTTTTATGCCTCTCGTTTTAGTAGTTAGGTTTTATGGAACGTCTAGCGCATTTCAACGTGCTTTTCATGCCTCTGTTCTA
>Ga0364886_10497_pt1 | contig 18171 bp, 12 predicted proteins | sample ExccelJu500001D3_4_FD_206926 | JGI IMG/M metagenome (GOLD analysis project Ga0364886, IMG submission 206926) | Enriched cells from Trout Bog Lake Hypolimnion, Wisconsin, USA - BchlTB.July23.5000.01.D3 | ecosystem: Environmental > Aquatic > Freshwater > Lake > Hypolimnion/Profundal zone | place... | reverse complement strand
GAGTATGGCGCGGTGCCTCTGGGGTACGCCTGGGTGTTTCCAAAGGGTGACCATTTGAACGTTGGTGCGGGCGTGTTTCGCCCCAGAACCGGCAGCGAGGATGGAGCTAACTCTGTGAAGCAAGAGCTTCGACAGGCGATCATGGACTATCTGCGTATGCTCGGAGTGCCGCGGAATGAAGAGGATCTGAAGTTCTACGCGCATCCCCTACCTGTATGGAACGGGATGGAAAAAATTCAGACGCGTGATGGCCGTGTACTGCTGGCCGGTGATTCGGCGGGACTCATCAATCCATTTTTTGGTGATGGCATTATGCATGCGCTAAAGAGCGGGAAGATTGCGGCAAAATGTATTCTGGCCGCCGATCAGCGCAGTTACGGCCGAGAGATTGCATCTGAGTTCCGCACTAATATGGATTCAGCGCTGAAACTGGCGCGTGTATTCTACCGCTGGCCCCATATCTGCTATCGCTACGGAGTGAAGCGCCCGGGAGCAACCCGAACTGCGGCGAAACTGATCTGTGGTGAGGCGGTGTTTCAAGATATTGCATCCAAGGCGATACGGCGGCTAAAGGGCGGCATGAGATCGGAAGGAATCTCGGCCGATCCAGTTCAAATATCTGCGGCAGTTAACGGTCAGGATACTGCGCCATAGGTGGCGCGTGCCGATGCCTTTCGGAACAGGAAAGTTATAATGATGCGTAAAGCCGTTCAGTTCGGCGCTGGTAATATCGGCAGAGGCTTTCTGGCTCAGTTATTTCATGAAAGCGGTATGGAGGTCGTATTCGTTGATGTAGCCCAGCCTACTCTGGACGCCATCAATGAGCGCAAGAGTTATGCTATCCAGATCGTTGGCGAAGGCGCCTGTAAGGTCGAGATTACGGATGTTCGGGCAATTCACGCCAGGGAAGTCGTCAGAGTGGCGGCAGAGATTGCCGATGCCGATATTGTATGCACCGCGGTGGGAGCATCGGCTCTGAAGTTTACCGCGCCCGCAATTGCAGCCGGGATTGCCGCAAGGCAGGCCAATAACGGCGGCCCATTAAACGTGCTGCTGTGCGAGAACCTGCACAATGCTGCCGAAGTGCTGCATGATGCCGTTTCGGACCTGCTTTCGGATGATGTGCGCGGCGCTGCTCTGGCAAACACGGGTTTTGTGCAGACCGTTGTTGCCCGCATGGTGCCCATGCAGACGCCAGATGGCAGCGGCGCAGACCCGCTTGGAATTCGCGTTGAGGCCTACAAGCGGTTGCCCGTAGATGCCGATTCCTGGATTGGTCCCGATCTTAAGATAGTTGGCGTTGAGCAGGTTTCCCCGTTTGAGGCGTATGTTGACCGCAAGCTTTACACCCACAACTGCGCGCATGCTGTTCTGGGCTACCTGGGCTATGCTGCGGGTTATGAGTTTGGCTATCAGGCACTGCACGATCCGAGAATCGAGGCCCTGCTGGCTGCAGTGCTTCAGGAGACAGGCAGCGCATTGGTAAGCAAGCACCACCTGGACCCTGCAGAGCACGCCGCACACGTGGCCGATCTGCTGCACCGCTTTGAAAACAGAGACCTGGGAGATACATGTATCAGACTAGCTCGTGATCCCGTACGTAAACTGGCTGCTGGCGACCGGATTGTGGGTGCGGCTAGATGCTGTGAATCGCAGAGTATAGAACCGCGAGCGCTTTCCTGGGCTATCGCTGCAGCATTGAAGTACGACGCTGTTGATGATCCTTCTGCTGGTCAGTTACAGGCGATGCTCCTGGAGATCGGACGAGAAGCAACTCTCAAGCGAGTGTGCGGCATTCAGCCGGACGAGCGCCTTGCTGCCCTGGTCGATGAGGCTATGGACGCCACTGCAAGTGGGGCGCTCTACCATTGAGTTCCGCTGCCGCGCCGATCTATCGGGCGCTGCTGCCTCACGAGAAGGCAGAGTGCCTGGATCTATGGCTTGGCGCATGGCCAGGAGAAAGAAACGATGCCTATTTCGGCAGGTATTTCTCAGGAGATGTTGAGTGGTTGCCGTATTACACACAGGTGGCGGAAGTAGACGGCAAACTTGCGAGCGTTGTGCAGATCTGCAAGCGGGTAGTATCGTGCGGCGAGTTCAGCCTTGTAATGGGCGGCATTGCAAATGTTGTAACGCTGCCGGCGTTTCAGGGTTGCGGGTACAATACCGGTTGCATGAAAAGGGCCATATCGGTGATGGAAGCTGATGCGATGGACTTTTCGCTGCTGTTTACCGGTATCAACGACTATTACAAGAGGTTCGGTTATGAGGAGTTGCCGAGACGTCGGGTTGAGGTTACGGTAGATAAAGCGCGCTTGTTCGAGCCCAACGGTATTGTAGTTCGCCCGGCTCAACCACACGATTTAGCTGCTATAAGGGAGATATACGACAGATACAACGCCGAGAGGCCGATTGCTGTTCACCGTTCCGAGAGCTACTGGCGAGACTGGCTCCGCGTTAATCCTCTTGCCCCGCCGGAAGATCTGCTGGTGGCGATTGATGCATCCGGCAGAGTGGCAGGTTATATTTTTTCGGGACTGTTTAACTCGGCCATACCATACAGTTCGGCGGATGAGAGCGTTCGAGCAATCGAATTCGGCGTTAGTGCGGCAGTTGTGGAGCATGAGACAGCAGTTACCGCCGCACTTATCTGCGCTATTGTGCGGAACCTACCAGATACAACAAATCCCGTGTTGATTCTGGAGATCGCATTTACGCCTACTGTCGTGAGGGTTATTTCCGACCTGGCCGAGCCGGATGGAATTCGGGACTCCGTCTCCATGAACGGCATGGCGAGGGTACTGCATCGCGATAACCTGCTGCGCAGTCTGGCGATGGTTAGAAGCGAGGGTTGGATGGCTTGCGGCGCGCCTGAGGGATCGCTTACATTTGAAACCCCTTACGGATTGGCGCGCATAGAGGCTTCCGGGGGCCAGCTTTCGGTTGTGCCGGTCGACAACTCCTCCGGCGATGGTGTGATACCACATGCAAGTCTGCTAGGCTTACTTGTTGGCTCGGTTAAGGCAACTGAAGTAGAGACCGAGGTTGGAACTTCAGATCTGCTCACGGCGCTGTTTCCGGAAAGAGACACGGTTTTCTGGGGAGCTGATGGATTCTGATATTCCAGCCCCGGTACGCAATGAAATAAAATCGAGAGGTTAGTTACTGATTATGTCTGTAATGCTAGATGAGATCTATGAGCAGCCGAAGGCGGTTGCTAACGCCATAGATAGGGAGCATAGCAATGTTGCTGCGCTTGTGGCAGAGCTGCAGCGCAGAAACGTGAACCATGTTGTTCTGGCAGCGAGGGGCACCAGCGACAATGCGGCGGTCTACGCCAAGTACCTGCTGGAGATTGTTGCTGGTGTGCCCGTGGCTCTTGCCGCTCCCTCCGTTTACACGCTCTACGACGCAAACGTGCGGCTGGCAAACAGCCTGGTAATCGGAATTTCGCAATCCGGACAGGCTACCGATGTGGTGCAGACGCTCTCCGCAGCGAGATCTGCGGGCGCGCTGACCGCGTGTATCACCAATATTCCAGGATCGCCCATTGTAGAGGTCAGCGACTACGTCTTTTTGTGTCACGCTGGTGAAGAGCATGCGGTGGCGGCAACCAAGACCTATACAACCTCTCTCGCGCTGGTCGCACTACTCACAGGCCTATGGGCCGGACACTCGGGCTTGCTGGAACAACTGAGAGAGGTGCCAGACCAGATCCAGAGCACGCTGGCTCTGGACAGCGCTATTGGCGCCGCGAGCGAACGTTACCGCTACATTCAGGAATGCGCGGTGCTCGCTCGCGGGCTTAACCAGTGTACGGCTCTGGAAGCTGCACTGAAGATGACCGAGACAAGTTACCTTGTTGCGAAACCTTACTCTGGTGCAGACTTTCTTCATGGTCCTATTGCGATGGTTTCCGAAGGATTCCCCTGCTTTTTGTTTGCGCCAGATGGGAAGGCCTATCCCTCTATGGTTGACCTGGCGCTAAAACTGCGCACCCGCGACGCAGAACTCGTGGTTGTTGCCCACAATGCAGAAATCCTGGGTCTTGCTGCGAAGCCAATTGAGATACCTGTAGAGGTTAACGAATGGCTTAGCCCGCTTGTGTACATCGTTCCAGGCCAACTCTGGGCCTATCATCTCGCTCGCAATCGCGGTCATGACCCCGATAAGCCAAGAGGATTATCCAAGGTGACGTTGACGAGATGACGTATCGTGCCGCTGGCGTAGTGGAACAGATAACGGCGATTCGACCGGGAATCCAGGAATTACTGGTTCGTCTGGAAGCAGGGACGCGTGTTGCGTCACCTGTTGACGCCGTACGTCCGGCAATGAACCTCACAGAGCTTACCGGACACGTGGCTCCAGGGGACCGGGTAGAAGTCAACACAGTAGCGATGGACCTGAACCTTGGTACGGGTGGTTTCGACTTTGTAGTTTCTGTATCCAGCAGATCTACTGGTGCTGTGCAGGCTAACGGCCATATTGTTAAACTGCGCTACACTCCACTGCAAACTCCTGTACTTGCGGTTGAATCGCAGGAGAGCTGTCATCATCAGACAATAGCACGTTTCGTTGGGCTTGCCGACACACCTGTTGTCTGCTTCGAGCTACATAGCCAGTTGCCGGCGATTTGCGCCGCGCTACATTGGGCGCTAAAGGAGTGCGGACTAACTGCCAGGGTGGCCTATATTATGACTGACGGCGCAGCCCTTCCTATTGCAATCAGCCGCATTGTTACTGCCCTGAAGGAGCGCGGAATGATTACCGCAACGATAACAGCGGGGCAAGCTGTCGGCGGTGATTATGAGGCAGTTAACATCTATTCAGCAATGGCGGCGGCGCGGGATGTAGTGGAAGCGGACGTAATTGTAATAGGGCAGGGACCCGGTAACGTTGGCACTGACACGCCTCTCGGTTTCTCCGGGGTTGACCAGGGTATGGCAGTGAATGCGGCCGCCTCTCTTGGTGGGGTGCCGGTGTTTGTCCCAAGGATAAGCTTTGCAGATAGCCGCAGCAGACACGTAGGTTTGAGCCACCACTCGGTAACGAACCTTACGTCGGTTGTGCGTGCTCCCGTGCTGGTGCCCATTCCCAGGCTTCCCCGCGACGAACTTACATGTCTGTATGAGGTTATGCAAGAGAAAGGCATACTGGATGTGCATGAGGCCATCACCATAGATGCTGATCTTGGACTACAGGCGCTCGAAGGGTGCGGTCTCAATGTGACAACCATGGGGCGCGGCATCGACAAAGAACGTGCGTTCTTTCTGGCCGCTGCCGCTGCAGGCCTGCTAGCCGCGCAACTGGTCGAATCCAGGGTAAATCAGCCGGAGGTCGGAACCTGAAGTTTTGATACCGTTGCAGCGCCATCGGTGTTGCGCGGGGAAATGTTAATGCCCGGGCGCGGCAACGCCGCACCCGGTTCCACACGGGGTTTACGCATCAAATTGCATAACTCGACTCTATCTCTCCTATCTCGTGCTTACTCCCATGTGATTAGGTTGAGTTCGTGAGGTAACTCCGCCTGCCTGTGGTATGGTAGCACTCTCACCGAAAATCCCTGCAATCCGCTGGTGAAACATGAAATCTCACCTTCATATCGGTGCACGCCATCCGATGAGCCGACGAGCGACATCGGAGCGCTCACGCCTTGCGTGACCTCATGGTTGCTATCCAACGGACCATGATAGGCCTGCACGGCTACGTCCGAAGGCTGAATATTACCCAGCCTGATAATTGCTGTCACACGAAGCAGGTTGCCTACAGCGAGTGTCTCATTGGGGCTTGAAATGATCTCCGTGCTGCCGATCTCAGAACTTGAGGAAGTGACACTGCGTATCTCCACTTCGGGCCAGTTCTGGTGCATTCTCTGCTTCCAGTCAACCAGCTCAGAAGCATCGTGCAGGTCACTATCGCGCAACTCAGCAGCGCGTGCTGAAGCCGGCATGTAGAACGTCTCGGCATATTCCGCCACCATGCGGTGCGTATTGAACACTGGGCAAAGCGCTTTCATGGAGCTCTTCATTCTGCCAACCCAACCACGCGGCAGTCCTTCACCAGAGCGATCATAGAACAGCGGTACGACCTCTTTTTCGAGTATATCGTACAGTGCCATCGCTTCGACGTGGTCCTGGTAGCTTGGGTCCGCGTACTCCTCGCCCCGGCCAATACTCCAGCCGGTTGTAGGCCGATACCCTTCGTCCCACCAGCCGTCTGGTATCGAAACATTGAGGCCGCCATTAGCCAGAACCTTCATCCCACTGGTACCGCTTGCCTCCATGGGCCGCCTTGGCGTGTTGAGCCAGATATCAACGCCTTGTACGAGGTATCTCGCAACAGAGAGATCATAGTCTTCCAGAAATACGATTCGTGCCCTTACGTCCTCCTGGCGCGCAAACTGCACGATCTGCCGTATCAACTCTTTGCCACCATCGTCGCGAGGGTGCGCTTTGCCCGCAAGCAGGATCTGCACTGGCCGCTGCGGATCGTTTAGCAGGCGTTTTAGCCTCTCCGGATCGGTAAGCAGAAGAGAGGCTCGCTTGTAGGTAGCGAATCTGCGGGCAAAACCGATAGTAAGAGCGTTCGGACTGAGCACATCCTGCGCCTGCCTTACCTCGTAATCGCTCATGCCTCGCCGTTCATACTGAGTTTTGAGGTGCTGGCGCGCATACACAACAAGTCGGTCGCGCCGCCGCTCACGCACGCGCCACAACTCCTCATCCGGGATGTGATCGATCTTATCCCAAACGTTGCTCTCGCTCAACGCATGCGACCACCGTCCGCCAAGATAACGGTCGAGCAAATCGGCCATGTCTTTAGAGATAAATGAGCGCGTATGAATGCCATTGGTTACATGCGTAACGGGCACCTCATCCAGAGGGAATCCGGGAAAACCTGCTTGAACCATTTTACGCGTAACGTGTCCGTGCAGCTTGCTTACCCCGTTGCAGTGGTGAGCATGGCGCAACGCAAAGATGGCCATATTGAACTCTTCACTGGCGTCGTTGCGGTTGATGCGGCCAAGCGCCAGAAACTCATCAAAAGACAGGCCAAGCGGGACTATATACTCGCCGAAATAGGTCTTAAGAAGTTCACGCTTGAACACATCAAAGCCAGCCGGGACGGGGGTGTGCGAAGTGAACAGATTGCCTGCTGCAGTTGCTTCTCTGGCTACAGCATAGTCCACTGAGTGCTTCGCCATGAGCATTCTCGCGCGTTCCAGTGCCATGAAAGCGGAGTGTCCCTCATTCATGTGGCACATGGTTGGTGCAATGCCCATTGCATCTAGAGCGCGAATGCCGCCTATGCCCAGCACTATCTCCTGCTTTAGCCTCATCTCGACGTCACCGCCATAAAGCTGGTCGGTAATGTTCTGATCTGCGCTATTGTTTGGGGAGATGTTGGTATCCAGCAGATACAGCGGTACGCGGCCGACCTGAATGCGCCATACCTGTATCCAGACTGTCCGCCCGGGGAACTCTACGCTAACCCGCAGGCGTTCGCCGTCCGCAGTAAGCACGGGTTGGATCGGCATATTGTAGAAGTCGTTCTCCGGGTAGCGCTCCTGCTGCCAGCCATCTGCGTTCAGATACTGTCGGAAATATCCCTGCTGGTAGAGCAGGCCCACGCCTACCAACGGCAGTCCAAGATCGCTGGAAGACTTCATGTGGTCGCCGGAAAGAACGCCCAACCCTCCTGAGTATATTGGAAGGCACTCGTGAAGTCCAAATTCCATCGAGAAGTAGGCGATACTTGTGTTCGCGGCAGCCGTCTCTCCGTAACGGTGCAAGTACCAGGTATTTTTTGAGGCCATATAGGTGTCGAGTGTACGCAGTACACGATCCAGTTGAGACAGGAAGGCTTCGTCCTGAGATGCCTCGCGCAACTGCTCTTGATTAATTGTTCCGAGCATACGCACGGGATTATGGTTGCAATCTTCCCATAGCTTTCGATCGAGACGGCGGAAGCACTCGATGGCATCATGATCCCACGACCATCGCAGGTTAAAGGCAAGGGATCTAAGGCCCTGCAAAGCTTCGGGCAGCGCCGGAACCACTTGAAATGGATGCACTTTAGGCATGTAAACAACACTCCTGCTGATATGTTTAAGCGACGAAATTAGATTTGGCACTATCATTTTGCACAATATCGGGTCCGATTCGGCATTTACCCCCGGATTACGCAACCAGGAATGCCGTGAGTAGTTGAGATATGCTTCAATTGCATCTGTATCCGGGTCTACATTGGCTGGGATTTCAACGGATAGACTAGCCGAGCTGCTCCAAGGACGCAATGCATAGAGACGAACTAGAAAAACGTGCTACAATGGTGCCTGTTTTGTGCAACCCTATTGCATATTCACTGTCAAATAGCATGATAACAAACTGAAGTACGCTTTGCGGTCCATGGTGAGGATTGCAGCAGCTTGTTCTTCGGTTCGCCGCTTCAAGGAGGGGTTTATGTCTCGTGTCGTCGTCAACCTGTTCGCCTGTGTCGCATTGGCTTCCGCTGCACTCAGTGGTTCTGTTACCGCGAATGCCAGGCCCGCATACGCTCGTAAAGAGGGCAAGGCATGTAACTACTGCCATGTAACGCCCGGCGGACCCAAGAACTTCCGTGGCCTATACTACGGGTCGCATGATCGTTCCTTTGCCAATTTTGACAATGTGTTCGAAGCGAAGGCGGCTGGCGTTGCCCCCGACTCGGTTGGCCAGGATGCTGTAGCTACAGTTGAGTCCTACCCTGATGTCAAGATTGCGCCCGCACTCAACTTTGTGCTTAAGGATATCGATAGCAACAATGTTAACCTGGGCCGGTATCAGGGCAAGGTTGTTCTTGTTGTTAACGTCGCCTCGAAATGCGGTAACACGCCGCAATATGCCAGCCTTCAGAAGCTCTACGATAAGTACAAGTCTAAGGGACTGGTTATTCTGGGCTTTCCTGCAAATGAATTCGGGGGACAGGAGCCGGGCGACAATAAGGCAATCAAAGAGTTCTGTACTGCCACATACAATGTCACCTTCCCGATGTTCTCCAAGATAGTGGTAAAAGGGGAGGGAATTGCTCCGTTCTACAAGTATCTCACGGACAAGACCACCGACCCCAAATTCGCCGGCAATATTGATTGGAATTTCGCCAAGTTCATTATTGACCGCAAGGGGGAGATTGTTGCGCGCTTCAAGGCTGGTGCAGACCCTCTCAAAACCGCTGATATTGTGGCTGAGATAGAGAAGCAACTGGATATCCATTTAGAAGCTCCCGCCCAGTAGTACGGTTCATGAACGAAATTGCGGTGTGGAATGCAACTCTCCGTTGCAAGCCGCGAACAGTGGGCTCACCGCCAGACAACCACTCTCCCGAAGGCACTAACCTCATTGCACATTCGCGACCCGACTGTGCAATGAGGAATGGCGTTACCTCACCCCTCGTTATTCGTATATCTTATTATGGAACCTGACCAGTGTCGAGTAATAAACAATGTTCTAGCAATTCGATCTGATCCTGACACTGCCGCTGAGATGGTAAGCCAGGCGGTGTTCGGCGAATATGTTGCGCTTCTGGATAATAGCGGCGAGTTTAGCAGAATCCGTACCTCCGACGATTATGAGGGCTGGTGCCTTTCACACCAGATTGAATTAAGATCAGCAGTTGATGCTGAGGAGTTATGGACGGTAACATCGGCGTTTGCTGAGGCTCTGTCCGGCCCGCAACCTACAGCTCAGATGTGCACTCGGTTGTCTATCGGCTCTCGACTGCATGTGGTTCACAGCGACGGCGATTACGTGCGAGTGAATGAAGCCAGCAACGTGAAAGTGGCCTACTGGTTTGTGTTGAAATCGTGCCTGAGGCGGCCAGGTATCTCGCCCGGCTTTAGAACCGATCAGATTGAAAGGACAGCTTTGTCGCTTCTGGGAACTCCCTATCTCTGGGGAGGTACATCCTCATTTGGCTGCGATTGCTCAGGGTTTACACAGCGGGTATTTGGTATTCATGGAGTTAACCTTCCCCGCGACGCGTACCAGCAGGCTGCTTCCGCGTGCGGTGTACGAACAGGAGGGGCTGACGTACCATCAGCGCTCGATCTCGTGTTTTTCCTCGGCAAGAGAGATCCAAGAATGCGCGGAATCACACATGTTGGGATCGCTCTGGATTATGAGCGTTTTATCCATTCGAGCGGGGCGAGAGGTGTTGCTATCAGCCGTTTTGACGATGACGAGATTGTTGAAGAATATCGATTCCGCGGTGGATTGAGGCTGCCTTCGCCAGGCTCTTAACTGGCTGATTGGCAGGCGGAGCAGCGACGTCTGCGGCCTATGAGCGTGTTGCGTATTGTAGAAATGTATGCTACACTTTGTGTAGTATAATCGGGGCAGTGTCGCCTTTCTTGCGTAGCAAACGTGCATTGTGTTGCCGTACTACCGATATGGATTGGTCCTGTTGCCTGCCTTCCGATAGTTATCGTGCTCCCGGAGAATGCGAATACGTGTTTAGCCGACTCCGCGAAGATATACATACGGTTTTTTCAAAGGATCCCGCTGCGCGTAATCTGCTAGAGGTATTGACCTATCCTGGCCTACACGCTCTCTGGACGCACTACGTGGCGCATTGGCTATGGAACCACAGCCTAAAATTGCCTGCGCGCATTGTATCGCAAATAGGTAGGTTCTTTACAGGAATAGAGATACATCCTGGCGCCACTATCGGCCGACGCTTCTTTATCGATCATGGCATGGGTGTGGTGATCGGGGAGACCGCCGTTATCGGTGACGATGTTCTGATGTACCATCAGGTTACTTTAGGCGGTACCAGTCTTGATCGAGTAAAACGGCACCCAACTCTTGGCAATGGCGTATTGATAGGTATGGGCGCCAAGATACTGGGTCCTATAACAATAGGAGACTACTGCCAGGTTGGCGCCAACGCAGTTGTGAACAAGGACATTCCTGCAAACTGTACGGTGGTTGGAATTCCAGGGCGGATTGTGCGCCAGGATGGCCAGCGAATAGCTGATATTAATAGTCCGCACGTTATGGATAACCTTATAAACCGGGTGGATCCCCAGGATGAAACTATACGCGAACTGCGCCAGCGCTTGGAACTGCTAGAGCAGCATAACGAAAAATTAGAGCATTTGATTGACAGGCTTGAGGACCGCACGGAGTTCTCTCAAGGGATTGGGGAACGATATGTCTGAGCGTAGGTGCTCCATCAAACTGCGTTAGAAGCCCTTTTCTGGCTATGAACTGGTGAGTATCTGACATGGGTGTTTGCGGCCAAACGGATGGCTGTGCTCCAACGGTCTTTCGGCGCGTGGTAGATATTCCATTGCCATTACCACATGCATCTTCAAAAGGATCAAGTTCTTCGACCATGAGTCGCACATTTCTTGTTTTCACCTCGATTACAGTTGTTATTGCGGCATGCGCGCTCGTTGTTGTTGCGTATGCCCATATACCCGCCGACCAGATTGCCCCAGGAGTGCATATAGCATCCGTTGATCTAAGCGGTATGTCTCGCGAGGCTGCAGTCACCGCTGTTAGTGCTCTTGCAAGGGACCTGGAATCATCCAAATTCACACTTCAGTATGTGCCAAATGCCGGGGGGCATGAGTACTCCTGGCCGTTTACTGCGCGAGAACTTGGAGTCTCTGTCAATGTAGATGCAACAGTAACAAAGGCTTTGGAAACTGGCAGGGATGGCGCAGCCAACCGCGTTTCTGAGATACTGCATGGCAAAGCGGAAACCCGCATTGTAGGGCCGGTGTCTAACATAGACAGTGAAGCGATGCGAGTGTCGTTGAAGAAAATTGCACACGTCATAAACCGTGCCGCGGTGAATCCCAGAGTTAGCGTCAATGATGCGGGCGTGTTTACGTGCGGGCATGGCAAACCCGGAGTTATGATGGACATTGACGCGTGTGCCGCCGCAGTAACTGCAAGTTGGACCCGCCGGATGGAGGGGCACGAGGAAGAATCCGGGGCCAAAGATACAGCCGCTAATTCGGCGCGCACGTCTGGCGCCCAAAACTCCGACAATTCGAACTCGAAAGACAATTCGACCTCTGTTGCTGTGGTAACTCACGACGTTGAACCAAATGTAACGCCAGATGATATTGCAAAGATCGATGGCGCGATTGGTGAGATGAAGACGCGCATACGAGGCACATCGCAGAGAGTGCGCAACGTAACGATTGCGACTCAACATATAAACGGAACGCTTCTTCCGCCAGATGGCATTTTCTCTTACAACAAGATAGTGGGTCGCCGCAGCGAAGAGGGTGGGTACCAGAAGGCCATCGTCTTTGTGAAAGGGCGGCATGTCGAGGATGTGGGGGGTGGCATATGCCAGACGGCGAGTACGCTTTATAACGCAGTTCTAAAAGCGGGCCTTAAGGTAATTCGACGGCAACCGCACTGTACTCCTGTAGTGTACGTGCCGTACGGGTTGGATGCAACCGTGGCGTATGGCGCCGTAGATTTTCAGTTCCAAAACGATTCGGCATTCCCGGTCTATATATACGCCAGAGCGAAAGGCAGGAGCCTTACTTTTCGCCTTTATAGCAAGAGTGACGCGGGCCGTAAGGTCGTGCTGGAAAAAGTGAAGCAGTCCACGAGTCCAAATGGGGTCACAGTTGTGCAGGATAAGACCCTGGCGCCAGGTAAACGCGTTGTAAAGGACAAAGGAGCGCGCGGGTACCATATAGTCTGGCGACGAACTATTATTGAGAGCGGAAAACCCCCGCGAAGTGAGACCATTACCTCACACTATCGACCAATATCTGAGATAGTCGCAGTTGGTCCTGGTGCGCAAACCAGACCGCTAGCCCCAGTCCAGGCCCCATCTGGGGTTGCTCCACTCCTTTCACCGCATAATCCGGTTCGCGGCCCTGGTGTATCCCCTCAGCCAATTGCGCCCGGAATATAAGCCAAGGCAGCATGATTACATCCAACATGAGACCCTTGAAGTATTCTGGCGTCCTACCTGAGAAGGTTGGCTGGCGCATCAGTCATCGGCAATTGCGGTGCTGCAGTTGGTGCCCACATCGGATTGTATTACTTGTTATAGCAATTGCAGTGATCTCTAATTGCTGTGGGTGTCACGGTGGTACTACTCAGGCTAACGCCAAGAAGACCATTGCTATTGTTACACCTGCAAACGGTAACTGGTTCAATGCAGAACTCATAGAGGGTGCACGAGACAAGGCCGCTGTACTGGGCTGGAATCCTGTATTACAGTACTCTCCCTCCGGAGATGCAGACGATGCCGCCCTCGTGAAACTAGCGTTGCAGGCAATAGCGGCGAAGCCGGATGCCATAAGCGTGTGCGGCATGGCTGCACCTTCACTGTCACAGGTAGTACGGCAGGCGAATCTGGCTGGAGTTCCCATATTTGTACATAATCAGATCTCGCCAGTACCAGGCATTGTGCAGGCGTACATCGGTTATGATGAGTACGACGCTGGGCGCAAATGCGCGGAGTATGCGCTCGAATTGTTGGTGCCCTGGAATGAAAAGCCGGGAACTACGAAGCAGATTGCCATTGTTTCCGGATCGCGCGATGAACACTCCGATTTGCGTGTAAATGGTTTTAAAGATGTGGTAAAGTTCAAGGATCGGATACAGGTGGTGGCGGAAATGGGAGCCAACTGGTCGCAGGCTGATGCGGATAAGCTGGTATCGAAGTGGCTCGTGCAGTATCCCAAGCTTGACCTGATCTATGCATGCAGCGATAAAATGGCGCGTGGCGCGTCGCACGCAGTATATGAGGCGAAAGCAAGTGCAAAATGCATGGGGATAGGTGGCTCTCCTGATGGCCTTTATGATGTTAAGGCCGATAATCTCGTTGCCACCCTTGCGACAGACCCGAAGAGAATGGGTGCACGTATTATCACTGTGATGATGGACCACTTTTCGAATTCAGGGCTAATCAGCGCTGGTACCGTAGTAAAGACAGACATAACTCTGGTGCATAAGGGCAACATTGGTGATTTTGTTGGAGGGTTTGCCGAACCTTCTCCGACAAATACCCAGGGTGGCGCAGGGGATAAACCACACCAGTGACCGTTTCGGTACAATCGTATTGCAACAAGGAGTTAAGTGCATGACACAGATGGGAGCTCGGCCGGGGGCTTTTCGGTTGATTATGCGTGAAGCCGGTCAGATCCGGGAGATGGGCGGCGATCTGACAGAGGCGGTTACTGCGGTTGACTTTATGATGCGCCAGGCGCTTGACCTTGGTGCATCCGATGTGCACCTCCAGCCAGAGCGCAACCGATTGCTTGTCAGGTATCGCATGGATGGCGTAATGCACGACGTAGGGCAGTACAGTCTGGAGATAGTGCCTAATATTCTTGCTCGACTGAAGCTTGCTGCCGGAATGCATATCGATGAACGGCGTGAGCCGCAGGATGGCCGCCTCGACATGGAGTATGGCACTCGCAAACTCAGCGCCCGTATGTCCTGCCTGCCCATGCTAAATGGTGAAAAGGTTGTGATGAGGCTGCTCGATCCGATGGGCGCCAAAGTCGACCTCGATAAGCTCGGGATGCCTGTTGACGTGCTCCACAAGTGGACCAATTCGGTTCAGTCATCTTATGGTCTGGTACTTGTTACTGGCCCAACGGGAAGTGGAAAGACATCAACCTTATATGCTTCAGTTAACAAGCTAGACCGTTTGAAGCGAAACATTGTAACCGTTGAAGATCCTGTGGAATATGAGTTTCTGGATCATATAACGCAGGTTCAGGTGACGGAACGATTGACTTTTCCAAGGGTAATGCGATCCTTCTTGCGTCAGGATCCCGACGTGATGCTCGTGGGCGAAATGCGAGACGCGGAAACGCTGGGAATTGGTATTCAGGCCAGTCTAACGGGCCACCTGGTGCTAAGCACCCTTCATACCAACAACTCACTGGAGACGATCGGCAGAATGATAGATATGGGTGGACAGCCCTATCTAATTGCTTCCACGCTTCAGGCAGTTATGGCTCAGCGCCTTGTTAGAACTATATGTACAAAGTGCAAGACGGCGTACAAGCCAACGCGAGATGAACTTATCGAGATCAACCTGAACCCAGAACTGATCGACAAGCACACGTTCTACAAAGGAGCAGGCTGCGATCAGTGTCGCAATACCGGTTACAAAGGTAGACTTGGTCTTTTCGAAATAATGGTAAGCACTCCTGATCTGCGAGAGTTGATTGCCAGGCAGGCAAGTATCGGAGAGATAACCGAATATGTAAAGACAAAGCAGGGAATGCGAACAATGCTTGAGGATGGCTATGCCAAAATCGCCGAGGGCAAAACAACCTGCAAAGAGGTCTTCAACGCGGTCTACTCAACCATGTCCGTATAGGGTGTGTACAGCCATCGAGGCGCGGCATCTAGCTGTTTGCCCGGAACAAGCTCAAAACCGAGGGGCACGCCACCTGTGGCGCGTCCCTCGAATAGTTTATGGGCCAGCGGGGTTGCGGATTGCTGCGGTCGTATCAGGATGCTTCATTTGATTGTACAGGTCACTTACATCCTTACGCTGAGGAGCTTTCGCATGGGCGGTGCTGATCAATTGAAATGCGTCCAACACATTGCCAAGATCCAGCTCTGCGTGTGCAAGAGCCACAACATTCGTCAAATCGTCAGGATGCAGTACGTAGGTATGCCTGTAAGCCTTTAAGGGCAAGATCATCTTTCGAATTTTTTGGTTTGTCTCTCTGGCCTGATCAAGAAGAGGGCTGTTGATTTTTGAATAGAGTGTTACGAGAGCGTCTAGCAGCTCGATGGTGTCTGGACCCTTCTTAAAGGCATGCTCTAGTGTGTCCTGCGCGCCATGCAGATTGCCTAAGTGAAGGTAGACAATCCCAAGTTGAGTCAGGCTCGCGGTGTGATCCGGATTGTCAACCAGCGCCAAACCCAGATGGTGAAGGGCTGTACCATAATCGATTCTTCCGCCACGACCGTATTCGCTCAGAAGCCAGCCCTCAAGGTAGTTGGCCTGTATCCTGAATTTCGTCTTCGGAAGTTCCGCCTCTACAATAGCGAGCGCTTCATCATGCTTACCGGATTTAGCGAGCACTCGGGCATAGTCCAGCGTTAAAGCGTCATCGGCTGGCGAGAAGGCGTGCGCCTGTCCAAGCTCGCGTGCTGCTCCGCCGATGTCGTCTGCCATTTCAAGCAGCATTCCGAGGGCGTTGTGTGCGGCGGGGCAAGTTGGCTCGATTGAAACAGCATCCTGTGCCACAGTGTAGGCCATTTCAAACCGGTTGGCCATTCCATACAACTGGGCGCGGCGGCACTGGATATGAGGATATTTTGGATGATAGTAGAGCACAGTGCCGAGCAGGTCGGCCGATTTCCCCAGGTTGCCGGACTCCTGCTCAACTTGTGCCATAGCTAGGTAAGCCGGAGAATAGGTCTTATCCAGATTAACAGCAAGACGCCAGTTGCGCATGGCAAGAGCGGTCTCCCCTTTTTCCAGGTTCTTGCGGCCGGACCAGTAGTATCTATCCGCAGTCATGGGGCGGTGTACATACCAGAAGAGCCCTCCACCTGCGGCTGCCATCGCTAGAAAAGCGATAACAACTTTAGGCAGATGGCTCTTAACAGCCTCTACTAAACTTCGTTTCCCTTGCACGGGAAGTTCAGGTGATTGGGGCTTGGCCATTATTCTACTGGTTACTTCTTATGTGGGCGTTTTGCAGCGTCACTATCCGGCTTGAAGGGCTTCTTACCTGGAGGCCTATCGAAGTGTGGACGATCGGCGCCGAACCTGCCTGCGGGTTTGTCTCGATCACGGTCGCCGTACTGTCCTCGCGGAGCATATCCTCGCGGGCCAGATGCCTGTGGCCTGGACCACTCGCCCTGGCGCGGACCTTCATCTGTGTCCTTACGCGGCCGAGCGATATCGGCATAAACGCGCTTACCACGCATTTTGGTTCTGTTCAGGGCATCTATAACACGTGAAGCATCGGCCTCCGGAACCTCAACAAATGTGCTGCGATCCATGATATCTATTGCGCCGATTGCGTTGCCCGGGACACCGGCCTCGTTGGCGATAGCGCCAACGATATCGGCCGGTCGTATTCCATCCTGGCGTCCAATCTGAAGGAAGAGTCGGGACATTCCGGTTTCGGTCCGCTCGGTTTCGACGTTTGCCTCGGCGATGTCGTAATCTGCAGCGCCTTTCTGAGTCTGCCAGAGCATCTGCAAAGCTGCTGCGGCGATCTGGGAGGCATCAAAATTACCCTCTTCCATTAACTCTTCAACGGTCATTAAGAACCCGTCCGAGTTGCTCTCAGTAAGGGCTATCTTGAGCTTATCCTTGAACATCTCACGGCGTCTGGTTGCAATGTCGCCAGATGTGGGCACACGGCAAGGCAGAATGGGTGCATTGATGGTCCGCTCAATCAATCGAAGCTGGTATCGCTCTCGCGGGCTGACCAGGGTGATCGCCTCGCCGGTTCTTCCCGCCCGGCCGGTACGGCCGATGCGGTGAATATACGACTCCACGTCCCACGGTATATCGTAGTTGATTACGTGGGTCACCTGGTCGATATCCAGGCCGCGCGCTGCCACATCGGTAGCAATCAGAAGGTCGGCGGCGCCCGCGCGAAACTTGCTCATAACCCTATCTCGAGCCGCCTGATTCATCTCGCCGTGCAGTGTCTCCGCTTCGTAGCCACGCATCTGAAGCGATTCACCCAGATCGTCAACATCGCGGCGCGTACGGCAGAAGATTATGGTGCTTCCCGGGCTCTCCATATCGAGAATACGGGCCAGCGCCTCCACCTTTTGGGATGGAACCACTTCGTAGTACTTCTGCTCTACAAGGGCAACAGTTCGTCGCTTGCTTTCGATGGATACTCTCTGAGGATCCCTCAGGTAGGTCTTCGCGAGGTTAGCGATTCTTGGCGGCATTGTTGCAGAGAAGAGCGCGGTTTGCCGCTCCTTCGGAGCATCCTTGAGAATCTCCTCAACATCTTCGAGAAAGCCCATATTGAGCATCTCGTCGGCCTCATCCAGCACCACAATTCGAACTCGCGAGAGGTCGAGAGTGCCGCGGCGAAGGTGGTCGAGAACTCGACCTGGCGTGCCAACAACTACCTGGGCTCCCATGCTGAGAGCGCGGAACTGTCTATCGATGGGCTGCCCGCCGTAGACGGGCACAACTTTC